>ERZ773024.93-NODE-93-length-30648-cov-11.997712_pt1 | contig 30648 bp, 18 predicted proteins | sample MGYA00511667_ERZ773024 | MGnify/ENA primary metagenome ERZ773024 (study PRJEB29015, sample SAMEA2738117) | human oral metagenome | biome: human oral; feature: human-associated habitat; material: saliva | place: China | collected 2258 ... | reverse complement strand
CATATCCAAGTGTTTTGAGAACTTTGTTTCTCAGGCACTTGGAGTTCTCACAAGAGTTTATGCTGCGGAATTAAGGTAAGGTAAACCATATATGAACCATCATTTTATCAACTCTATACTTCAATGGCTGCTCATTGCTATTGTCTTGACAGCAATCGGAGCATTGGTCTTAGGGGTCGTTGCCGATGGCGGTAAGGGGCCGACGGTGATAGGTCTGCTCATCGGCGGGGCGCTCATCTGGGCAGAGCATTACACCAAGAAGCGGGCCGAGAAGCGTGACGTGCTGGAGATGGAGACGTCGGCAGATAAGGCGGAGGACGGCACGGATGCATTGCCAGCGAGCGAGGAAGCACCGACCGAGAGCTATCGCATCGAACGGGAAGACAATTTTTCCACAGCCATAGAGGCACTGACGCATCAGGAGATTGCCGTAGGGCAGAATAGAGTGCTTGCTTTTGAAGACTCGATGGTGTACGCCTATGAGCTGACGGAGGTAGGATTGCTCACGGGAAGCGGAGAGCAGATGCGCTTCTCGGTGGTGATTCCGCTGCGTCGCAGCAACTGGCAGACGGAGCAGGAAGAGATAGAGAGAAGGCTCGCAGAGGTATGGAGGTGTCTGTGGCAAGACTATGGTTTTGAGACGGCGCATGCGTTGTCAGAGAGCAGCCTGATGCTCAAGATAGAGGCTTGCGGGCCAGTAGCCCACGCCGTGAAAGCGTTGAAGCCCACGCAAGATATACTTCACGAGATTATCATACGTCGGGATCTGCATCTGTTAGACTCGTATTTGCTCATTCACGGCTATGATTGGCCAGAATATGCCTATCTTAGAGGTGGACAGGTGGTGCACGATTTCAGAGAAGAAGAGGGTGTGGCAAGAAGTGTGTACCATGAAGATGAGGCGATGGCTGTGGCACGACTGTACGACTTCCAAGACTGCCAACGCATCAGCGAGGCGGAGTATTTAGAGGCACTTTCCTCTTACGCCCACCTGCCTTTTGCGTATCATGGTTTTTACATGGCGTATAAAAAACATAAGTTCAAAGGCGTAGTCTTCACCCTGATTGCGGGCAAATTCCACTTGTTTTGCGGTATTGACGAGGCCTACTTTACGACGGATCTGAGCATGTTTGACCATTTGGAGGAGGCACGTCAGTATAACTGTCGAGTGATGGAGGTACGCTTCAGATACGACCATCTGCCCATGATGCGCCTGCAGTCAGGAGAGATATTATATATCGATGTGGTGCTGGAGAAGTATGGAGAGCCATTCTATTATCTTGTTCCAAGCTCGTATGGCGGCAGAGATTATGCTCGCATCAAGGCCGATTATGATGCTGCGAAGGTGGCAGAGATAGGGGTGAAGATGAAACTTTAATATAGTATAGCCTCAAATCCGCAACTAAGCATTTCAACGTCCTTCTTGCGTGTACACATCCTCTCATTACTGAATTTGCAGATAATTTGAACTTGAAGCACCCACTTTTGCCTACAATATCCCCTTACCCCACAATGTGACTTGAGGCAATACGCAATATCATTCCCATAAGTTGGGCTCTTCAGCAATAGGGAGTGATAATCTGAATCTATTACACAATAAGCCAGACTGAGTTTCAAAAGAACTATTTCTTCTTTACCTTCCTCAATACTATTCTCAACGAATCAGTGAGTACCCTTTTGTCATTACACATAAGGAAATCTGATGGAAGAATAGATAAGGCTAATGAATCTTCAACCCTTTTGTCTTGGCGTTCATAACGTAATTTAATTGAAATGATTTTATTCTTTACATGCGTATTATTATTCTTATATGTATTGGTTTCAGAAAACGGAAAAGATTTCCCCACCTTTATATTCTTATCACAAAAGTCCAACCGTAAAGAATCGGGATTCAATACATATTCTCCTTTTAAATTAAAGTGAAGGTAATACCAACCATTAAAGTACATACTGCTGACCTTAACCATACGATTCTCAGATAGAGGAATATCATAGCTAAACTTATTGTTATCTAACGGAAGAATAAATCCCGTATCACAAGATAGAAGAGATAACAAGAAGAAAATACAAAGCCCAAGCCATTTGATGCGCCGACAGCTAACTATCATTTTCGATAAAATCTTCATAACGCAACTTGAATAAACCAATACAGGTTAAAGTGATGAACTATAAAATCTTATTCTCAAAACAATTCTTTATTTTGTACATGCCAGTGTCATACTTATATCTACCAAAAAGTATTTGTGGGTTTACACCATACTTTTCAGCTTCAGCCTTTATAAAAGAAGCAATCTTATAAGGACTAACATCGCGAGTCCTTGCTAAAAATTTCTTCCATTCTGGAGTTGGAATAACTGCATTCAAAGCAAATTCGTCAGCCTCTGTTTCCTCCGAAGTTTTCTTATCATCAGGGATATTTATCATTGTCTGTCCATCCCTTACAAGATGATTGTAAACATGACCAACCTCATGTAAAATTGTAAAAGCAAAATTATCAATAGAGGGTATACGCTCGGTAACAACGATGGTAGGATTATCGCCCGTCCAAAACGACATACCATCCACTGGGACCTGACCAATTTTCGCAACATGTAAGAAGCGAATACCAAATTTATTCAGAAGCGTTGCTGTTTTTTTGATAGTATCCTTGTTCTCTTTAAACACTACATTCAGCCCTTTTGTTAATTGACCTGCAGCATTCTTGTCGAAATTGCCCAAAGAAGACTTATCATGTTGCGAAAGATATCGACAGTAGTATTTCCAAGAAAAGATATCTATCGGATTCGTGGTAACTTTGTCAGACTTACGATAATAGTAAGAAAATTCTTTTTCCTTTGCTTTAAGTTCCAAGAAACTATCTAAACAGTCGACAGAAAAAACATCAAAGATTCTTTTGACATCGTCGATGACATTGCCATTTATAATACCAACTTTCTTAAAAAATAGTGTGTTTATTTGTTCTTTGAGAACATTCCATACATCTAACATTTTTGTCTGCAACACAACTCTTTCGCTCAGTTTTGCACTGTCTAATTCGTATTGTGCCTGAACCTGCATGAGAAATGTTGCAGAAATATTGAGCACTTTTTCCAATAATAATGCCATTTCAGGCGTTAGAGAACGCTTGCCTTTTATGACATCATTCAGAATTGGTCTCTGTATACCAGTGAGTCCAGACAATTCACTCTGCTTCATGTCGCGAGCAGAGAGCTCGTCCTTAATCACTTCTCCCACATGAGTTGCCTCAAAGGGAACAGCCTGATTAAAGCTAAACTTAGTCATAATGATGTGAAATTTCTAATAGTTCAATGTTTGTAATAATGACGCTTTCATCAATAAGAGAACGTCTGAATATCAACCGCCAAGCACCATTGCAACGTACTGATTCTTGTCCTTTTCTGTCACCTTTCAGCGCTTCGTAGTTAAGTCCTTTCAAAGGAAAGAGATCTTCTATTCGCCGAGCAGCCTTCATGTAGTCTACGGCTTTCTTAAACCCCTTTATCACTTGGGGCGGCAAACTCCTATATCTTTTATCTGATGTCTTGCCATTTGTATATAATTCGAGGAGAGCTTCGTCATCTGAGGTTATATTCATAAGCTTCAGGTATATGTAGATGATGCAAAGATAAGAACTTTGTTTTAATTATCAAAATAGATAATTAATTATCTTCATTAAAATAACTATTTTTATATCAAAAAACTGTTTTATAGTCTTTTATACGAATTAGAATATATAAATAGTTACTAAATTTGATAACTAAAATAACAGATATAAAAACAAAAAGAAAAGCACTTTAAATAAATATCATGAAGTCATGATAAATCTCTTTACACAATATATATCAGCTTACTAACGCCCCGCACTCTAAGTGCGAAGGCTTAGCACCACATGTGCGGAGGACCTATAACATTAAAAGAATAGGAAAAACCTCAGCAAACGTATGGTGAATAGTGCGACATATAGGGAGAAAAAACTGAATGTAAAGTATTTGTGAGAGTCGACAAAATAGGAACATATTTGGGACTTATAGATTAAATAGGTGGGAACAGACTGTCGATAGTTCTGCTATAAATCAAAAATACGATGCTTGACGAGCATAAAACGACAAAATGGGAATATTTTTTTTAAGACGCAATAAAACATCATAACTCACTGATTATCATAATAATTACGAATATTGATAAAAGTAAAGTGCGACAAAAAAGTGACAAGTTTTTGTACTTTTCGAACGTAAAAGAGAAATGAAATCACCATAACTTCCTTAACATTAATGTTTTATCGCACAAATAGAGTAGGGTAGTATCGAAAATAGCTTCCCTATTTGTCTCCGCTATCTTTAAGCGATAAAACAGCGTTTTGCGAATGATTAAGAATGAAAAAGGGCTTAAGTGCGACAAAAAAGGAGGAAAAACTCTCATGCCAAAACCTATAAAATGTATGTCGACAAAGTCATGAAAAGGAGAAAACTCAATGCGAATAACCTTCCTAAAATGTGAACATAAAAACCGAAAAGTTTGAACAATGAAAAGAAGAAATAATCCTTCTAAATTCGATACGAATACCGACAAGCTGAAGACAAAGAAAAACATACAAACGTCCTGGCACATCTCCGCCCTTTAATCATTGAATACGAAGAAGTAAAGAATAGCCTCTAAGATGATTAAAAGTCGATAATATACTGATACACAAATATATAAAAACATATTTGAAGATAATAAAAATCCTGTGTAACCGCCTAAAAAACAACCGAATAAAGCAAAGATCAATGGTAATAAAAATAAGAAAATGAAACAAAACCTACTACCAAACCGACATGAATCTCACCAAAATTTCCTACCTGAAAACACCGACTAAAAACCCACAAAACCATGAAACGGAAATGAAAACCCGACTCAAAACGCTCGTCCTACAAGCCTACAGCGAAACAGAAAACGCCTGCACCGCTCCCAACAGTATGTGCGACAAAAAGGGAGGTTGCGCCCAAAACCTTTGTTTAAAGTCTTCTTCCCCCAGCGAAAAAGTATATATTTTCTCAAAAAAAACACCTCTTCTTAACTTAGAATATCGTTATATAATCTTTATTAGATATTAGTAGAGGCCCTCAAAGCCATTGAACCTTAAATAGTTACACGATTAATTGACGACAAATTAGTAACTTAGCGGCGACAGATTAGTAAGTAGGTTGCGACAAATTAGTAAGGATGGTGCGACACTTTAGTAGCTATTGGGGTGGGGTAGTCGACAAGTTAGGAGGTTAGGTGCGACGAATAGGGAAGGAATAAATCTTCGTTATGAAAAATATAAACAAATCCTCCTTTTTTATAACGATTCTTCCTTTCTTTCACTTCTTTTCCTGCGCTTCTTCCATAAAAAAACTTGTGATTTTCCAAATTTCGTATTCTTTGTTTTATCTTATAAACTATTGTATTTTTGATAGTTATGAATTCTTCTCTAAACGTTCGAGACAAAAAGGGAAGATATTACCCAATCTTCTGTTTACTATTTCTCGACAAATTAGTAAGTTCGTAAAAATACTTTACATAAAAGAAGACATAAGGGACAGAAGCCATAATGACATAATGAAGCAGAAGCCATAATGACATAAGGGGCAGAAGTAATAAAAGACATGGTAACAGGGGAACGGAAGCCATAATGACATGATGGACAGAGGTAATAAAAGACAGGGTAACAGGGGAATAGAGGGAGGGGGAACAGAGGGGTGGTGGCGTAACGAAAAGCAATGGAATTATCTATTTCTATACCTATTGTTTGGCGTGATATTAAAATCCTTGGTGAATTAGATATTAAGGTTAACACAAGGGGTAAATGGACCATAAGTTATACAGTTGCGTGATACAGTAAGTGATACGATTGCCTGATACATTAAATGATACGATATGGAGTTCACATCAGTATGGCATAATTGATAATTGCTTACATACTTCTTTCCGCTAGTCTAAGGGGGTATCTCGGTATTCACTCCCCTCCCTATGGGGGAGGGGCTGGGGGAGGGGCTTTTCTTTGTCATTCGTTTTTTCTGTCCATTATGTCATTATGTCTTCTATTCCCTTGTCTTTGTATTACTTTGTTTTTTCTGTCTTTATTTGTCATTCTGTCTGAAAATGATTATCTTTGCAGTGAGTATATATAACACTGTTTTGTACTAAACGAGGAGAAGGCTATAACCCCAAATTACGGAGTGGGAATTTATAAAAAGCTGTTCTTATCACACAGACAAAGAATTGTTATATAACTCATAACTATTACCGAGATTTTAGATGTAACGCTGGAAGGCTTGGTCACATTATCTTGAATAAGTTAGAATCATTAATGGTGAGAAAGAATACATATAACTTTATAGACCTATTTGCTGGGTGTGGAGGACTGAGTGAAGGGTTTTATAGGCAAGGATTCAATGCGGTTGCACACGTTGAAATAAATCATTATGCTTGTGAAACTTTGAGGGAGCGTATGAAGTTCTATGGCTATAAGAATTATGATAAGGAAGTAATAGAGGATGATATTACTTCTCCTGATATTCTCAACAAGTTAGATAACGTCGTGGCTGGTCGTCAGGTCGATATTATCATTGGTGGACCTCCATGTCAAGCCTATTCAACTGCAGGTAGAGTTAGGGATAAAGCGGGAATGGAAAAAGACCCACGTAATTTTTTGTTTGAAAGTTATGTAAGGGTTTTAGAACATTATATGCCTAAGATTTTCGTTTTTGAGAATGTTACTGGTTTATTATCTGCAAAAGTTAATGGGAAAGCAATTTTTCCACAGATTATAGAAGCTTTAGGAAAGCATTATAACGTTGTTAGTAACCCGAATAAAATAGTCTTCAATTCTGTGCATTATGGTGTACCACAAATGCGTAAGAGAATTATTTTGATTGGTGTTAGAAAGGATATTGATTCGTGTGAGGTTGTAAATGTTTATGATAGTATTGTAAAGACACATTATTCTCCCGAAACACCAAATGAGGAAAGGGGCAAGTTAAAACGTTTTGTTGACGTAAAATCGGCTTTGGGCGATTTGCCTTTTGTCTTACCAGGGCAGGATGCTTCTACATCAGCCTTTGAATATCCATGTAATAATGATTTTTTAAAGTCTATTGGCAAGAAGGGCGTTTATCCGTTGTTGGACCATATATGTCGTAAGCATAATGATACTGATAGGGAAAGATTCCGTGTTATGATTGATAATCATTGGAGCTTTGGGGAAATGAGAAAAAGGCGTCCTGATTTAGAGCATAAAAATGCAAGAGTTTTTGACAATAGTTATGTTGTTCAATGGTGGGATTTACCAAGTAAGACGATATTAGCACATATTCATAAAGACGGTTTTCAGTTTATACACCCAGACTCTCAGCAAGCACGTAGTTTTACTGTCCGCGAAGCAGCAAGAATACAATCTTTCCCTGATGATTTTGTTTTCATAGGCTCTCGTGGAGAGAAGTACAAACAAATAGGTAATGCTGTTCCTTGTTTATTTGCAGAAGCATTAGCAAAGGGAATAAAGCAAACACTCAAAAGCATTTAGTATATGTTATTCAAAGATATAAATAGTATTCACACAAAGGCTGAGAAAAAATTTCAACTTGAACTGGTTGCTATCTATTGTAAAATAGTTAGACAGTTAAGTTGTAAGCTGACTATTCCATTTGTATTAAGAGTGGATTTATCAATGAAGATTGTTAATGAACTTCTTGCGATTGGGATTATTTCATCTAAGGAACAAATATCTGATTTAGAAAAACAGTTGGGTCCTTTATTTACAGAATTTATATCTTCTATAGCAGTATACATAGATAATAAGCGTTCTTTTGGCAATGCGTTAGATAAACTCTATAATACGAAAAGAGAAAGGCTACAAGAAAGAGAAGCAACGGCTTTAAAACCCACTGTTGCAGATTTTTTTGCAGGTGCAGGAGGTTTAAGTTTAGGTTTTACACATGCAGGTTTTAAGATTTCCTTTGCAAATGATTTTGAAGAAGTTTGTGTAAATACCTATCGTTATAATCATCCAGAAGTCCCTGAACAGAATATCTTAAAAGCAGATATTAGACACATTGTCAATCATATAGATAGATATATAGCAGAAGATATTGACGTTGTGATGGGTGGTCCCCCTTGTCAGGGGTTTAGTAGTGCTAACCAGCAACGAATAATAGATGATCCACGTAATGAGTTATATAAATATTTCTTGAAAGCAGTTGAGAAGCTGGCTCCCAAGTTTGTCGTTATGGAAAATGTAAGAGGTATGCTTTCTGTTGCAGGACAAGTTGTAGAAGATTATAATTCAATTAGAGCAAAGAAAAACGGTGTAGAATATTCATATAGCGTTGGTTATGAGTTATTTAATGCAGTGGATTTTTCTGTTGCTCAAAATAGAGAACGTGTAATATATATAGCAATTAGAAATGATGTTTGTGAGGAAAGAGAAATTCTTCCGCAAGCTGTTTTCGATTCTATTAAAGATGCATGTAAAGGGAATTGTACTTACACTTTATCGGATGCGTTGGCTTATATTAAGCCTTTGGAAGCTCCACGTGTACGTAATACTAATGAAATAGATAGTGAAACAACAGGTAAGAAAGTAGATGTAAATAGCTTTTCTGGACGTGACAACGATTATTTATCATTGATAAATGATAAGAGGATAATACCTTTAACTTATAATCATAAAGCCCGATATGTAAATGATATAAATTATGATATATATCGTTTATTAAACCCTGGAGAAGATGCATCAAATGAAAAGATTGCGGATATTATGCCGTATAAGAATCGATTACATTGTTTCAAAGATAAATATTACAAACTTATTCCTGATAGACCATCAAGGACAATAACAGCTCATCTTAGAATGGATTGTCACTCGCATATCCATCCTTACCAAATAAGGGCTATAACACCACGTGAAGCAGCTCGTTGTCAGTCTTTCCCTGATGATTATTTCTTCCTTGGAGCATATCTTAAAACCTATATGGAGATTGGAAATGCTGTTCCTGTCTTAATGGCAAAACAAATCGCAAAAATCATAAAGCAATATATATGATACACTCAATGTTCTTTTATAAGCAGTTGACTAAGGCTGAGGTTGGTCAAACTGGCACACATGAAATCTATATACGCCTCTCAAACGGTTTTGACTATGAAACATTCTTTGGGGATACCCCACAAGTAAATGAGAACGGAACTATAACTATTTATTTTGAGGCGATTAATACTTCAAAAGGACTTAATGAAACAGTAAATGTTCCTATAAGATTTGTTTATTACAGTAATTCTAATAAAGAGAAGCGAATTCCAAGTTTAAGCGAATTATTTAAAGAAAACAATGTTGAAGTCGATGATATTGTGTGTCTTGAAAGTCGTAGGGTTGATGATAAATACTCTTTTTATATAAGATTCTTTAAGAAAGGAACTATTCGTATAGACCCTTCTTCTTTTTCTTTCACCACTGTTGATGATGAAAATAAGGACAACATTATATCAACGGACAAATCAATTACACCTCTCCAGCAAATCTTCTATGGTGCACCAGGCACAGGTAAGTCATTCGGTATAAAGAGGGCTTTGGTTAACAATAATGTTCTTTCATATCTTTCAGCCATCCGCACGAAACCTTTCTTGCTCCTTGCCGGTATCTCAGGTACAGGCAAGAGCCGCATTGTAAAGGAAATGGCATACGCCAGCTGCCCCGACGAGGGTGACCTGCGCAAGGATAAGACGTCGCCCGGCAACTACTGTCTTGTAGAGGTGAAACCAAACTGGAACGACTCCACTGAACTGCTCGGTTATGAAACCGTACTTGACGGTGGTAATTACCACCTGACAAAGTTCGTGAAGTTCCTCATTAAAGCCATGCAACACGAGAATGTACCATTCTTCGTGTGCCTTGATGAAATGAATCTTGCAGCTGTTGAGCAGTACTTCGCCGAGTTCCTGAGCATATTGGAAAGCCGCAAGGATGTGGACGGAACTATCAAGAGCGAACCACTTATTCCTGCTGCTATCTTTGAGAAATACCAGCAAAAACTCCATAAAGAGTTGTTCCCAACCAAGTACAGTTCCAATACAAGTACGGGCGCGGGGTGCTACACTACCGACGACGGTACTGCCGTATATCTCCACAGCACTTACGCAAAACTGATGGAGGAAGGTCTGCGCATCCCTCGCAACCTTATCGTAGTAGGCACAGTGAACATGGACGATACCACCTACCAGTTTAGCCGTAAGGTGATAGACCGCGCCATGACCATTGAGATGAACGAGGTGAACCTAAACGATATGTTTGACATAGAGAAGCCTGACGCACTCAGCTATCGTGAAGACGTTGTGGATAAGGGTTGGTTTTTCGCTCCATTTGCGCAGAGCAATAACGCACTGCAGCAAATGAACGGCGAGCGTGAACTGCTTGTAGAGAAGATTAAGGCTACCATCGGACAAACCGATGCCGACGGCACAACAACGCCCGACAGCCTTGAAGCTATCCTCGGCAAGACTCCTTTCCGTATCGCTTACCGTGTAGTAAACGAGTTGATACTCCACTTCTACGCTCTTCGCATGGAGGACAAGGACGCTGATTTTGAGGAACTCTACAACAAGGCACTTGACAATATCCTGATGATGAAAGTGCTGCCACGCATTGAGGGTAATGAGGACTTGGTGAAAGAGCCATTGGCACAATTGGCAACAAGGACGGAGGTAGCATACCCCAAAGCCAACGCTAAGATTGTAGAAATGCGTGAACGCCTCGAACGATCTCACTTCACCAGTTTCTGGCCATAAATGATAGTAAAACATGGATGCGCTGAAATTTGCAGACAAGGCAGGGAATGTGGAGATAACTATCACCACAAGCTCCATACAGAACTCGCTCCGACGACTTAAAAGCCGTGTAGGTGAGGATGCTGCCATGCACTACTGTGACTACCGCTCGTCAGCCGAGGGCACGTTACAGTTGGCTGGTGTGCCGCCTCTTCCTGAGGGCAAGGAGTGGGCGGCACTGCCCCCTGTGATGTTCGAGACTTGCCAGTACAACATCACGCTGCACTTCACTGACATTGAGGGAGAGCCTCGCATCATCCACATCAACAAAGACGTGGCAGAGGCATTCCAGTGGTATGCCGCTGGCAATGGTGGTTTCCTCATGGCAGCTCTTGATTTCCTCAACGAGCCAGGTATCTTCCGTCTGCAATATGCTTATAAGCCCAAAGGACTGACCGAACGCTTGGCATGGATAGAGTTTCGTGTGGTATCACCGAAACTCGACACGAAGCGTGACCTCATGCACATGATGAGCATGATTAACGCCGAGTATGAAAACCTTGTGTTCAAGTATCTTACCAAGACGTTTCAGTCGCTGAACCTGTCGAGCAGTCAGAGCAATGAAATGATCTGGCTCTCTATCTTTAAGGGTGTGATAGACGAGTACATCACCGCTTTGGAGTTTGTGACCAACCGTCCTAACACCCGAGGCGAGCGTATTACCTATTACGACCGTGTGGATAAGATAAAGCGTTGGTCGCTCAAGATGCTCAACCAATATGAGGAACAAAAGGCTGCCAAGACGCTTGACCACTACCTGTTCCGTCACGACGAGAAGCAGAAGACCATCGATACAAAGGAGAACCGCTTTGTGAAGTACACCGTCAAGCAGATTGGTAAGAAACTTGTGGACGTGCTGGGAGAGTTGCAGCGCAACTATCAAGGTCAGCTTTTAGGAGAGGAACTGGACTGGCTGAAAAGCAAAGGAGAACGCTTGCAGAACATCTTACACCACCGCATCTGGCGACAGATTGGCGAGTTTAAAGGTTTTCGTCAGGAGAGTAGTGTGCTGCAAAAGCGCACTGGTTATTCGCAGATTTACCGCTTGTGGTACATCCTGCAAAGCGGTCTCGGTTTCTACGAGGGTAGCAACGAGATTGGCGTGCGCCCCATTTGGGAACTGTACGAGTTGTGGTGCTTTCTAAAGATGAAGCAACTAATGATGGACGTGTTGGAGATAGACCTTACCGACCCCGACCAAGCGGCACTTGTGGAGGAGAACCGCAAAACGATGCTCACACCGTTTACCGACAGCACCGTGGAGCACAAGATTACCTACCACAATCGTTTCAACGATGACATTGTGGAACTGTGCTATCAGCACACCTACAACCGCCGTTCGGGCGAGGTGCATACCGCTACCACGGAGCAGCGTCCCGACATTGTGCTCAACATTCAAAAGGCAGACGGCTTTGTATTGACCTACCTCTACGATGCCAAGTATCGTGTGCTTGACGATACAAACAAGGATATTGATAACCTTGAAGATGACTATGATATCTCGGACTATCCGCCACCCGATGCGCTTAACCAGATGCACCGCTACCGCGATGCTATTTACTATGGCAGCACCCACTTCAAACACACTGCCAAAGAGATTATCGGTGGCTACATCCTTTTTCCAGGACGCTATCGCAAAGGAAACGGTTCAGAATCACCTTACTACATTAAATCTATAAAGGAGGTGAACATCGGCGCTTTTCCCCTATTGCCTAACGGAGAACAGCCAGAGGACGAGGGCAAGATGCTGCGCGACCACCTCGTGCAGATACTACGTACCGAAGAACGCTATGAGCAAATCAAGGACAGCATACCGCAAAAGGGGTTGACCTACACCATTGTTCCCGATGAGAGCAACCTTGTGCTTGTGGGTTACTACAGGAGTGGACAACTTGAACTCATCAAGAAGAACAAGCTCTACTATGTCCGTGCTGGCATGGATCAAGGCTCGCTCCGCCTGACAGCAGGTTTTGAGCATTGCCACTATGTGTTGCTCCACAACAAGCAGAGTCAGGAACTTTACAAGTTGTCTTCCAACGGTCCACGCATCGTGTCGGGTACGCAACTGCAAGCCAAAGGCTTTGACGCACAGCGTGAGTTCTACCTTGCCTTCGACTTGGATAGCACCGAGCCTATAGTATGTGTTCGTAACCCCGACGGCAGCACGTTCAAAGTGAAACAAAGTAAGACACCATATGCTAAAGACCCATACTTCATGACACTTACAAAGTTGTTGGAAGAGGAGAAGCCAAAGGATATATAAATTGTTATCGCATATCTTAGAAGACTTGTCTCTTCTGTCTGTTTTTGTTCGTTATTATTTTGTTATAAAAAAATGGTTCTTCCGAAATATGGAGTGATAAAGTAAGCCTACTACATATAAAAGTCACACAGAGAGGGGGAGAATACGGAGGTGAAAGCAGACAATCTCACGGAGGTGCCGACGGCACAAAGAGCGACAGAGCCGTAGTGTACGTGTTGCTGATAACTTTGGTAATAAACGTTTTAAGAAATCTTGCAAACCACAGCTTTGTAATGAAGTAGACAAAAATATTAATAAAACTCGTAAATATCCTCTGTTCCACCACGCACCAACGGTGCCTCTGTGCCAACGATAGCTTTGATATAAACAATCCTCTGTGTTTGTTATAGATATTTTCCTTGTTCTTTTGACACATGGAGTGGTGAAGTAAGTCTCCCGATATAATAGGGCACAAAGAGGTAAGGAGCGTATGGAGGTAAACATTATCACTCAGTATTCACCACCCATCACCCAGAAAGTACAGAAGATAGAATATGTTATTTTGATGAATTGTGGGTGCCATTTCAGTTTTGTTTTGTACATTTGTGATATAAATATAATTTTGACAAATATGAATAGACAAGATATAACAGAGTATATACGGATTCAATATCCTAACGAGAACGAAGGGTGTGATTGGAAAGAGTATAAGAATCTAAAAAACAGTCTTTGTGGACATGAAGGTGATGATGTTGTTTCTTATGTTTCTGCAATTTCTAATATGAATGGTGGTGCCATTGTTCTTGGAATTCAAGACAAAACATTAGAGGTCATCGGTATTCAAAATTTTGGGAATTACAATATTGAATCTGCTAAAGCAAAAATAGCAGAGAAATGTCGAAATCTGCCAATAGAGGATCTGAATATAGATGAACTTAGAGCTGAGGACACTGACCAAATTGTGTGGATAATTACTGTCCCTAAACACAAAGCAAAGTTACCTGTTTATGCTCATAATAAGGCATGGCAGAGAGTTGGCGACTCTCTTATTGAAATGAAAGAGGAGAGACTAAAAACAATATTGTCAGAACTTGAAATCACAGATGATTGGAGTGTCGAAATCATACCTGATGCGTCTATCGAAGACTTAGATGCTGATGCAATAGAAAAAGCTCGTAAGGAATATATTATCCGTAATCCCTATCGGAAAGCAGAGATTTTAGCATGGGATAATGCGAAATTCCTTGATAAAGCGAAAGTAACAATCAATGGTAAAATTACCAGAGCTGCCCTTGTACTGTTGGGAAAAGAAGAAAGTGAACATCTTCTTAATCCTTATGTAGCCTGTATTCGTTGGTCTTTAAGGAGTTTAGGAACGAATCAAAACAAAGATTATGAGATATTACCAATGCCATTACTGCTGAGTATTGACCGTTTATACAACAAGGTAAGGAATGTGAAGTACCGTCTCGTGAGACCAGAATCTCTTTTCCCAAATGAAATGTTACGTTATGATATGTTTAACATACGAGAGCCTCTAAATAATGCTATTGCACACCAAGATTATACAAAGTGTGCAAGAATAGAAGTTGTAGAGTTTGAAGATAGTCATATAATTTTCCAGAATCATGGAATGTTTTTGCCACAAAGTGTGGAAAATGTTGTGACTAAGGATTGTCCAGAGTCTGTTTATCGGAACCGTTTCTTGGTAGAAGCTATGCGTAATCTGAATATGATAGAGACAGAGGGTGGAGGCATAAAGAAAATGTTTATTAACCAACGAGTTAGATTGTTTCCGTTGCCTGAATACGATTTCTCTGACGGTAAGGTTAGAGTAACGATTATAGGTAAGGTAATTGATGAAAACTTTGCACGTATCTTGACGGAAAATCCTGATATTAGTCTTGAAGAAATAATGTTGTTAGATAATGTCCAAAAACGAAAATTAATTTCGGATGAGCAAGCTGCTTTTCTTAGAAAGAATAAGTTCATAGAAGGAAGGAAGCCACATTTTTATTTATCACACAGGGTTGCATCTAAAACGAAAGATACGGGACTGAAGAGTCAATATATTAAAAATCGTAGCTTTGATGATGAATATTTTATGAAAATGATTGTAGAGTATTTGAAGAAGTTTGGCAAAGCTTCTCGTAAAGATATAGATAATTTGTTAATGAATAAATTATCTGACGTGTTAAATGCTCGGCAAAAGAATAATAAGATAGATTATCAATTAAAAAAATTAAAGAAAGCAGGTAGAATAAGATTCAGTGAAGATAATTTTTGGGTTTTGGTGGAGTAGCTTTACATGTCCCTGAGGATTCACAGAAATTCCGTGAGAATTCCGTGAATCTTCGTAATAATTCCGTGAATCTGTTTTGTAACCTACTGATTAACAATGGATATAAGTTTTTGTAGTTTATGTAGTTTCCGTGAGTGTATTGCATAATTCCGTGTCCATCAATAATGAGAAAGGAAGGATTTAAAAAGGCTTTTGGTTCATTTCCAATAACTTTTGTAAGTTCTATACTTTTATACCCCTTTTGAAGTCCAACTAAGCACCTTTTCTTGAACAGCTTTATAACTTATTGATTCCATATTGGTTGCAAACTCATCTTTTATACCTGTTTTCAAACTTTATCTTAGGTGTTTTATACGAAATTATATCATGATTTTTCAACGTCTTATCTGTATATTTTCGAAGCGTTAATATGGGAAGGTTTCTGTCTCGGAGGATGAAAAAAAGACAGCCAAGACAGTCTTAACAGTGCGTTTGTTTAATGATAATATCGCTTCTTCCATTAAAGCTACACGAAAAGTCTTCAAGTATTTGGCGAAAAAAATATTAATATATCAAAATTGTTTTTTAAAGAAAACATTTGTTATATTTGCACTTGCGGTTTTTCTTAATTCTGTCACAATAAAATCAGTCGATACTTTGTATAATTAAAATATTTTTGCGATATTTGTATGCAACAAAGTCTTATGACTAAACAGCTATAAACAAAGAAAATCTATTTAAACTATAAAACAATATGACATACTGGAAATTAGGATGTAACTGGGGTAGTGGTAACCCAGACTTTTATGATTTACTCATAAAAGAATCTATTGTGATTTGTGCGCATCATAGAATGAGAAAAGGCGACTATGTGGCTATAACAAGAGGTTATACGGTCATAGGCTTAGCATTGATTACAGGAGAAAGGACCTCTTCTACCTCACATCCAGAGTTAAAAGCTGACTTTGAAAAGAAAGCGATAGAGTATGAGGATTGGAATTATGTAGCACCTGCCAAAATATGGACTCTGCCAGAAGAACTTGTATTTGAATATCGTCTGCAACAGGGTATTCGTCAAATTCAAAATAGTGATACTATAGAAAAAATTTGTTTTAGAATAAATAAACTTATGGGAAAACAGTTAGTAGTAAATTGTGCTAAGCTATTAAAGGCTAATCATAACCTTATTTTAACAGGTGCTCCAGGCACAGGTAAAACTTACTTAGCAAAGGAAATTGCTAAAGAATTAGGTGTAATGGATGAGGACTGTGAACTTGTTCAGTTCCATCCTTGTTATGACTATACAGACTTTGTAGAAGGCTTACGTCCTGTCAAAGTAGACGAAAAGTTAGGATTTGAAAGAAAGGACGGTGTTTTTAAGGAGTTCTGTAAGAAGGCTTTTGTAGATCAAAAAGATCCTTTTGAAAGGGGATATAAGAAGCTTGTGGAAATAATAAAAAAATCGCCTAAAGAAATATATAACTATCGCGCATCAGATTCTAATAATAAAGCTTTTGATCTAAGCTACGATGGTAAAGATATTATTTTTATAAGATATGAAGGGGATAATTATAGGACTGCATATAAAGATAGACTTCGTAAGCTATATTATCATTATATAAATCAAGGTATCACAGATTTTGGACATATCAATAACAGTGAGATGAAGAAAGTCGTAGATTGCGTTATTGATTATACAAACTATAGGAGTATTCTGCAAGAAATATATAACTTACAAGCAGAAAGTAATGAGGTAAAGCCATACGTATTCATTATTGATGAAATCAATCGTGGTGAGATTTCTAAGATATTTGGTGAATTGTTTTATTCTATTGATAGCGGATATAGAGGAAGTAAGGGTAAGGTTTGTACGCAGTATCAGAATCTGGTCCCAGATGATGACATCTTCTCTGATGGTTTCTTTGTGCCAGAGAATGTTTATATCATAGGAACAATGAACGATATTGATAGGAGTGTAGAGGCAATGGACTTTGCTATGCGTAGAAGATTTGCTTGGAAAGAAATCACCGCCTTAGAAAGGCAGTCTATGCTTGATGATGCTGATGCTTGGGGAGGTAATAAGCCTGGACAATCGGTTATTGATGAGATTAAACGCAGAATGAATAATCTCAATGACTGTATTATAGATAAGAGTGCAGGTGGAGATGTGCCAAGGCAAGATAGGATAGGACTTACCGAAGCTTATCAGATAGGTGCTTCATACTTCCTTAAATTGAGTATGTACAACAATAACTTTGATGAGTTATGGAATAATCATCTTAAGGGGTTGCTCTATGAATACCTTAGAGGTACTGCCGATATCGAGAAGAAAATGGAACGATTATATAGTGCCTATAGCAAGTAATAAGCTTTGAATACTAAAGATTATCATACAACGGTCATCTGTTCTGAAGAATTGGATGACCTAAAAGCAATAGCTGATGTGGCTATCTCTGATATTACGTTTGAGGAGTATCCTAATCTGCTTATCTTTCCTGATTCCTTTGAATGCTATGACAGAGACTTTGGTAAGAAGGAGATTTGTAGCATAAAAGAAAAAGACACAAAGTTATGTACCAATAGTATCGTAGGTTTTGTTGGACGGAATGAAACTCATCTTTCCATATGTTCAAGATTTGCTGCAGAGGGTGATGAAGACTATTTCCTTCATTATATGTTGCAGAAGGTTGCAGGTATCAACCTATTTAATCTTCAGCATACAACAAATGAAGACAGTGTTTTTGATTTTCTTATTTACTTGTTTCCTCTATTTCTCAAAAGAGCTGTTAGCCAAGGTATATATAAGAAGTATATTACCAGAAAATATAATGATGCCAATGTACGGGGAACAATTGATGTCAACAGACATATAAGATTTAACGAGCCTTTTAATGGTAAGGTTGCTTATACGACCAGAGAGTATAGCTATGATAACGAAGTGACTCAGCTTATCAGACATACTATTGAGTTTATTAACAAAGAAAAAGGTTGTGACATATTGATGAATGACCCAGATGTACAACAAGCCGTGTATCAGATTATAGATGCAACACCTTCTTATCTTTCAAGCGAACTCCAGTCTGTTATTAATAGGAATCTACGACCTGTACTCCATCCTTATTATAGCCAATATACATTACTACACAGGTTGTGCCTACAAATTCTCCGTCACGAAGAGTTAAAGTATGGAAAGGAGAAGGATGAGATATATGGTGTGCTTATAGATGCAGCTTGGCTATGGGAAGAATATCTGAATACCGTACTTTCTAAAATTGGATTCACACATCCGAGAAACAAGGAAGGAAAGGGAGGTATAAGGATGTTTGCTAATCCAACAGATGAGGACAGTTTTGATAACAATGGCAGGCGTATCTATCCTGACTTTTACAGTGAAGACTATATTTTAGATGCCAAGTATAAGCATTTAAATGGGAGTGTAGGGCGTGAGGACCTTTATCAGGTTGTGTCGTATATGTATTGTATGGACAAGCCTTACGGTGGTTATGTTTATCCTGATGACTCTGGTCAGAAAGCAACAAGCTTCCAACTTGCGGGTAAGGGACTTGAATATAAAGGAGATACGGGTGGTATCCTATTTGTCATTCCGTTTAAGATACCTCAAAAGGCTGATAACTGGAAGGATTTCCTCCAAGGAATAAATCAGTCAGAGAGCTGGTTGAAAGATACACTAATCTCCAGATAATATCAGAGTGCAAGCACCTTTTATTTCATCCGCAATGCCAATATATTTAGGCGTTGCGGTTTTTCTCTTTCTTTTAAGCAACTTGTTAGTGCATCAACTCACTAATACCCCATATCATCAGTGAGAAAATAAAAAGGCTTTTTGTCTTTATGTCATTCTGTCTGAAAATAATTATGTCATTCTGTCTAAAAGCATTATCTTTGCAGTTATAATGGCTGTTTTCATTTAGAAGTACTTGTATAGCTATAAGAACTTCTCATAATATGGAATTATAAGAACGTTACGATATGCTACCAGAAGAAAAGGCACGTGTTATCATAGACAGAATGTTTGAAGAAGCAGGCTGGAAAGTAGTGGATAGAAGCGGTTATGCTCCTAACATGACTGCTGTTGCCATAAGAGAGGGGCTTTTGAAAGGTAATCGAGAGGCTGATTATCTACTCTTTCTTAATGGAAAGGCAGTTGGAATATTAGAAGCTAAACGAGTTGAGGTCGACATAAATTCAGATGTCGTAAAGGAACAAGCCACACTTTATACGCGTCGTTGTCCCTCATGGTGTCAGGCGTGGTTTCCTAAAATCCCCCTTCCTCTCGCATACGTTGCCAACAGCAAGGAGATGATGTTTTACGATACTCGTAAGAGCGATGCTGCCTTTGAGTATTGCAGTAAGATTCACTCTCCGTGGGAAGTTACCAAGATGTTAGGACTTCAGGACGACTATGTGGGATTGCCAACACTTAGCCCTAAGGGACTACGTGGTTGTCAGTATGAAGCCATCACCGAACTGGAGAAGAGTTTTCGATCTGGTGAATCACGTGCGCTGATGGTACTTACCACAGGTGCAGGAAAGACCTATACCGCCTGTCTTGCAGCCTATCGTATGTTGTCTTTTACCCCTATGCGACGTGTCTTGTTCTTGGTCGACAGAAACAATCTGGGCAAGCAAGCTGAAAGCGAGTTTGGCACTTTCCGATTGACGGAGAATGGTGATTCTTTCAACAGCATCTTTACGGTCAATCGTCTGAAGTCTGCGAAGATTCCTAATGGCAGCAGTGTAGTTATTTCCACCATACAGCGACTATTCTCCTTGCTGAAAGGCGAGGAGATTGAAGACAACGATGCTGACGATGGATATGATGAGGATTGTGTTGGAGAGTTTCCTGAGAATCCAAGTCTGCCGTCTGATTTCTTCGATATGATTATCATTGACGAGTGTCACCGCTCTATTTATGGTAGTTGGCGACGAGTACTTGATTATTTCTCAAAGGCTAAGTTAATAGGTCTGACAGCAACTCCGGGACCTGAAACAAGGGCTTTCTTTAATGATAATATCATCGTAAACTATACTTTGGAGAAGTCTATTCTGGATGGTGTAAATGTTTATGGTCGTGTGTATCGTATCAAGACAAAGGTAACAGAGAATGGCGGAGCAATTCTTGAAAACGAGAAAGTGAAAAAAGTAACTCGTTATACAGGAAAAGTTGAAGTCGTTGAAAATAAAGAAACTAAGAACTATACACGGGAGGAACTGAACAAGAGTATTATCAATCCTGCACAGATAAAGCTTATTTTGGAAACTTATCGTGATGCGGTATATACGGAAATGTTCACCGATCCTCAGCGCGAGGCGAATATGGACTATCTGCCCAAAACGCTTATATTCGCACTGAATGAGAGTCATGCTACGAATATTGTGAAGATTGCCAAAGAGGTGTTCAATCGTGAAGACGAACGCTTTGTGCAGAAAATAACCTACTCTGCTGGGGATAGCAATGAACTAATACGACAGTTCCGCAATGATAAGGACTTCCGTATTGCTGTGACTTGTACGCTGGTAGCTACAGGAACAGACATAAAACCGCTCGAAGTCGTTATGTTCATGCGTGATGTGGCTTCCGAGCCTTTGTACATACAGATGAAAGGGCGTGGTGTCCGTACTATTGGTGATGAGCAGTTGCGTAATGTCACTCCTAATGCCTATAGCAAGGATTGCTTCTTCTTGGTTGATGCTGTGGGCGTAACCGAGCATGAGAAAACGATAGCCTCTCCATCTGGTGCAGTAACGAAAGTTATCTCTCTGAAAGAACTTTTGGAGAAGATAACCCATGGCAATGTGAGCGATGACTATCTGCGCCTATTGGCGGGTCGTTTGTCTCGTATCAGCCATAAGTGTACGGAGAGTGACCGTGAGAAGTTTGTTAGTCTTGCACATCAAAGCATGATGGAGATTGCCTCCGATATCTTTAAAGCCTTTGAGGACAACGTCTTGCCTGAATACAACAACGTTAATGAGCCTAATACGGAGCGTAAGGCGTTGGTGCGCAACATCGCAAACCATCCAGATGCAAGAGACCTTCTGTTGATTCTTAATGCTGGCTTTATCGAAACGCTGATGCCCGGCGAAGATACGCTTATTTCAAAAGGGTTCTCAACGGAGGAGGCACAGTCTACCACGTCTGCGTTTGAGGATTACTGTCAGGAGCATAAGGATGAGATAGAAGCCCTACGCATTATATATAATAATCAGGGAGAACCGCTTACGTATTCAATGTTGAAAGACTTGGAAAACAAACTGAAGCTTGCAAATAATAAGTTTAACACCTCGTTGCTTTGGAATTCCTATGCTATCATCAATTCACGAAAGGTGAAGAGTAGTTCAACAAAAGAAGAAAAAGAAGCACTTACGAATATCATCCAGTTAGTACGCTATGCTTTCCATCAGATAGAACAGCTTGAAAGTTTATATCCAACAGCCAAACAATACTTTAACCTATGGCATGGACAAGTATGGCGTTCTATCACAGCGGGGCAAATTGAATTGATGCGACAGGTGCTCAACTACATAGCATCTAATGGATATTGCACCATTACCGATATCAAGGAGAATGACAAGACACAGGCTGCCCAGCTTATCCGTGCCTTTGGAGGCAGAGATACAGCAAATGAAGCTTTGTCTTCATTGTCACAGTTTATCATCTATAGAAAATTAGCATAATATGGCAAAAAACATATCAACGGAACAGGCTCTGACAAAGGAAGTATGGAAGCTTGCAACGACACTCTCTGGACAGGGTATCGGCTATACTGATTATGTCACCCAGCTTACTTATCTTCTCTTCCTCAAGATGGATGCTGAGAACGTAGAAGTGTTTGAGGAGGCATCTGCTATTCCTGAAGAGTACCGATGGGGACAGCTTAAAGAGCTTGACGGATTAGACCTGATTGCACAGTATGAAAAGACTCTTAATGTTCTCAGCAAGCAGGATAATCTGATAGGAACGATATTCACAAAGGCGCAGAACAAGATTGATAAACCAGTCTATCTGAAGAAAGTGATAACCATGATAGATGAGCATCAATGGCTTGAAATGGACGGTGATGTTAAAGGAGCTATCTATGAAGGTATCTTGGAAAAGAATGGTCAGGACAAGAAAAGTGGTGCTGGACAGTACTTCACGCCTCGCCCTTTGATTCAGGCAATGATTGATTGTCTTCAACCGAAGATAGGTGAGACGGTATGCGATCCTGCTTGTGGAACAGGTGGCTTCCTGCTGGCAGCATACGATTATATGAAAGGGCAGTCACAGGACAAGGGTAAGCTTGATTTCCTGAATGATAAGGCTTTGCACGGCGTTGACAACACACCACTCGTTGTTACGCTTGCATCTATGAACCTTTATCTGCATGGTATCGGCACAGACAGAAGTCCTATTGCTTGTGAGGACTCGTTGGAGAAAGAACCTGAGACACTGGTAAACGTCATTCTTGCTAATCCTCCGTTCGGCGAGCGAACTGCAGGTTCTGTGGATATCAACCGCCCAGACTTCTATGTAGAGACAAAGAATAACCAGCTTAACTTCCTCCAGCACATGATGTTAATGTTAAAAACAGGTGGACGGGCTGCTGTAGTTATACCTGATGATATTCTTTTTAAAGATGGAGCTCATGAAATTGTACGTAAGAAATTGTTAACGGATTTCAATCTGCATACTATCCTGCGATTGCCTACAGGTATCTTCTATGCAAAAGGGGTAAAGGCTAATGTTCTCTTCTTTACCAAGGGACAGCCCACCAAAGATATCTGGTTCTACGATTATCGTACGAATGTGAAGCATACTTTGGTTACCACTAAGCTGCAACGCCACCACCTTGATGATTTCGTGGCTTGCTATAATGCTTCGTCACGGGCGGAAACCTATAATGAGGAAACGAATCCTTCAGGACGATGGAGAAAATATGCTGTTGATGATATCTTGGCACGTGACAAGACAAGTCTTGACATTACGTGGATTAAGGCTGGTGGGGAAGAGGAACAGTTTACGTTAGACGAACTGATGACGAATATCACAACCCAAGCTGGCAACATCAGTAAGGCGGTAGCCGAACTGCAGAAGTTAATGGCAGGGATTAAAGAGTAAATGGTACGGATAGTAATGTGATGTTAGGTCAGGAACGATAGTGGAGACAACTACAGATGTTATGTCCATCGTACAAACAACGTCTGTACAACTATCCAAAATTCTGACTTTCACAGGACGGACAAAACCCCACAAACAATTAATTGGTAAATCATGGACACAAAGAAGTTAAGACAAAAGATATTAGACCTTGCCATTCATGGTAAACTCGTACCACAGGACCCGAACGATGAACCTGCATCGGTCCTCCTCGAACGTATCCGAGCAGAAAAGAAACGCCTGATTAAAGAAGGGAAAATCAAACGTAGCCAGAAGACTACAAAGACTTCTGATGCTGCCTGTGATAAACAGGAGGTGCCGTTTGAGGTGCCAAGTGGGTGGGTGTGGACAACACTTGACGAAATATGTTCAAAAATTGGTTCTGGGAGTACTCCAAGGGGAAGTAACTATTCAGAAGATGGTATTCCTTTTTTTCGTTCACAAAATGTTCATAATGAGGGGTTAGTATATGAAGATATAAAATTTATTTCAAATGCTACACACCAATCAATGATTGGCACAGAAGTTTGTTCTAAAGATTTACTTCTTAATATAACAGGTGGCTCATTAGGAAGATGTGCTATTGTTCCAGATGACTTTTTGGTAGGTAATGTTAGTCAACATGTATGTATAATTCGTACCATATGTGTTCTTCCATCTTATGTTCATGCCTTTATTTTATCTTCTCTATTTAAGAAGTCAATGAGTATAACGGGAAGTGGGAGGGAGGGACTTCCAAAATATAATTTAGAAAAGATGTATCTTTCTTTGCCCCCTCTTGCTGAGCAGCAACGCATTGTTGAAGAAATAGAGCGTTGGTTCAAACTTATTGATATTATCGAACAAGGTAAGGCTGACTTGCAAAGCACTATCAAGCAAGCAAAGAACAAAATCCTCGACCTTGCGATTCATGGTAAACTTGTCCCTCAAGATCCAAACGATGAGCCCGCTTTAGAACTCCTCAAACGTATCAATCCAAAGGCTGAAATCACTTGTGATAACGGACATTATCCGAAGTTGCCCAAAGGGTGGGCTATCTACAGACTGGAAGATATTGTAGAATATGAGCAGCCAACAGCATATATTGTAAAGTCAACTGCGTATAGTGATGATTATTCAACTCCCGTACTCACAGCAGGTAAATCGTTTATAATAGGGTATACAGACGAAACAGAAGGTATCTATAATAATTTACCTTGCATTATTTTTGATGACTTTACGACAGCCTCCCGATTAGTTGATTTCCCTTTCAAGGTTAAGTCGTCAGCTATGAAAATTCTGCAAGTTAATAAAGTTATTGATATAGAATATGTATCATTGTTTATGTCTATAACACGACTTGTTGGTGACACACATAAACGATATTGGATATCAGAATATTCAAAATTAGAAATACCTATACCTCCACAAAAGGAGCAAAAAAGAATAATTAGAAAGATTCATCAACTATTTAAAAGTTTAGAAACTATTGAGGAGAACTTATAAGCTCTCCTCAATAGTTTTTATAAATCCAAATAAATCTTCTATTTTACTTACTATTCGTTTTTGTTCGGGTTGTGGAGGAAGCATAATATTAAGGTTCTCGATAGCTGAAGCACTAATGTTTGGTTGTGCACCTCCGTATGCAATCTTTAGTATATCATCAACTTTCGACAACATATACAGATTTCGGTATTCTAATAATAATAATGTATCACTCAATACTTTGATGTTTCCAACTCGTTGATTCAAATATGCTATATTATCATTTTCATATATTCCCATTTTTCCAGTTGTAGCACCAGACATAGCAATTAGTAAATCTCCTCTTGAGATTATAAATCTATCATCAATAGTACTCTTGATAAATACACATTCAGATAAATCTATAGTGTTATTTTTGATATTAGAAATTCGTATTAACGGTATTCCTTCTGTACGATAGTCATTACTACTAAATGCAAAACCACTATAAATTTTACAAACATTAGATAGTCTGCACATAGCCCATCCTTTGGGCAACTTCGGATAATGTCCGTTATAGTCTACGTTATTGTTACGATATTCATTCAAAATCAATGTAATATGGTAACAACATTTCAAAAGCATCTTGCCAAAACTAATTTGGCAAAAAACACCATCACGTCATATCTATGGACGGTGGACTATTTCCTTAATCATTATAAGGAGGTGAACAAGAAGAATCTTTTGGCTTACAAAGGGTATTTGGTAGAGAATTTTAAGCCACAGACTGTTAACCTGCGGTTGCAAGCGATAAACAAATACTTGGAGTTTACGAAACAGGAGAAGCTTAAAGTGAAATTTGTCAAGGTTCAGCAAAAAAACTTCTTGGAGAATGTAATCAGTGATGCTGATTATAAGTTTTTGAAAACAAAGCTCAAAACAGATGGTTATGATGAATGGTACTTTATCGTTTGGTTTATGGCAGCAACAGGTGCACGTGTTAGCGAACTTCTGCATATCAAGGCAGAACACGTGCAAGTAGGTTATCTTGACTTGTACAGTAAAGGAGGAAAGATAAGACGGCTGTATATCCCTAAGACTTTACGAATAGAAGCGACTAAATGGATTAAAGAGAAAGAACTATCATCGGGTTATATCTTCCTCAATCGTTTCGGGCAACGGATTACGACACGAGGGATAGCTCAGCAACTGAAGCATTTTGCAGAGAAATATGGATTGAATCGTGATGTGGTCTATCCTCACTCCTTTCGTCACCGCTTTGCCAAAAACTTCCTCGACCGCTTCAATGATCTTGCTTTGTTAGCCGATCTTATGGGGCATGAAAGCATAGAGACAACGCGTATCTATCTGCGACGTACTGCCAGCGAACAGCAGAAAATTGTAGATAGGGTAGTGAATTGGTAAATAGTATAGAACTTTAGAGATGGTATCTATTACATCTCTAAGGTTTTCTGAATTTCCGATAAAGGTAATAATAGCTTTTCTATTTTATCGACTATACGTAGTTGTTCAGCAAATGGGGGAAGACTATACTTATAATTTACAATTTGACTAAAATGTCTACTATATCCCTTATTGTTTATCTTGTCCGAAACGTATAGTAAAAGGAAATAGGCATATTTATTATTAATTTTAGAAGTAATTATCTTTACGCCATCAGCTCCCACAATAAAGTCAAAATCAATAAATTTAACGATTCTTGTATGGTCTCCAAAAACGATGAACGAACTATCACATTTCAATGCACACTCAATGTCCGAATAGCCTTCTATATATGATAAACTTTGGCTTACAACAGGATATTTTCCTTTATCTTTTATTTCTGATTGCTTTATTTGAAATGGTCGAGATGATATTGTAGTAAAGATATCTTTATAAGAACATACCCTCCAAGTACTTGGCAAGTTCGGATAATGTCCGTTATACCTTATGTTTGAGTTTGTAAGAATAGGTTATGCCCATCTATTTTAAGCATATTGTTCATCTGTTTGGATAGGGGGTTGAAAAGTCATTACATAAATTTGAGGAGATTACTTAAAATAATGTGGAAAAACACGTGAAAAAAGTAAGGTTGCAAGTAGCGGGAAATCAATTAGTTATGAAGTCGTGCAAGAAAAGGTGCTTAGTTAGGGTTCAAAAGGGCGTTAACAAGACCTTAAAAGGGCATCTTTTACAAGCCAATTAGGCATCTTCTCGAAGGGAAAAGAGCATGTATTGTTTTTGAAATGTTCGAAAAGAGTTTACAAATATATCTTCCTGTCCACTCGTCCACTAACTTGTGTTCTTCTGTTACCTTGTCTTTTATTACAAGCAACTCGTCCACTCGTTAACCTTGTTCACTCGTCTACTCACATTACTACATATATCTTCCTTGCAATCGGTTTTTTTGTGTTGTACCTTTGCATCGTCATCAGAAATGAAGGGATGACGAACGGAGTTTTAATGAACCAAATAATCTATAATAATTAATGTGTATGATCAACGATAGTCATTCTAATGAGATAGATTTTGAGGAGCGACTCTCTCCACATTTTACGGTGGGCGAGATGATGCGCTCGGGAAAGGCGGTGGGCATGGGTATTAAGAACGTGCCTGAGGTGAATCCTGCGCCGGGAGAGGCTTCGAGAGAGGAGGTGGTAGAGAACCTTCGGGAGCTTTGTAGATGCGTCTTAGAACCGCTCAGAAGGCGTGTGGGACGTGTGATAGTCGTGGGAGGTTATCGCTGCGAGGCTGTGAATAGGGCTGTTCATGGGGCTGAACATTCGCAACATTTGCGGGGTGAGGCGGTGGATATTCATGTCACAGGACTGGAAATGTGTCGGAAATATGCGGCAATTCTCTCTCAAACGGACTTCGATCAGATGATTCTTGAGCCACAGGAGTCGATAAAAAAGCGGTGGATTCACATCAGTTATAGGCGTGATGGGAAGAATAGACACCAGATTCTTGGGGCAAAATAGGGGAGAAAAGGCGGTGAAAGATTTCACTTTTTTGTCGCCGAAAGTCTGAGAAATACTTTTTAAGTTACTGACTGTAAATATTTTAATTATTTACGTGAATATCTTTTCATATTTTTAATCGTTTATGTTTATGATGAAGTATGTTTTTACGTTTTTGTGTTTTCCGACTTTTACCTTTATATTTTTATACGTTTTTGCGTTATTGTGTTTTTAGTTATTTCTGTGTTTATCTTTTTATCTGTTTACGTGTTCATTTATTTACTTGTTTACTCGTTTACTTATTTTTACACTTTTTTGTCGCAGTATGTCTTTTAGGTAGTTGTCCCTCCCCCTTCTTTTTGTGTGGGGAGGGGGTGAGGTCTGGCGAACGGCAAGGGCGATGAGGAGTGGGAAAAAGGGTCTTCAGTAATAGGTTTGCCACTTAGTTTTAAGATGGTATCACACAGAGAAAAGGAGGGTACGGAGGAGTAATAAAAATAAAGCGATGTAAGTCACGGAGGCACCGTCGTGCGTGGAGCCACGGAGAAGATTTGCCTCTGTCTTATTAGAGCCTTGAGTTAAGATTTCATTTTTTCATTTCAATAATTTCTTTGTTTCACTTTTTAAATTTTCAAGTTATGTCAATCAAATTTCGTATGTATCAGGACAATCGTAAGAACAGCAAGCGCAAGGGTTATTGGTATGCCCGTGCGGTGTCTCCCGACCTTGTTAGTGTTAAGGATCTCGCTCTGCGTATCAGTGAGCGTTGCACCGTAACTGAGCCCGACATTTTGGCTGTCATCAGTGCGTTGGTGTTCGAGATGAATCAGGTCCTCAAGGATGGTAACCGTGTGAAGCTCGACGGATTGGGAACTTTCCGCGTAGGTATTCACTCACAGGGTGTTCAGAAGGCGGAAGACTTTAACGCACAGAGAGATATCTACGGTGCGCATGTGCTTTTCTCGCCAACGGTGACTATCGATGCGATGAAGCGTCGTGTGAAGACCCTCATCAGCGGTTTGCGTATTCAGGAGGCTGTGCAGTATGATGCGCCTAAGGCTGCCGAGAAGGCGAAGAACAAGGGCAAGAAGAAGGAGAACAAGCCTTCTGCTGGTCCAGAGCCAGGTGAGGCCACTGCCACTACTGAGGGCCACGCATAGTCGATTGGTTTGAGAGATGAGCGTGGGGGAGTGTCAAGTTTGCGCCCCTCCGCTCTCCGTTTAACCCAATTCGCTTATTAGGAAACAATGGCATCGTAAGGATGAAACATATTGGCTTCTGATGAGCGAGAGGGGGATTGTATTCACTTTTAGTCCAAATCGGCTCGGATACAATGCCGTTAACAAGAAGGGACGGCAGTGTGATCTGCTTGCCGATTGGGCTTTTAATTTATTTATACGTTATGATTAAACCTATTTGGAAGAATATCCTGCATATTCTCGTTACCGTGCTCACAGCGTTAGCAACCACGTTGGGTGTCAGTTCTTGTATGTAAAACTTCTCCCATAAACTTCAGTCTTGGACTTAGACAATCATTGTCAGTCACTTTTTAAGATTTAGTTAGATACTCTTATATATTTGAAGTACAGATGTTTACGCTGAAAATAGGCGACGTATATGTAGGTTACGTGCGACTCCATGGGAGGTTGTCCCCGACAGCGAAGTAGCTTCTGTGCGACAAAAAGGGAGTCTTTTTCCTCATTGTTCGACGGATAGGGAGGAGAGGAGAGACGGATAAGGAGGTTTGTCTCCTTATCTTTCTCTTTTCTTTACAAATATGTCATATTTGTGTTCTTTTCCTTTTGTTTTCATCGTTACTAATTTGTTTGTTGCTATTTTTCGTTTGATTTTCTACCTTTGTAATATTATGTAAATCAAATGATTGTGGAATAGCGCGACAAATTAGTAACTTTCTTCGGTTGAGGCTGTTTGCTGATCTGCGACAAATAGGTAGATTGCTGAAATAATTAAACTTTACACTTTTTTGTCGCAGGATTATATAAATATATATATTCTAATTCAGAATTTATAATTCACAATTCATAATTATGATTACTGCTATAATTCAGAATTCACAATTCATAATTATGATTACTGCCATAATTCACAATTCATAATTATTCGAACAAAGTTCTCATCAGTACGTCATAATTATGATTACCGATGTAGTGACAGTTCAAAGCTCAAGGGTTAAAACACAAATCATAAGATTCAAAGCTCAAAGTTCAATGTTCAAAGGATAAAAGGATTCGGGCAATTCGAGAAATTCGTAGTCGTTGAAAGTTCAATGATAAAGAGTAAAATTGTTTTTGTGTTACAAAGTTAACGAGTTGACAAGTTAGACGAGTTGACAAGTTGCTTGTTATAAAGCTAATTTTGTTCTCATGTTACTTTGTCTCTCTTGGGGGTTGACGAGTTGACGAGTTAACAAGTTGCTTGTTATAAAGTCTAAAAAAACAGAGCAACAAATTAGCTTGTTACTCTGTTTTTATGATTCTATAAAAGAAGTCTTACTGTTTACGCCCCTCTTTCTCTTAAATCAGCGGTTACGAGTTCGGAGAATCCTTGGGGTATCTCGGTAATCACTCCCCTCCCTACGGGGGAGGGGTAAGGGGGAGGGGCCAGTTGTTTTCTTGTTTTCTTGTTTTCTTGTTTTCTTGTTTTTACTTACTTTTCTTATTCAGCAGCATATACCCACCTATTCCGCCTAAGATGGAGGCGA
>ERZ773024.86-NODE-86-length-31269-cov-8.896841_pt1 | contig 31269 bp, 40 predicted proteins | sample MGYA00511667_ERZ773024 | MGnify/ENA primary metagenome ERZ773024 (study PRJEB29015, sample SAMEA2738117) | human oral metagenome | biome: human oral; feature: human-associated habitat; material: saliva | place: China | collected 2258 ... | reverse complement strand
TAACATTAATTCTCTTACTAATAATACTAAATCCGGTACGGTAATTATTACCGGTAAAAATGGTAGTATCACATTACCAGTTATTCCGGAATCCTATACAGTTAACGTTAATAATAATAATAGTATCGTTAATATTCAGTCGCTAGGCGATTTAAACATGATAGGTAAGACTGGCCTTCGCAAGATAGCTTTTAGTACCTTCCTTCCGGCAATAGATTATCCTTATGCTAAAGCCGTCGATACAACAGACTACATTAAGCGTATTAACGATATTCGTACTTCCGATACATATTGTCATTTAACGATAACCGATACGATAGTAGACTTCGACGTTACTATCGATTCGTTTAATATCGAAGAAGGTAGCGGCGTCGGTGATATCAATATTAGTTTATCTTTTACTGAATACAAACACTTAGGCGCTGAGTCTAAGAAGACTGATCCGAATACTGGTTTAAAGGAAAGGCCGACTACAGCACTAAAAAAAGTAACGGCTAACTTATCCTACAGAAAAGGGGATACGCCGTTAACCTTTCTGAATCGTGCAATCTCTAAGACTAACGGTAAAGGATTAGACGTTAATCAGCAAAAATATTTAAAATACGCTAAAGGCTTAGTTAAATCAGCAAGCGACAAGAAATTAACTTTCGATATCGGCGATATGATTAACTTACGAAAGAATCAAGATAATACTCTTACTGCTAATATAAAAGGTAAAGAAGTTATTTTAAGCGAAGCAAAAACGAAAGGATAATCTATCATGGCTAATTTTAAATTCTTAGTAAATGATAAGGATATCACAAATTATATAACTTCCTTTACCTGGGGCGGCGACAATAACGAAGCAGCACGAAAGCTAGAATTTAGTATAGCTTTTAATAATGTAACTAAAGATTCTAGCTTTGTTAATCCTAAAATAGAATTAGGCGATGTAGTTATCGTAAAGTACATAGAATCTATTAATGAATTGGATTCTAAAGAAATTACTTTATTTAAAGGTAAAATCTGGGTACATAACCGAGATACATCGTCTTATGAAAAGCGATTCACAGCCTACGATGATTTAATTTTATTAGCTAAATCTAAGTTAAATAAGAAATTCAAAGATAGTACTGTATTAGACGATATTAAACAAGTGGCTAACGAATGGGGATTTAACGTCGTTTTAGATAAAGGCGTAACCCTTAACGCTAACGGTGCTTTTATAGCCGACGGTATGACAGCTACGGAAATTTTTAAAAAGGCGTTATCTTTACAAACAGCTAAGGATAATAAAAAGTATTCCATAATTGCCTTAGATGAAAATAATAATATTATTATCGGCGATAACAGTACGCAACAAATAGCGAATTTTTCATTAACAGATACGACTAATATACTATCGTCTTCGCATGGTGAATCGATTGAAAACCTGGTATCCCTGGTTTATATTGCCGACGATAACGGCGACACATCGTCCGATAAAACCGTTAAAGGTGAATGGGCGTACAACAAATTCGGTAAAATCACCGAAATTTATAAACCTGACGAAAAAGTCGATACTAAGACTGCTGCTACGCAATTACTACATTCCGTAGATACGGAAGCGTCATTAAGCGCTATCGGTAATATCTATTGCGTGGCCGGTAAAAGTATCGAAATTCAAGAGGAAAATCTAAAGGGTAAGTTTTTCATTAAAACCGATAGTCATACATTTCAAAATGGGCAGCATACTATGAATCTTACCCTTGATTTTACTCAAATTGTTAAATAATAAGTCTTTACGTTAAAGATATATATAATTATGGAAAAAGATCCTATTACGCAATACTTAGATATAGTTAATGGCGTAGCGGCTAATAATCAGCCGCCACTTCCGGCGATTGGTAAAGTATTAGCGCCGCCGCCTAATATCAAAGTACAATATAAAGATTTCATTTTAGAAAAAGAAGACGTATGGATTAGCGAATATCTATTAATCGGATACGAAAGGACTGCTAAAGGCGTCATTAAATCCGAAACACAACCACGCAGCGGTGGTGGTGGATATGCCTTATTTGCCAGTCATACGCACGAAATTAATAATCCATATACTGATAATATAATTTATACCGATACATTGAAGCCTGGCGACTTTGTATCGATTATTCCTTTCCAACAAACGGAAGGATATTCGCAACAATATTTCATATCTGATAAGATAGTACATTTATAATACAGAAAGGTTAAAGCATGGCTAATCCTTTCCTTACTAGTGATTTCGATATTATTACGACTTCGAATACGCTTCCTTTATTAAAAGAATATGCCTGGGATTTTACTCACGACGTCTTTAGAAAAAACGCCGACGGTCAGCATATTATAGTTACAGAAAATGAAGCCTTAAAAGTATGGATTTACAAAACGCTTAAAACTGAAAGATTCCGCTACGTTGCCTATCATGACAGCTACGGTATCGAATTAGAAAAATACATCGGCCAGGCTAATATTCCTGGTACGGCCGAGATGATTAAGAAAGATATCATCGAAGGCTTAAAAGTAAATCCGTATATCGTAAGTATCGATAAACTCGATATTACGAAGCAAGAAGACGATATAGTCGAAATCACTATTTATTTAACTTCTATATATTCGCCTTTCGCGTTAAAGGTGGTGATTTAAGAAATGGCAACACTAAAGGGATTACAAGACGTTAATACTATACAGCAACGGCTTGTAAATACTATTAAGGGAAATCCTGAAACAATTATAGAAGGATCGTTTAAGCGTGATATTATTAACGCTACGTCCGAAGAATTTAAAAACGCCTATTTCGAAATCGATTTAGTTAAAGATTCCGCCTTCGCTGCTACGTCATGGGGCGAATATCTCACAGCTAAATGTAGCGATATGGGTATCGACAGAAAATTAGCCGTTAAAGCACATGGCGAAGTTACCGTTAAAGGTAATGCTAATGCCTGGATTCCGGCTAAATCATTATTTCAATCTGACAGCGGATTCAAATTCTATACGACGGAAGAGTCTTTTATCGACGATAACGGTACTGCTACGATTCCGATTGAAGCTGAAAACCCTGGCACGGAATATAATTTAGAAGCGAATACAATTACGCTTATACCGATGAGTATAGGCGGCGTATCTTCCGTTAATAATAATAATCCGACTATCGACGGCTTTAACGAAGAAACTGACGAAGCCTTATATCAACGATACAGCGATTATATCCGTCAGCCGGCGACTTCAGGGAATATATTCCATTACAATCAATGGGCGACTTCCGTTAGTGGCGTCGGTGGCTGCCGTGTTACTGAATTAGTTAACGGCCCTGGTACGGTAGGCGTAGCTATCGTCGATTCTAACGGCGATAAAGCTAGTCAAGACTTAATTAATAAGGTTAAAGCCTATATCGAATTGAAACGTCCGGCCGGTGCTAAAGTTATCGTATCTACGCCGGAAATTCTTACTATTAATATTAATGTAACTGGGTTAGTCGGTACTGGTACGGAAGAAGCGTTTAAGAAATTATTAGCCGAATACTTCCGTAAACATGGCTTTAAATTAACTAAAGTTAGTCAGGCCGATATAGTTAAACAATTATTTAACGCCGGCTATACTGACTATAATAGTATTCAAATTAATAGTACTAATGGATCAGTAGCATTAAATGGTAAACTTCCTAAGATTGGTACGGTGGTATTCAATGGCTAGACTCGATATGAATATCGGTAAAGACTTTATGCGTCAAGAAAAGACGAATATCCTACGATATCTACCGGCTTTCTTAAACGAAAATTCCGATACATTCCGTTTAGTCGGTGATTCACAATCAGCGGAGCACGATAATTTAAAAGAGTATTTACTCGATGTATATAAGCAATTCTTTATATCGACGGCTACATGGGGTTTAACATTATGGGAAAACGATTTATTTATTCCGGTTAACGAATCCGATTCTTATGAGTTACGTCGTCTTCGCATATGGCAAAAGTTGCAGTCTAAACAAACTTCGACTATTCAATTCTTAACGAATCTGTTAAATAAATTTGTTAGTACTAACGACGGTACAATTACAGAATTACACAGCGAATATAAATTACGATTTGAAGTGCAAGACGGTACTATCGATAATTGGACTGATTTATTAGCTTCTATCAATCAATGGAAGCCGGCGCATTTAGGATACTTCTTTACTACCTATTTAAACCTCGGTGAAGAAGTATACTTCTCCGGCGTCGTATCTGAAGTCGAAGAATTATTTATTCCGGCTGACGCTAATTACACGATTGAAACTTCTAATACTAATACGGAATCTGAATACATTCCTCAACTATTAATTCATACTAAATTTTAAATAAAGGAAATATATATTTATGGCTAACAAAACAGGCGACTTCGACGTACTGAAGTTAACGAATGCCGGCCGCGATATGTTAACGCAAGGCCGCGCCGGCCACGTTTTAACATTTACTAAAGTCGTAATCGGCGACGGTACAGCGACTGGCGCAGCTATCGATAGTTTAACGGCAATTAAATCTCCTAAGTTAACCTTACCGATTGCTAAAAATGAAACAGTACACGCCGGCCAAATGCGACTACAATTTAGAGTAAGTAATAGCCTAGTTAATACTAGCTTCTACTTCCGCGAAATCGGCTTAATGGCTAAAATCGACGACGGCCAAGAAAAACTATACGCATATACTACATGCGGCGATAAAGCTAAATTAGTATATGATAAGACTTACCCTATTCAAGAAAAAATTATTAATATCGATACGGTTACTGATAATGCTGTTAACGTTAAAGTTATCCTCGACTTATCTATCATGTACGCAACGAAAAAAGATATCGTCGACATGATTAAACCTCATAAGGAATTAGCGGAATTAGATCACCCGGACGCAAGCGTTACGACTCGTAAGCTTCGCGATAAATCCGTTACTTTGCCTAAATTAGCCGATGAAGTTACTGACTTATTGCAAAAAACTTATGTTAAGAAAACCGGCGATTCCATGACTGGGAATCTTAGTCTTAACAATTCAAGTATTGGCTTTAATAATGGTAATGGCAATTACGATACAAAAATTAGAATTGCGTCTAATGGCAATTTTGATATTGGCGTAACGGAAGATCGCGCTAATAAAAATGCTACTACTCAATTATTGCTACACAGTCAGAATAAGCCTAAATGGTATAACTCAACTAATGGCAGTAAAGAAATCGCTACGACGGAAGACGTCTTAAATGAAACAGTTAAATACTTACCGTTAGCCGGCGGTACGATGAAAGGTGATATTACGTTTAAACGTAACCAGTCTTCTATTAAATTAGACGGCGGTACTAATAAAATACATTCTATCACCGTAGGCGGTACTAACGGCGAAAATCTTGATATCGGCAGTGCTAAACAAACATCACAAGCTAACCTATGCTGTTATAATCGTCCTGGTTGGTATGGTAAAGATAAGACTAATACATTTAAGCCGTTTTTATTCGACGACGATATGATAATTACTTCCGGCACGGTTAACCATAATCAATTACTTCCTATTCCGGAAGGCTTCCGCGAAGAAGAATGTCATTGGATTTTAAACGTAGAGGAATCTCACGCGAATTTAAATGATAAAAATCAGGTAATTATTGCTGGCGAAACCTCCTTAGGCGTAAATGTAATCTGTAAACGTGAAGGACGTAAGGTTATAGTAGGCACGCAATACTCACTACACTCTAACGATACCGGCAACTTTAGAGGTTATGTTTTTAGACCTGGTACTGCTAACTATGTATGTATTTGTCGACGTCGTTTTCAATAAGGAGTTTAAATAATGGATTATATTAAACGATTCTCCGAAACAATACATATAGGTAATGACTGGAATCGAATGTATACGATTCAGGGCGATAACATAGACTTATCGAATGCGCATGCTGTATGTAAACTCCGTACTGTTAATGACAAATTAATCTTAGAAGCTGATTGCGAAATTAAAGATAAATCTATTTACGTTACTATTCCGGCTGCTAAATCCTTAACTATACCTAAATCCATATTTAAAGGATTCTACGACGTTTTTATTGTAAGCGATACATATTCTTATAAGTTAATTATGGGTAGCGTTAAGATTATTCATGATATATCTTTACATTAAAGATAATGAAAGGTTTAAATAATGGAAAAAGAAGTAATCGTAAATATACCTAATAAGATTAACGTCAATATTGGTATTCCAGGCGGTAAAGGTGAAAAGGGCGATCCTTTTCGCTACGAAGATTTTACGCCGGATCAACTCGAAGCATTAAGAGGGCCGAAAGGCGATCCTGGTACACTTAACGTAGCAGATTTAACGCCGGATCAATTAGCTGCTTTAAAAGGCCCTAAAGGAGATCCATTCCGCTATGAGGACTTTACGCCGGATCAACTGGCAGCACTTAAAGGGCCAAAGGGCGACAAAGGCGAAGACGGTAAATCTATTACATTCGACGACTTAACCGAAACACAAAAGGCAGCTTTAAGAGGGCCGAAAGGTGATAAAGGCGAAGACGGTTTACCAGGTAAAGCTTTTACATATGATGATTTTACAGCTGCACAATTAGAAGTATTAAAAGGCCCTAAAGGCGATACTGGTAGTCCTGGTAAAGACGGTAAAGACGGAAAGCCTTTTACTTATGAGGATTTTACTCCGGATCAGTTAGAATTATTAAAAGGCCCTAAAGGTGATAAAGGTGATCCATTACGATTCGAAGATTTAACTCCGGATCAGATAGCACAACTTAAAGGGCCTAAAGGCGATCCAGGTACCGGCGGAAGTGGCGGAAATGTAGACTTATCCGCTTATCCTACAAAAGAATATTGTGATATTACATACGCTACTAAAACTAGTCTAAGCGACTATATGAAGACAGCGGAAGCTAGTAACGTCTTTTTATCTAAAATTAATGCAGAAAACACTTACTATACTAAGGCTAATTCCGATAATTTGTATGTTAAAAAAGTAGATATCCGTAATTATATTAGTATGGTAGCTAATCCGATATATCTATCTAAAGCTGACGCAGAATCGACTTACAGCAAGAAGACTGATTTAAATAATTATTTAACGGCAACTGCCGCAGCTGACGCTTATTTATCTAAGACAGACGCGGAATCTGTTTATTCTAAAAAAACAGATTTAGATAATTATTTAACTGATACAGTAGCTTCTAATACATATGTATCTAAGACAGACGCAGATACTACTTACGCTAAAAAATCAGAATTAAATACTTATTTAACAACTGATACAGCGAATACGACTTATTTAACAAAAGACGACGCTTCTAGTACTTATTTGACTAAACAAGAAGCGCCTAATACATACGTTAGAAAAGTAGATTTTGATAACTTATATCTAAGCAAAGCCGAAGCGTCCGATACTTACGTTAATAAAACCGACGCTAATAACTTTGTTAAACATACTGAATTAGGTACATATTTAACAGCCGATAGTTTAACTAATTATTTAACTACCGATACTGCTAATAATACTTATTTAACTAAAACTGACGCAGCTACTACATATGCCACTAAAACTAATTTAAATACTTATTTAACGGCGACTACAGCAGCTGATACTTATTTATCTAAAACAGACGCAGAATCGGATTACGCTAGGAAAATAGATTTAGATAATTGTTTAACGGTAACTGCCGCAGCTAGAATTTACTTATCTAATAATGACGCAGCTATTACTTACGCTAAGAAAACAGATTTAGATAACTATGTTACGACTGCTAGTTTAAATGATTACATAACAACTACAAATGCTGACAATACATACGCTACAAAATCAGCGTTAAGCGACTATGTATTGACGGCGACGGCTAATAGTACTTTTTTATCTAAAACAGATGCATCTAATACATATGCTACTAAAGCTAGTCTTAACGATTATGCCACTAAAACAAGTCTTAATAGCTATTTAACAACGGATAACGCTTCTAGTACATATTTGTCTAAAACAGATGCGGCTAACGCTTATGCTACTAAGACTGCTTTAAATGATTATGTAACGAAGAATGATGCTTCTACTACATACGCTACAAAAACAGACTTAAACAGTTATGCTTCTAAAACTAGCCTAAACGATTATGTATTAAAGAGTCAGTATAATAACGACATGACTTCCCTTTTAACAGCTTTAAGAAATTTAAATAACTAAGGAGAATACTAATGAATATTCAAGATATAATCAATGAAGTTAATAGTATTCAATCTAAAAAAGACGCTATTAAAGAAGCTATTAATAGTAAAGGCGTAACTTCTGAAGGTAAATTAAGTAAATTCGCTAACGAAATTAAGAAAATTAATGGATTTCCTTATAGCGATACTTTGCTAGTCTCTATTTCTAACGCGATTAACTTAGGGCTTACCGATGAAGAAGTTACGAAAGCTATTGCCGAATTTACAACTAGCAAGGCAGAAATTAATCTTACAGATACTGTTATTCCTAATAACAAATATAAAGATAATAAAAATATTAAGCCGATTCACGTTTATTTCCGTGCAACTACGATAAATAATTTAGCTTTTAATGGTAGTAATTTGAAAAAAATTACAGCACCATTAGTTACTAAAATCGCTATGAATGCTTTTGAAAATTGTAGTGAGTTAGAAGAATTAAGTTTAGGTAGCTATAATTATCAAACTGGTATGAATACTAGCTTCAGTTTAAGAAATTGCCGTAAAGTTAAGAAGTTAATACTCGGCGATAATTCTAATATTATTATGTCAGATTATACAACTAAATTAGCTTACGGCAATCCTAATATTGAAATTTATACAAATAGCGGCAAAAAGTATAATAAAAATACTTTTAAATTTGAGTGATAACTATGTACATATTATTAACAGATACAAATATCGTAATCGGTATGAGTACTTATAAAGAAGCGCTACTTCCTGATCTACTTCCAGGATTTAGAATCGTAACCGAGACGCAATACAATTCATTATTTAACTTAATTGATAAGATAGCTGATACTGTTAAAAAAGATAAAGTACAGCCGAAGTTAGATAATGATGATATAAATAGCAGCGACGAAGAAGATACAGTCGAATTAAATCCTGAATATGTATTAGAAGCGTTAGCTGATTTACAATCACAAATTTTAGATTTAGAAGGTGGTACTACACATGAAGAAATTGAAACCGTGGCTAATTAGCGCATACTCTAAATTGGTTATTCTCGGTAAATATACGTTGGACGAAACAGTAGCTAACGAAGATATTAAGTTAGTACCTGAATCTTATCAATCCGCCGTATCCGAATGGCTAGTTAAACATTATAACAAAGGCTAATAATGGATAATATCAGTTTAATTTTGGATATCGTAAAAGATATTAGAAATACGATTCATGACTTCCAGGCGCAGCAGAATGCGATGAATTCGCGCGTTACTCAATTAGAATCTACTTTAAAAGACATAGATTCTAAATTATCTAACCATGAGTCTAAACTAGATAGTCTTTACGATAAAGATAAAAAAATTCAAGGCGTCTTTATATTCTTTGGCTTTATGATTCCGGTAGTAATTGCTATCTTAGGTATTATTTTTAAATAATTATCTTTAAGGTAAAGCTAAATGGATATTAAGAATAAAGCGATACAATCAATAAAAGGCGCTTATAAGAATATTCAAGCCAGTAGGATAAAACCTACTGGCGTTATTCTTACGCGCTTACTTATCCTGGTAATGATACTACCGATATTATTAGTTATTACTCAATATATTATGTCATTTATTGCCGGCTACGTTAGCGATGAAGCTAATAAGATAATTAGCGTCGGAATTAACATAATCGATCATATTTTTATACCGTCAGTTTTGACGGCGTTAGTCGGATTTTTAGGCTTATGGCTTGATAATAATCATAACGGTATACCGGATAAATTAGAAGATAAGGAAGTTAAATAATTGAAGATATTTATTAATCCAGGCCACGATTTACAATATGATAGTGGCGCTGTTAACAATAACTACGGTATTACGGAAGCTGAAATAGCTAAAACTATCGGCGATAAAATAGCTTATTATTTAAATAATGTAGGCTATACTACACAAGTAATGCAGTCAGATAATCTTAACTATGATTCCGATTATGCCGATCGTCCTTACCCTGTATGTGTAGCTGCTAACGACTGGGATAGCGATATATTTGTATCAATTCATTGTAATGCAGCTAATACGCAAGCTAAAGGTACGGAATGTTTAGTATATAACTTAGGCGGATCATCTGAAATATTAGCTAATTGCATTCAAAATCAGATTATTAATAGTCTTAATACAGTCGATAGAGGTATTAAGGTACGTCCTGAATTAACAGTTTTAAAGCGTACACATATGCCGGCCGTATTGGTAGAAACTGCTTTTATCGATAACGATGAAGACGCGTTATTGTTAATTAATAATATTGACGATTTCGCTGCTGCTATTGCTAGAGGTATTACAGATTATGCTTCAGCTGTTAAATAAAAAAGTATTAATCGCTGCCGGAATTATCGTTATTCTATTGTTATTAATCGGATCAGGATACTATTTCTATAATAAAGGAATACAAGATTCTACGATTCCTTTACAGCCGATAGCAAAAGTCGATTTTAATTCCGTTAAACAAGCGCAGCAATTATCTAACAAATATATTTCAAATTCTGATACGAAAGAAGTAGTACATTATATCGAAGTAGCAAAAGAAAAACCGCCTACTTTTCAATATATAACGGCTAACCAGTCGGAATCTGATAAAAAAGCTAATTATCTTTCCAGTAAAGATAAAGCAGATTACGTATTAAAGGAAACTGAATCCGATAATAACGTAATTCAAAACAATTATTATGCTATAAAGCAAGAAAAGAAAAATCGTATCGGTGGCGGTATAGCCGTTATTAATAGCGATATTTACGGTACTGTACATTATCAACGCGATAGACTAAGAGTCGAAGCCTTTAAATCAATAACTAATCCTAAAGGTAAAAACTTAGACGGCGCAGCAGTATCGTATGACTTTGTTAAGTTTTAAATAATATAATAATTCATTCATCATCAGCCGCAGTATCTAATACTGTTGACTATATATTTTCTTATGAAAGAAGCGACTAAGGATCTAATTCCCTAGTCGCTTTTTTTGTTATTTCTTATACTAATTTAGGTAAAAGTACTTTGGACGTATTGACGTAACGCCCTTTAGGGCGTATCAAACATAGGCACTAAGCAACGGCTTCGGCGCATAGTATCCCCAGTAAAATTTATTTTAATAAAAATTTATTTAACTTTACTGAGGAATACTATACATTTATCAAACACAGTTTACTGAAGAATCCGTATCCGTATGCCCTATTTATAGCCGATATTCTACTACCGTACATATTATTTAGCGTCTAAATCCAATTCGCCCTACTAATCGTATTATCACTAATACGCCTATGTAATCCCGTCGCTTCCGCAACTATCCGGAATCTAACTCCGGCGATTTAACCTTACCCTTTGTAGCTAGTTTATCTGTTATTTCAATCGCTAAACAGAATAGGCGTCGCTACATCTTCTACCTTTTATGGAATACTGTACTTTAAAATAGGTATGTATCAGTAAACCATGAATATTTTATAGCGTCGGCTATTCAAAACCGTAGGCGAAACTATTATAATCGCTTTCCCTTATATAGCGCCGGCAGCGCTTCATAACCTGGATAAACCAGGATATAATTCCGGATCTGTTTTAAGCAGTTAACCGGCTAACTGGCTGCACTATTCTATTCTTACCCTATGCAGCAAGGCAACAAAAAAAGCATAGCCTACTGATATTTAATAAAAATATCTATTGCTATGCTAAACAAGTACCTTTTTTTATAGAGTAAAAACAGTTAAATGCTTGTATCTTTAACTCTTACTATGCTATAATATTAGTACAAATAAAGAAGTTAGCAAGTAGGGTTTGATACTTGTCTAGCATACGCCTTCTAATTTTGCTGGTAACAAAATTGGTAGGCTTTTTTTTTGCACGTTTTAATTAAGTTGTATACCGAAGTAATTCGAGTACATAATAATAATTTGCGATTCATTATTATCATTAATGATATAATATCATTAAATTTAAAACTTTACAAGGAAAAAGCGTTAGCCGTAATAGCTAACGCTTCTTTTATTAAAATCCTTCAACTACCTTGATAATAAACCAGGTACGATAATTAGTCAATCATTATCTTCTAATACCATACGTTTAAGCTGCTTATAGTGTAGCGAAAACATAGATAATGCTACGATAAGGCAAGGTAGCATTAATATATCGAATAGATCGACTACTAAATTATCAAGTGTTAAATAATGAGTGATTATCGTAGCGATTTCGACGACGATTAACGTTAATAATACTGTATCGAATGCGAATAATTGAATAGTGGCGATTTTAAGATTATTAGATAACATATATTTCATTCCTTTATTTAAATTTAAAAAGTCTTTAGGCTAAAGATAAATAATTATCTTTACATTGAAGATAACATAAGATATACTTTAGATAATATTAGGGAGGTGGATTCATGAAAACTATTGCTTTCATCAATCAAAAAGGCGGCGTCGGTAAATCGATATGCGCATTTAATATCGGCGCTATTTTATCTAAAGTATTTAACAAAAAAGTATTATTCATCGATTTAGATCCGCAAGCTACATTAACAGATTTTGTTAATCCTGAATCTATTAATGGTAGTAGCTACGAATTATTTACTAAGACAAAAAATAACTATCACATTATCCAGGGCGAATACTATGATATTATTCCTGGTAGTATCGAATTAACTAACCTTTATAATAAGGATATTTCAGCTAATAAATTAAAAGTTAGTTTAGAAGCTATTAACGGTTATGATTATATAATCCTGGATTGTCCGCCGTCGTTAGGTATTATTAATATTAACGCCTTAATAGCGGCCGATATTATTATTAGTATCATTAAACCGGATATCGTATCATCAAGAGGATTATCTTTATTAACGGATACGCTAAGCCAGGTTAAACCAGGTAAGACTATCGACGCCGTTATCGTAAACCAATATAAACGTCGTAAGATATCCGATTTAACTATTGAATTAATGCGTCAGGATTTTAACGTACTTAATACTGTAATTCGTGATTCTTCCGTTATAGCTGAATCAGCTAGTATCGGTAAAGATATCGTCGAATATGCTAATAAGAGTATCGGTTATGAGGATTTCTTAAACGTAACTAACGAATTAATTAAAGGGAGATTATTATAATGGCAACTAAACTAGATATGGGTTTACTTAAAAATCGTAAAGCTGCTATTAATAATAGTATTAAAAACGATAATAAACCTACTATTACGACTAACGCAATCGATACCGAAACGAATACAGCGTTACGGATTAAGAATAAACGTCAGATTAACTACTATATCTTTTTAGACGATTACTTTAGATTTAAAGATATCGCTTATACGCAACGATTAACAGTATCCGAATTATTTAACGCTATTATTAGCGGCGTTAAAGAAAATATCGATAACGATAGTGTAGAAGCTAATAAGGCTTTTACTAAATTAAAAGATATGTTAGAAGCGCATAAACAATGTATTAGACAAAGTCTATTAGTTAATTTAAGCGACTATAACGATTTTGTAGAATTAAGAGATAAACATAACCTTGAATTTTTTGAAGTATTCAACTTAGGATTAAATATCTATCAAGATAAGTATTTAAATAATGTAAAGTTAATTCCTGATCCGCGCCGTAAATATTTATCTGATTTTACGTCGGCCGATTTACACAGTATACAAAAACAGAAACGTAAGATAAAAATACAGAATGCACAAAATAAACCATTATTTTAAATAAATATTCTATACATTGACGACTAATTATACAGATAGCTATTCCATTCATTAAAGAATGTAGTAACTATCTGTATTTTTCGTTTTAAGATTACTTCCGATACCTATATACTTATCGGAAGTTATAACTAATATGATTATTTATAAGAATTATATTTAGCGTAGACTATATATTAAGTAACGTCCGCCGATTAGATACATTATTATCTAACATTTTCTTACGCATTTTAGCAGCTAATACTTCATATTCAGATTTAGCTTCGTCTACGGAAACAATCTTAACAGGCTTATTATATTTAATAGGTGATACAGTATCTTCCGTTAATTCTTCGGCTACGCTTTCATCTTCAGGATTAGCAGTAACTTCATCTTCAGGATTGTAATTAACTTCGATTTCTGTAACGTTGGATTCTTTAACAGATTCTTCAGATTCAAGATAAGTAACAGCGTCTTCGTGTTTATGTGTACCATATTGACGATTAAATTCGTCCATATACATAGAAATAGTAGTATCGTCTAATTTAGTATCTAAGTCATTTTTAAATAACCAATATGCCTTAGCTGTAATAGAATAATTAGGTTGCATAAATGCCGGATTAACGTAGATAACTTGACGCGTAATATCATTATTAGAGATAGTTTTATCTATTTTTAAAACGTTAGCTTTAATACAACGCGCCCAAAAGTTATTAAATGATCCTTTAGTTAAATCTAGGATTTCGCGCATATCGTTTTTTGTCATAGGCCGTTTATGGCGTTTACCTTTATCGTAAACATATAATACACTATCAGACTTAATATATTGCGCTAGTACCATTACAAAATTAAAAACGTCTTTTTGAGTTAGTCCGCGATTAATAGCGTCGAAGCTATAATCGATACTTACTTTCGTAGCGAATAATCTACTGGATTGAAGGCGGCCTTCTTTCGTAACTAAAGTACTTCTAGTTTGATAGTATTTATGAGTATTATCAGCGTGTGTATAAGTCGTATTCATGAGATATATCTCCTTTATTTAAATTAAAAATCTGTTAATTGAATATGTTTGACTTCGTTTAGATAATTTAATGAATCTTCGCGGTTACGCTTCTTACGCATAGAGTCGGCTGTATGATAGCTGTATTCGCGTCGATTCTTAGTATCGCGATTATCATGTCTATCCTTTAGATAAAGACTATCGATAATTGCGTCGTATTCGTATTGAGTCTTAGCCTTCGATATGAATTCCATAATCTCGGCTTCGGTATAGTTGTCATGGCTTAATAGGCTATTAGCGAATTTTAAAGTATTAGTATTATTAGTCATTTTAAGAATTCCTTCCTAAAAGCTTCTAATGCCGTAGCATAAACGCCGTTTAACGTCGATTTAGTAATCCCTAGCATGTTAGCTACTTCTACTTGGCTATACCCTTCAAAATGTATCTTTTCTAAGATAAATCTATGTCTTTTACTAATCCGATTTAATGCAGCGTCAATATCGACGATATATTCGACTACTTCGATATTAGATTCGCTTCTAGCCTTAGCTAAGATATATACGTCTAATAATTTTTTAACGTCCATATTAACGAATCCTTCCTAATGTGAATTTCCATATTTCAAAGGATATCGTCGCTAATGCTGCTAACGTACCTATTAATAAGAAATTGTTAAATAATAATGTTAATGTAATCGCGGCTAATGCTGCTGTTGCTAATAATGTTAATACTGGATAATATCTATTGTTTGTCATCGTTAGTACTCCTTTAATGTGTTTTGGCTTTAATGTAAAGATAGTCATACGTTTTTAAATCTATGATTCGTGTTACGATTCCTAAATCGATTAGCTTATTTCTGTTAACAAGTTTAATCTTAGAATTATAAAGCGTTTTTTTATCGTAACCGGCTGTATTGAGTATCGAAGTCTTAATAGTTGGATCATCTTTAATGGATTCAGCATATTCTCTAAATTTCTTACCGTCATAGATATAACATTTATTTAACTTAGGATATACGCTAAATATATGAGTCGCTTCCGTAACTAATGCCCACCCAGGACTATTAGTATTCATATTAGATACGACTTCTATACATTGATTAGGAAACGTACTTAAATCAGTCTTAACTTCTATTAAAGGGAATTCAGAATTAAGTATTTCGTTTACATCGTTGGATTTAGATAATGCTAAATCTGTAGTAAAGTCTACGTCGATACTCCTAAAAGCCGGCGTATCACATTTAAATAATTCTGTACCTTGAATATCCATTAAGGCCTTGACTGTCCATTCTTCGCCGAAGTCGCCAGTCATTAAATCATGGTTAAAGGAATTGTACTTAGTCGATGTAGTAACTATCATTGTTAAATCGCCTTTCGTAGTTAATAACAGTAAGTAGATTAAAATCCCCCGTTTGAATTTCTCTCTTTGTTTGCTGTCTTCTTAATGTATATTACCTACGGCAGACGATTCTTAATGCAGTTTTTCAAAAAAATTTTAAAAATTTTTCTTATCTTCTTGATATAACAAAAAATACACCGTTATAGCTGATTATTTTAAGATTTTGTCTAATAAATAATCAGCTAATAACGCTGTATCTTAAATTTGATATATCAAATTGTATTGTGTAGGCCTTAACAATCTATTAAGATTAAAATCCTAACCATGTATTAGTAGTTGAAGAATACAAGTTATGCGTATTAGGATTTAAATAATAATGAATTGTTAAGGGTTATCTTAACGGCTTAAATTATGATTATGATTATTTTGTATGTGCTACATTAAGTAAATAGCCGTTTAATTATGTATGGCGACGTTAAGTACATCGCTGTTATCTACTATCATTATACTAAAGTTTATCTTTACAGTCAAGAGTTTTAAGGAAAAGATTTATAATTAGTTTTAACGGCTATTTTAGGCTGCAAAACGGCACCTCGTGCGTCTCATTAATTAGGATATTCCTGATCCTATATGATGTATTTGATATATTATCTGTATTAAACGCTGATAATATATCATATGAATAACGGTAGTATCTTTATTAGTATGATGTAGTTATCCTGACTGGAATCATAATCTGTTAAGAATGGATAAATGCTGCCCTTATTGTCATTCATTATCTAACTAGTCAAGATAATCAAGTTACCCAAGTTAAGCATTACCAGGATACAGTATCTTACAATAAACATATCCTTTACAAGATTTTGTATATTGATAAAGGTTAGATAAGTTTTGATTCATACTATATAAGGATAACTCATCTGAATAATCTATATTCATGACGTTTGATATCAAAGGCTTGTTTTTGGCCGGCGATACTACTCATGCTGAAGGATTTATTATCCTAACTCAATGTATTATCATTAATAGCTTACAATAAATATTCTTTAATAATAGACTATTAAGATATGTTTAATACATTCCATTGAATAATACTCTAGTCATAATTAATGATTATTTAATATTAGCTGTTAAATCCTGGCAGCTGACATAATCTCTTAGGCTAACCTTATAAGTTAGGATAAAGCTGTTAAATAATGATTGCTGTAAAATACATTAATGATTCATTATCTAACATGTCCTAATCTTCAAAGTAAGCTGTTAAGGATTATGTATCATAGGTAGGATACGGCAGCCAAATTTAAACCCTGACAATTAGAATAAGCTGTTAAATAATGTTTTTTGGATAAAAACGGTAGAATCCCTTATAGCTACTGGATTCAGACTGCAATTTGACATATATTTATATTGGTGTGAAATTGCAACGATTTTCAGACAACTATCCAGGTAAATCCTGGCTTCATCGGTATTTTTTTCTCAAAAAACCTTCATTAAAAAAATGAAATTTTGAATCGGATATTCACTAAAAAAGTGAAACTTTTTTTCTTAACCAGGTTACGGATCAGAATTTATTAATTTAAACTAACCGGCGCTAAATAACATTTATTTATCTAAATCCGTACTTCTTACTAATGAAATAACCTTATATAGTGAAAGGATATAATATATCCTTCCTTTACTAAGTAATTGCCATTGTCAAAACGAAACCTCCTTTTTTACTTAGAAACTACTGCTAAGAAGTGTATCCTGGGTTTATCTCCTTACCAGGGTACACTTTTTAACTATCTTTACAGTAAACATATTTTTTTACCTTCTACTAATATATTAGGATTTTTACATCGAAATATCGTAAAGCTAAAAAAAAATTTTTTTATCCTTATATATATTATTACGCATATCAGGGGAAGTTAGGGGAAGCAGTTTTAAATTCTTTCTACAGATTATTACTATTAAAGTATTAAAAATGGCTGCCCTAAATAACTTTATTTAAATTTAATAGCTTACTAACTATATATCATTAACTAATAACATATTAACTAACTAATAACTAATACATACATATAATACATATAACATATTATGGCTAATCCAAAATTAAAGTACTTCTATAATTCGAAGGCCTGGAAAAAATTAGCTTCCAAAATTCGGAAGGCAAAATTTTATACCTGTGAAAAATGCGGCGCTATAAATTCAAAAGAAGTACATCACATCATACCAATAACAGAATCAAATGTTACTGATCCTAACATTACATTAAACGAATCTAATTTAATGCTGCTATGTAATGAATGTCATAACGAAATACATAATCGATTTAAAAAATCTAAGTCGGCAATATCAAGCAGAAGTATTACATTCGATAGCCGCGGTAATGTTATTAGCGTTAGCGACGATACACATACTAGATAGTACATCGTACATATGATATGACTATCACTCACTAAAAACAAAATAGCAATAGCATACATAGAAAATCTATTATTGGAAAAAGTCCCCCCTACCATACGCAAAAAGAAAAAAGGCCGGAAGACCGTGCGCCCTCTTTTTTGTATACTAAAAGCACTTTTTAACTAAGGGTATAGTTATCTTTACTCTAAAGATAGCGATTATCCGCAAGGAATTACACTTATGAAACAATCACAAAATAGAAATATCATATTAAGTCTTTATAGTAAAGACTATGACGTTAATAGTATCCTTCTTAGTGATACAGATAATTACGTCGTCTTAATCTTAGACGATGAAAAGACGACTACCGATATTATTAATCAATTCCGTAACAGCCTAACTAATACAGTAGAATTAACAATAGCTAACACGCGCTTTAAATTCTATTCGGTAGATTTATTTAACCTTGATAACTACCATGATGAAAAGGCCGTTACTTTTTCATTCTCATATTTAACAACAGAAAAGGCTTAATTATGACGGATCAAGAAAAGCAGCTTAAACGTGAAATTAATAAGCTGAAGAAATTATTTAAACCTTTATTAGATAAAACTACCTATACTATTGCCGAAGGCTTAATATCAGACGCTGCCTTTATGAGATTAACCCTTTCAAAACTTCAAATAGATATAGCTATTAATGGCTGTATAGAAGAATATCAAAACGGCGCTAATCAATCCGGCGTAAAGGAATCTTCTTCTATTAAAGTCTATAATAATATGATTCGCAGTTATAATACAGTAATTAAAAACCTTATGTCTTTGTTGCCTGACGATTTAGACGACGAATCTAAATCTTCATTAGAAGCTTTTCTTAATAGGTAAAACGCTATGAATTATATACTGCAATATCATAATAAGATTACAAAAGGCGATATTATCGTTAGTAAGAAGGTAGCAGCGGTATATGATTATCTTTACTATAAAGTCAATAATCCTAATCAATATATCTTCGATGAAAGCAAGGCTAACCGCGTTATAGAATTCATTCAAACGTTTTGTAAACACGGCGAAGGTAAATCAGCCGGTAAACCTTTTATCTTAGAATTATGGCAAAAGGCGTTATTATCGGCCCTCTTTGGATTCGTCGATAAAGATACAGGATTAAGACAATACCGCGAATTAATTTTAATCGTTGCGCGTAAGAATGGTAAATCAGTATTCGCTTCGGCTATTGCTAATTATCTTTTATATGCTGACGGCGAAGAAGGCGCACAATTATATAGTGCTGCTACTAAAAAGGATCAGGCTAAAATTATATGGGAATCGTCTAAAAAGATGATTAAGAAATCCCCTGAATTAAGCCGATACGCTAAGATTTACATAAACGAAATTAAATGCAGTATCGGCGACGGAATATTTAAGCCTTTATCGTCCGAATCTAATACCTTAGACGGCCTTAATGTACACGCTAGTTTTATCGACGAATTACATGCTATCAAAGATAAGAATCTTTACGACGTTATAGTCGACGGTATGTCAGCAAGGCAGCAGCCGTTATCTATCATAACTTCTACGTCCGGTATGATACGCGATAACATTTACGACTTAAAATACGATGAATGTACTAGAATTATTAATCATTATTTAAATAAAGATTATTCTAACGACGATAGAGTACTTCCGATAGTCTATGAATTAGATTCACGCGATGAAGTAGATGATCCGACTAAATGGATTAAAGCGAATCCTAACCTGGGCGTATCTAAACAAATAGACTATCTTTACGATAAGGTTAAGCGCGCACAAGAAGATAGCCGAAATTTACCTAACCTTTTATGTAAGGATTTTAATATTCCAGTTAATGGAAATACAGCCTTCTTAGCAGCCGACAAAATTATTAATCCGGATACGTTTGATATGGAAGAATTAAAAAATTGCTATTATATCGGCGGCTGGGACTTATCGCAACAAATAGATTTAACATCGGCTTGCATGCTATTTAAAAAGGCTTCCTCGGATCAAATATACATTAAATCGATGTATTGGATTCCGGAAGATAGGTTACTCGAATACGAAAAACGCGATAATAAACCTTATACAGCCTGGTACAATAACGGATTACTTCGACTATCGAAAGGGAAGAATATCAATCCTCTTGACATACTCGACTGGTACTTAGAAATGCAAAATACTTATCAAGTATTCCCTTATAAATTCGGATATGACTCATGGGGAAGCGCGCAATTAGTCGAAAACCTTCAAATGCACTACGGAAAAGATATCGCTGAAGCCGTTATACAAGGTAAGAAAACCTTATCTATTCCAATGCAGCGTATTAAAAACGATATCGAAGATAAACTAATTAACTATAATAACAATCCTATTACTATATGGAATTTAGCTTCCGTCGAAGCCGATATCGATATTAACGGAAATATGCAGCCGTGTAAGAATCGTAATAAAGACGGTATCCGTATAGACGGATTCGCCGCGATACTCGACGCTTATACCATTTATTTAAATAATCAAGAAATGTATTCTTATATGAATGCTAACTATTAAATCGTTATCTTTACACTAAAGAGGATGTAAAAATCATGTTAGATATTATCTACTTACTAATTATTATAATTCTACTCTACATTATTATTAGGTTTATGCTTCCGCTATTAATAGCTTCCTTAATTATTATTGCGGCTTGCATTCGCTATATATTTATTAATTTAAAAGCCAAATTCAGAAAGGTTAAATAATGAAATTTTTAGATTTTTTTAGTGGTATCGGTGGCTTTCATACTGGGTTAGAAAATGCCGGTATGAAATGCGCCGGCTGGTGTGAATTCGATAAATTCGCCCAGGAATCTTATAAAGCTATTTATAACACGGAAGGACTATATTTTAACGATGATATTAGAAACATTAAAGGAAAAGACTTACCAAAAACAGACTTATGGGCCTTTGGATTCCCTTGCCAAGACATCTCAATCGCCGGAAAAATGCAAGGAATCAAAGAAGGTACAAGATCCGGATTATTCTACGAAGTTATGCGCTTACTTGACGAATGCGAAGAATCCGGCAATAAACCCAAATGGCTTATCGCTGAAAACGTTAAAAACTTATTGTCAATCGACAAAGGATACACCTTCTTCCAGGTACTTACTGAAATGGAAAAAAGAGGGTACTCTATCGAATGGAAAGTTTACAATTCCAAAGACTATGGAGTTCCTCAAAGTAGAGAAAGAATATACATTGTTGGATATCATGGAAACGCAGCCGGAAGAAAGTTATTACCTATCCGAAAAGAAAGTAAATCAACTCTTAAAAAGATTATAGACGGCACTCAATCCGATCGTGTTTACGATTCTAACGGTACAAGTTGTACGCTTATGGCTAAAGGTGGTACTGGTACAGGACTATATTCAAGAGTTGCAGTTAAAATAAAAAACGCAACGGAAAAAGGATATATCGATACTTATATCGGCGACGGAATCGACTTAAATTATATTAATTCCACGACAAGAAGGGGAAGAGTGCAATCACAACAAAGCCAAACACTCACAACAAATGGAAGTGTAGGCGTATTAGTTGATAATGATCCGATTCGGATTAGGCGATTAACTCCGCGCGAATGCTGGCGATTACAAGGCTTTTCAGATTCTCAATATGAAGCAGCCGCTGCGGTTAACTCTAATAATCAATTATATAAACAGGCTGGTAATGCTGTTACTGTAAACGTCGTCGAATATATAGGTAATCATATTATGACTGTTAATAAAGAATTAGAAGAAATTAAAAAGGATACTTCAAATAATGGAATTTAGAAATCTTATCGATACTATCTTTAATGTAAAGCCTACACAAATAGATAGTAATAAGTACACTAACGCGCAATTAATCAATTCGTATACTAACTTTATTACGAATTATAACGCTGAAATCTATAACGATTTAGCAGTCCGATCATGCGTCGATACAATAGCGCGCCACGTTGCTAAATTAAAACCGGTACATATTGTACAAGACGATAGCGGCCGGAATACTCAAAAGTCAGCTATTAATAATTTATTAGCTAATCGGCCTAATATTTATATGAGTACTAGCGATTTTCTTTATAAGATAGCGTCGCAATTACTATTTTATGGTAATGCCTTCGTATTCATTCAGAAGGACGAAAAACAAAATATTAATGGCTTTTATCCAATAGACTTTACGTCATGCGAATTAAAGGAATATGACAACAATCTTTATTTAAAATTTAACTTTAATAATGCTAAGAATATCGTAATTCCTTATACCGATATAATCCATATCAGACGCAATTATTCAACGCATGATTTACTAGGCCAGGACGCATATAAGCCGCTACTCGAAACATTAACTAATTTATCTAAATCAAGACAATCTATTTCTAATAAGGTAGAGAATGGCGGAAAGATTAGCGGTATTCTTAAACTTTCCGGTATGGTAAGTCAGCCAGAATGGAAATCTAAAGCCGAAGTATTCGCTGATTGGTTTAAATCTTCCAATTCTAAAAGCGGCGGTATCGCAGCTATCGATAGTACGGCTGATTTTATTCCGGTATCGACTAAAGCCGAATCAACTGAAGAAGCACAGTTAAAGTATCTTCAATCTGAAGTATACGCTTACTTTGGTATTAACGAATCTATCGTAAACGGATCTTACAACGAAACAGAATGGCAAGCCTTTTATGAATCGATTATCGAAGGTATTAAGATTCAGCTATCTCAAGAATTCACGGCTAAAGTATTTACCGAATCTGAAAGACAATACGGTAACATCATCGACTTTAATTCTAATCGTTTAACGTATGCGTCTACTATAAACAAGGTAAACATGGTAAAAGAATTAGGCGCGTTAGGCTTACTTACGACAAACGAAGCAAGGGAATTATTCGACTTACCGCCAGTAGAAGACGGCGATAAACGCTTAGTATCTCTTAATTATATTAACGCCGATAAAGCCGACGAATACCAATTAAACAAAGAAAAGGATAATACATAATGCTAGAAGTTAGAAGTAATCAGGATTCAGTTATTGAATCTAAAGAAAATATGTTAATTGCCGGCTATGCCGTAGTATTCGATTCACCGACTAAACTATATTCGGCGAATAACGTCGACTACTACGAAGTCGTTACTAAAGAAGCCTTTACTAATTGTGATATGTCAGACGTCGTACTTCGTTATAATCACAAAGATAATACTACTTTATTAGCACGTACTTCCAATAATACGCTAAAGCTAACAGTCGACGATATCGGCTTATATTTTGAAGCTGAATTAGCGAATACGACTGCTGCTAAGGATATTTATGAGTTAATTAAGCGCGGTGATTTAAATAAAATGTCTTTTGCTTTTACAGTCGATAAAGATTTTTACGTCGATAATACGCGTTATATTAATGCTATTAAAATATTAAAAGACGTATCCGTCGTCGATTTTCCGGCTTATTCCGCTACAGTAGTCGAAGCAGTATACCGAAACTTCGATACTATGGAAGCGGAATACCAAAAAACTATTGCCAAAGAAAAGCTTAAAACCGTACTTCTTACTTATTAAATAACCATATATAGTAGGAATACTTTTTATTATTTTTTTATTTAGTTTTGTCTTTACATTAAAGATAAAGGAAATCAAATGAATCGAATTAAAGAAATCGAAGCGCGAAAACTCGAAATCCGAAGCGCTATCGAAAACGCTAATCTTGAAGAATTATCTAAATTTCAAGACGAATTAACGGCGCTTAATAACGAAGAAACTGAAATTCGTAAGCGCGAAGAAATTGCTAAATCCTTAGAAGTTAATCCTTCTATGGGTAATACTATTAATCTTACTGAAAAGGAAAAACCTGAAATGACAAACATCTTCGAAACTGTAGAATATCGTAACGCATTTTTTAACCATGTAGTTAAAGGCGCTGAAATGCCTGAAGAATTCCGTGCAGCGACTACTTCCGTAACAGCTGATAATGCTGCTGTAATTCCTACAACTGTACTCGATGAAGTAGTCCGTAAATTACAAGCATACGGTGATATCCTTCCTCGTGTACGTCGTACTCAATTCGCAGCCGGCGTATCCGTACCGACTTCCGCAACTCAATTCGAAGCAGCATGGCAGAATGAAGACGCTGCCGGTACTAGCCAAAAAATGGTTACAGGCAGCCTAGTATTCGCAGCTTACCAATTACGTTGCGTAGCAGCTGTATCCTTCCAAATGGACGTACGCAGCCTTGCAGCATTCGAAGCAGCATTGATTAATAACATCGCTGACGCTATGGGTAAAGCACTAGAAAAAGCTATCGTATCCGGTACTGGCGTAGGCCAACCTACAGGTATCACAGCAGCTACTCCTGTTAAAAAAGTCGATGTAACTGCATTCGATTATGATACTATCATTAAAGCATTGAAAGCTGTACCTTCCGCATACAAAAAAGACTCCGTATTTATCATGAATGAAGGTACTGCATTATCTATCGTAGGTATGACTGATAAAAACGGCCAACCTATCGGCGGTGTTAATATGGGTATCTCCGGTCAGCCACAATATCGTATTTTAGGTAAAGAAGTAGTATTAACTGACGCGCTTCCTGCAATCGACGACGCTACAGTAGGTAACACAGTAGCAGTATTATTCGATTTATCTAAATACATGCTTAACACTTCCTACAATGTAGATCTTGTAGAATATCGCGATAACGCAACTCGTGCTAAAGTATACGATTCCGTAGCATTGGTTGACGGTAAAGTAGTCGACGCTAACGGCCTTGTATTCTTAGCTAAAAAATAATAAAGGATAACACATTATGACGCTAGAAACTGCTAAAAATTACTTACGTATAGATTCCGATTTAACGGAAGACGATATTTTAGTTAACAGTTTAATCGAAGCGTCTAAAAAATACATAGAATCCACTACTGGGAAGCAATACGACGATAGCGATGAATTATTAGAATCGCTATCGTTGCTTCTTATTAGCCACTGGTATTCTAATCGAAACATCGCCAATAAAGCGGCCGTTACTGACGAATATCCGCATACGATTACAGCTATCTTAACGACTATTAAATACAACTCTAATTATGACGAGGTGATTTAATATGATAGCTAATCCAGGGCGATTAAATAGACGCATTAGCATTTACAGTAAAAACCAATCTAAAACAGCTAACGGATTCGATACTATAAAAGAAGCTAAAGTATGCGATTGTTGGGCGTCAATATATCCGGTACGAATGTCAGATATTAAAGAAAACAGTATTCTACAAACTGTTAATAATGTAAAATTTACTATTCGCTTCAGACAAAATATAGATACTAATATGACGATTAAATATAATTCTAAGACTTTCCGTATCATCGGTATCGTAAATCCATTTTATGATAATGAATCCTTAGAAATTATCGCGGAAGAAGTAAGCCGCGGTAAGAATACTAACGATAAAACCATAGGCAGTAAATAATGGCAAGCCTAGAATTCCTTAATATGGAAGAATTAGAAGATATTATTAATAATGCTATAGCCGAATATCCGGCCGAAGCTGAAAAATCGTTAAATAAGATAGGTTTAGAATTAAAAAAAGAATTAGTCGCTAAAACGCCGGATTCCGGTACTGATCATAAGAAGAAACTTAAAAAATCCTGGAAGAAGCGCGTTACTGGTACTGATTTAACTAACTTACAGGCCGAAGTATATAATATAGCGCCACATATCGGCCTTATCGATAGAGGCCACAAAATCGTAACTAAATCAGGCGAAACTAAAGGCTTCGTACAGGGGAAACATTTTATCGACTCGACGACTAAAGAAATCGGCTTAACCGTATTACCTATCGAATTAGAATCTATGATTAAACGCCTGAAGAAGAAAATAGGAAATTAATTACATGTTAACTCAAATTGATATTTTGCAATCTGTACGCGATATATTAAAAGCCAATTACGAATATCCAATCTATTTAGACGAAGTAAAAGAAGGCTTCGAATCGCCTTGCTTCTTTCTAAAATCTATTAGATTATCGAATAAAGATAGTAAATGCTACGAATTAAATAACATCACAATTTATCTAACATTCTTCAGCGAAAAGGGTACTTTAACAGCTGAAGAATTATATATTATACAAGATTCATTGACTTCGTACTTCGGATCAGGAATTAAAGTTAATAAAGACAATAGATATTTACTTACTAGAAATCTAAGTCATACTATCGACGGTGAAGATAGCGATATTATTACTTTTTCCTTCGATATCCAGTACTACGACTATCTTTATACCAAAGATAAGGAAGACGAAGCATATGAAAAACTTAATACATTACATTTAAATGAAAGGTATACATAACATGGGCTTACCTGAAATTAGCGTATATTTTAAAGAAAAGGGTATCGCTGCTATCGAATCTGCTAAACGTGGAATTATTCTACTTTTACTTAACGACGCAGTACAATCCGTTACTAAATACACAATCTTCGACAATGACGATATTCCGGAAACACTATCAGAAGATAATAAGAAACAAATTGAATTAGCTTTAATCGGCTATCAAACAACTCCTTATAAAATCGTAGCACTAGTTTTCCCTAAAACTGGTAAAACTGCCGATATTAACGCGAAACTTAAAGCAGCTGAAGCGCTTAAATTTACGTATCTAGTTTATCCTGAAGCAACGACTGAAGAATCTACTACAATCGCTACATGGATTAAGGCACAACGTACACAAAAGGATAATAAAGTTAAAGCAGTCCTCTTTAAAACTGCTGCCGATACTGAAGGCGTTATTAACGTAACAAACAATTATTTCGAAGTCGGTACTAAAAAATATACCGGCCAAGAATATTTATCTCGAATTGCCGGCCTTATTTGCGGTACTCCGGCTACTATCGCGTGTACATTCGCGCCACTTCCTGAAGTAACAGGCGTAGAATTCGTCGATAGAGAAACTTTAAATAGCCGTATCGACGCCGGCGAATTCGTCGTATTCGACGACGGCGAAAAAGTTAAAGTAGCGCGTGGCGTTAACTCCTTTGTTACGACTGTACAAGATAAAGGTAAATCCTTTAAGAAAATTAAACTCGTTGAATTAATGGATATGATCCACGACGATATTAAGAAAACAGCTGAAGATAATTACCTCGGTAAATATGCTAACTCCTACGATAATCGCTGCTTATTGACTACAGCTATTAACGGCTACTTCCTCGAATTGGAAGCGGCTTCCTTAGCCGAAAAAGGTAAAAATAACTGCACTATCGACGTAGAAGCTACTAAAGTTTACTTGATGAAAAACGGCCGTAAAACTAAAGAAGAATTAAAAGCTATGAAAGATATTGAAATCAAATACGAAAATATCGGCGATAATGTCTTCTTAACAGCTGAAATGTCTTTATTAGACGCAATCGAAACTATTAAACTACCAATTCATATTTAAATAAAGGATTAATCTAACATGGAAGCATATAAAGGTACACAAGTCGTAAATGGTACATGGGGCGAAGTATGGATTAATTCTCGTTACCTCGCTGAAGTCGTATCCTTAAAAGCGACAATTACACTCGATAAAACTGAAATCAAACATAATAAACAACTTGCAAAAGATTATAAAGTTATGGCTATAACTTGTAAAGGCAGTATTAAAATGCACAAAGTAGATAGCTACTTCTTAAAAGAAATGGCTGCCGAAATCAAGCAAGGTAAACAACCGGTATTTACAATCGAATCTAAATTACATGATCCGAATTCTATCGGCGAAGAAAGAATCGTAATCCGCGACGCTACCTTCGATACTCTTAATCTTATCGATTGGGAAGTAGGTAAAATAGGCGACGATTCCTATAACTTTACCTTCTCCGATTACGAAATCGTTGAAACTATGTAAATATTAACGTAAGGGATTCATTATTAATAGTGAATCCCTTATTATTTAACCAAAGGAAATATATAATCATGGCTGAATTAAATTTAGTCGATACTCTTTTAAGTAAAGATATCGATACTCTAACACATAAGGATACTTGTACTTATAAAGTGGAATCCTTATCTAAAAAAACAAACACTAACTTCGAAATTACCTTACAAGCATTAACTGCTAAAGACTTCATGCGAATCCGTCGTAATTGTAGTACTACCGACAAAAAAGGTAAGACTATTATTAACGAAGATAAATTCGCTTCTTTCGTCCTTCTTGAAGGTATTAAAAATCCTGATCTACATAATGAAGCCTTAGTACGCCACTATAAAGTAGCGACTCCGGCCGAATTAGTATTATCTATGTTTACCGTCGGCGAAATCGGTGATATTGTAACGAAAATTAACGAATTATCCGGAAATAATATCGACGACGTCGAAGAAGCGGAAGAAGAAGTAAAAAACTAATTAACACCGATAGGAATGTACAAACTATGTACTTCTTATATCGATATCATCATATAATGCCAAGTACATATTATAATATGCCAATCGGTGAAAAATTAGTCGTTAACGCCTTTGTAAGTTTTGAGATAGAAAAACGCATAGAAGAAGCCGAAAGGCTTAAAGGTGATTAATGGCGACAGTTGTAGACGCAATTATCAAATTGCAAGATCAGATGTCAGATAAGTTAAAGGCGGTAAATTCTAACTTAAAGAAAACTGACAGAATGGCTAAAGCCACAAGTAAAAGTATTTCCAATATGGGAAAAAACTTCGATAAAGCAGCTAGTAAATTACAACCTTTCGCAGCAGCTGCTATCGGTACGGCTACGTTAGCCGTTAACGCATTCGCCGAATTCGATACGAAACATCATGCTATGTTAAATAAATTAGACGTCGAAACTCGTAAAAGTGCAGATATATCTAAGCAAGCATTTACGGATATGTCTTTAACGGTAGCAAAATCGGCCGAAGATTTAGTCGGAATTGCTAACTCGTTAGGCGGTGCTATCGACGGTTTATCTGGCAATCAGTTAAATAAAATGACGCAAGAAGTCGCTAAATTCGCTATTGCTACAGATACGGCTTCCGACGTTGCGTCCGAAATGGTATCGAATACTGTTAATGCGTTTAAGTTGCCGGCTGAAGAAGTCCCTAAATTATTAGACGCTATTACTGCCGCGTCTAACTATTCATCGGCCGACGTTAAAGACTTAGGCGAAGCATTATCTAAATGTAGTGCTTCCGCGTCCGGTATGAATCAGAATATATACGATACGTCCGCAGCATTGGCCGTATTAGCTAACGCCGGCGTTAAAGGTAGTGAAGCCGGTACTGGTTTATCTAATATCTTCGAAAAAATGGCTAATCCGAAGAATGCCGAAATATTTACTAATATAGGCGTACAAGTATTTGACGCACAAGGTAAAATGCGTAGCTTAGTCGATATTGCTGAAGACTTTAATAATAAAACTAAGAATATGGGCGACGCTGAAAAACAATACTTAGCTATACAAGCATTCGGCGATGTAGGCGCACGCGCATTTAATAAATTAGCCGGTAATGCGGAAGCATATCGAAAACAACAACAACAAATTAGAGATAGTCAAGGCGCTATGAATGCAGCCTACGAAGAAATGAATCAATCCCTGGGCGTTAATCTTCAGTTAGCTAAGAATAGCGGTATGGCAATACTCTACAAAATCGGCGAAAAACTAGCGCCACAAGTTAAAGAAATTGCCGATTATTTAACAGAATTAGCTAAGAAAATATCTAGCGCCGACGACGGTACATTAGATTGGGCTATTACTATCGGTAAAGTCGTAGTCGGATTATTCGCTTTCTTAAAAGTAGCTAGTACTACTATGTCTATCGTATCGGCGATAGCTGCTAATATGAAGACATTACGCGCAGTATTTAGTATTATCCAAGTAGCGGCAAGCGGATTATTTAAAGTTTTAATTATCGGTATTCGTGCTGTAGCAACTGCATTTATGGCTAACCCTATCGGCGCAATCATAACAGCTATTATCGTTGTATTAATGCTACTTTATTATAACTGGGATACTGTTAAAGAATATTTAATTAAAGGTTGGGAAATGGTTAAAGCCGCCTTTAATGCCGGTGTATCCTGGTTTAACGATGTATTCGTAGCCGGTTTAAATAATGGTATGTCAGCACTCGGCAGCTTCTTCTCTAACGTTTGGGAAGGAATTAAATCAGGCGTAGCCGGTGCATGTGAATTTATTAGAAGTACGATTAATACGATTATCGGATTAATTAACGGTTTATCCTTTACTGTACCTGACTGGGTACCAGGATTCGGCGGATCTACTTTCAGTATGAATATTCCGCTATTGTTTACTGGTACTGAAGACTGGAAAGGCGGCCTAGCTAAGATTAACGATCAGGGCGGCGAAATCGTAGACTTGCCTTCCGGTACTAGAGTAATGCCGCACGATAAATCTGTAAGAGAAGCGCGCGATATGGGTAGAATAGAAGGCGCAGCTTATACTAAGAATCATAATGCGACTACTAATATTAATATTAGTAAATTAGCTGATTCTGTAGTAGTCCGCCAAGATTCCGATATCGACGAAATCGTTAATCGATTCGTTGAGAAATTACAAATAGCTTCGATTAACCGTATGGAAGGGGCAGTTTAATTATGAGTTTATTCACTACTTCCACAATCGAAAATATCGTTAATAAAGGCTTAGCTGCATTATTTAACATTAATTCTCTTACTAATAATACTAAATCCGGTACGGTAATTATTACCGGT
>ERZ773024.83-NODE-83-length-31883-cov-3.273093_pt1 | contig 31883 bp, 20 predicted proteins | sample MGYA00511667_ERZ773024 | MGnify/ENA primary metagenome ERZ773024 (study PRJEB29015, sample SAMEA2738117) | human oral metagenome | biome: human oral; feature: human-associated habitat; material: saliva | place: China | collected 2258 ... | reverse complement strand
TTTCGGAAAAAGCTAATGAGCTTTTGCCAGATTCCTAATGAGCTTTTCGGAGAAAGCTAATGAGCTTTCTACTGACAGCCAATTATCAGCCAAGAAAATGCCTATTGCGTTTTTCCGACAAATTAATTACCTTTGTAATATAAAATAAAAACTTCAACTCACAAAGCGAACTCCTCCGACTTCGTGAGCTAAAAACAAAGGAGGAATATCTTGCTAAATCATGGCAAACAAGCCTTTACAGTTCGTTCTTGTAGAACGAAAGATGACTATTGGTCCTCAAGCAGGAAAAATTGTGCAAGTAGCCCAGCCTACGGGCAGACATCGTGTGGATTTTCGCAGTTTCTGCGAGCGTGTGGCAAAGTCTACCACGTTTAATCGTCAGGAAGTGGAAGCAGTTTTGAACTATGCCACCGAAATTGCACGCGACATCGTAGCCAATGGCGACATTGTTGAGTTCGGCGACTTAGGTACACTCAAGCCCTCTTTCAAGAGCAAAGCAATCGAGAAAGGGAAGACTTTCCGTGCGCAAGAACACATCGAGAAACCTGTAGTACTGCTCTCTCCCTCTAAGAAGTACTTCACTCTTACTGACGTGAGCTATGAGCAGACAACAGCCAAGGCTAAGAAAAGCACGAAGCCCGGGGAAACTTCCAAGCCCCAACCCAAGCCCAACGAAGGCGGCGGCAATGCTAACGAATAAGTGACCTCCCCAAAAACAAATGAACGATGCGGAGCGACTCCATTAGCAGGCAGTCGCTCCGTGCATATCTTAGAACCAAAACGAACCTTATTCTGATAAGGATATGAATGAGCAGGAAACAAAAAAGAATACTAGCAAAAATAAGAAGCTAACAGAAGCCCAAGCACCTCAGTCCACTGAAGAGAATGTAGTGAATACAAGCAACAATGAAAAATACGTGCTATATGCCGATATCATGGGCTTCAAAGAGAGGGTCATGAGAACAAAGCACACCGATCTAAAGAAAGAGCTAAAGGGGCTAAGGGAAGAGTTAGATGATTGGCTTTCCCCTTTTCTTGAGAATGTAAAGACATTTAAAGTATCCTTCTTCTCAGATTCTATCCTTATTGTTGAGGAGAGCTCACCCCGAGGGTTCCAGCGCATATCCATAGCTGCAGCAGCATTAATGGCAGCCTCATTAAAGTGTAAATTCCCCCTCAAAGGAGCGATAGCAAAGGGAGAATTTACCTACGAAGAGGAGGAACAATTGTTTTTTGGGCAAGCGATTATTGACGCTTTCCTACTAGAAGAGGAAGTTCACTACTACGGAATTTTGGCCCATCATACCATGGAAGAAGACATCAAAAGGCATTCGAAAGAATGGGTGGGTTGTAATGGGGAAATAAATGGGAGGATTCCTTACGTTCTGAGTCCTGTTCCTCTAAAGAGTGGAAAGACTTCACATTACCATTTGGCTTATAATTTGATTAGTACAAAACGAGAAATAGGGGTAAATATTGAAACAACAAATAAAACGATTATCTCCTGGTTAGAGAAGATTAGTGGAACAGTTTCGGGGGCTCCACGTATCTATGTGGATAATACGCTACAAGTTCTAAAGGAGGACTTACGTCTTTATATGGTGACCCTAGAGAAACAAAGGAAGGTAAAATTTCAGGCTTTTCGGTAAAAAGCACATGAGAAGGAATAAAGTAAGGGCTGACTCCACCATGTGTGTGGAGTCAGCCCTTTTGCGTTATGCTCTTCGGAGCGGAGAGGGGGGATCGCTACTCTTCGGGGATGTAGATAATCTCGCCGTTCTCTAGCTGGTAAGCCACGCCTACACGCTTCCCTTTGTTGCCATCCTTCGGATTGGCGGTGTCGTTGCTTGGCGTGTACTTCTCAATCTTTTCCCCCTTCTTCATGATGATCTCCATATTCTCTTTCCCGGGATTCTTTACGATGGTATAGTCCTCTTTGCTGAAGACTTCCGTCATATTGAACTTGGTCACAAGAGCCACCATGAGAGCCAAGGCAAAGACCATGGCCACGTCAAATAGATTGGATACGAGAGAAGAGGGATCTGCCTCTTCCTCCTCAAAACGTCTGCGCTTCTTCATGATCCGATTATTCGTTGTCGAGCTTCTCGTTTACATAATCCAACCAAATAAGGTCGTGGTGGTGATAGCTGCGCAAAATATGTAGCGCAATGTAGCCCACAGCAGAGGTAAACATCCCTATCACGGTAGTGGCAAAAGCCACCTGCATATTGTACGCCATGCTGGCAATGTCTCCGGAAGAAAGCCCAACCAAAGCAGGCCCCATAGGGATAAGTGTACCCATAAGCCCGAGGATAGGCCCGAACTTCGTGAGTATCTTGGCAGCCCCAAGGCGGTGCTCTACGGCTAGGTCATACTCCCCGATAAGAAGATCCCGACGCGCACGATCACTCGTAAGCAACGTACCAAGGAGAAGATCGAAGGGGCCCTTTCGTTGCTTTGCTAGGACAGATTGCAGAGCCGTTACATCAAATTGGCTCTCTTTGCTGATTACCTTTGAGTAGGCATCTTGGCGTCTGCGGTGCGTTTGCCACGTACCAAACAAAGTCCCCAGCATCAGCAGCGAACGGATAAACAGATAGAGCAGAGCTACTACTACGGGTACCAATAGTCCATTGGAAACCCAAAACATAGCGTTGGATAGATAGTGCATACTTTTATTTAGAGTTATTAGTTGTGCGTTTTTTCAGTTTAAGTTGGATATAGGGAATAACCCAATGTGAGAAGAGATAGCCGACGACTCCCATACTCAAGACAAAGAGAATGAGATAAACAACCATCAGCCAATCCACGTCGGCTCCGGTACCTCGTACGGCACTATCGGGGTGTAATACTCCGGCAGCCACCACCACGAAGAAAAGCAGAAGAGAGAGCAAAATAGCAAGTTCTCTCAGTAGTTCGTCACCCATCCCTATGGCTCGCAACAAGTAAGGAGCAGCCAGGGTTAGCAAAGCCACTACGGCCATCAGCGCAAGAGTTACCCCAAGGAAAGAAGCCCCCGGTAGGACGTAAAACAATCGCAGACGTACGTAGAAAAGTGTAGGGAACATCATAATGGGGGCGAAGCTACGAGAGAGCGTACGCCACCACTTCCGCGAGTAGGTACTACGGTGTACGCAGAGATAGACCACATAGAGAAGGTCTACCATTACCAAAAGAGACATATCTTGCAGAGCCTGTGGCGTGTAGAGTAATTCCTCTAGAGCGTGGAGTTTACTATTCATCGTAATAGAATGCACCACAGCCAGAAACGCCACATACAGCAAGGCATGCCCTCCTCGTACGATAAGCCCTAGGTAGTTCCCCCTCTTAGATGCCCCCGAGGGCGAGCCCTCCCTTTTTGCTAAGAGAGAAGCTGCCTTCGAGTGTATCCCCTCCTCTATCATCCATTTGAGGATGGCAAGAAGAGCAACAATCAATAGTATTTCACTCATTACTCTGCTGACGCAACTTGCGTTTACGATAGATAACAAAGATGATAATGAGCACCACCACTACCCCAATGGCCACAAACAAGAAGAGCTGAGAGGGGCGTTCTATGGCTGATGTATCATCGGCGTTTAGTTCCTCCTTCTTGAGAAGTTGGGCATCCTTGCTTTGCTCGCTCGAGAGATTGCGCACCTTCTGAATGGCTTTTTGGTAGTTCTGTTGCTGTTCGGCAGGGATTTCCTTGGCAATGAAATCTCTCAGTTTTGCATTGTCGCAAACAAATCCACTGCACCCGGCTCCAAACTTTTCTATCTCCTCAGCGTGTAGCTCGGCAATTGCCTTTCGCTGTTCGGGCGAGGCATTCCACATTCCCTTGCGGATGGTCTCCATCATCACAGCCGTGATCTCCTGGAGGGCAGCAGGGTTGTTTTGCTCGAAAAAGTCTCGGATCCCCAAGTCCTTATCATCCTTGATATAGGTATTGTATATATCGTCCCAGAGTTCCTTGTCTATGGCAGAGGGTTTCATTACGTTCCACCCATAAGTGTTGCGGATGGTCTCGGCGAGAGCAGATGCAGCTCCTTGCCCCTCCTTGGTTACCTCTTTGATGTAGGTAGGATTGAGTATGGTAGTACGTGCCTCTACGCCTATGGCTTGCTTCATCTCTTGTACGCGGGTACGATGATGGTTGCGCAAGTCGTTGAAATATCCATCGGGGTCTTTCCCCGTTACTTGGCGCACGGTAAGGGTCAGACCTCCCATAAATTCGTAGATATGGTCGAGGCTTAACGGCCCCCAAGAGTTGCTTTGGCGCGGTTGTACCACAGCGTCTACATTTTGTAGAGCAGCCTCAAACAATCCGGCTTCGAAGTCACCCCATTGTTCACTGCTACCGTATATGGCTCCCATGTTATTGAGGTATACGTCGGCAATCTCCGACTCCTTTTCCCATCGGTCGCCACTCTCTACCATCTCTTGTATCCCTGTGCCATAATTACCATTGACACCGCCAAATACACGCTGCGTACTCAGGGAGCGAGCCTCGTTGGGCGAAAGTCCCTTCTCGAGCAGTACCTTTTCGGCATCAACAGCCCCCTTGGCTACCTCGTTGTCCTTCTCTCCGGTCTCCTTGGCAGCTAGGTCTACCGCCTTCTGTATAAGATAGAGACGAGAGGCGGCAAGATCGCGCAACTGACCCGAGGTTTGTACCACTACGTCTATACGTTTGCGGTTGAGTTGCTCCATGGGGATAAGCCTAATATCCTGTACACGCCCCATCATATCTCGCACAGGTTCACACCCGAGTAGATAGATGATTTCTGCTATTGTAGCTCCTTCACTCTCGATAAAGCTACTACTCCAGAGAGAGAAGCTAACCTTTTGCGGTAGCTCTCCGTTGTGACGCTTTTTATAGTCGGCAAGGAGATCTTCTGCAAGCTTCTTTCCCTTATCCCAGGCCGCCACCGTGGGGGTAGTCTCAGCATTAATGGAGTAGAGATTGCGTCCTGTGGGGAGTGTCTCGGGATTGGCAATATAGTCACCACCCGGGGAGGGCGCAAGGTAACCGCCATTGAGAGCATTCACAATAGAGGATAGCTCCCTTTGGGGGCTTTGCATGAGTTTATCGTAGTAGCCTACAATGGCATTGATGGAGTGACGGAGCTGCTGCATGCTGGCAACAAATGCTTTTTCGTCGGGCGATAGAGCCTCTTGCTGCATTGCCTTCATTGCCTCCATCATAGCAGGGGGCATCTTGCCGCTCCCCTTCTTGTCCATCCCTTGGGGCATACCGCCCGGGTGACCGCCCTTCTTATCCGCCCCTTGAGGCATACCGCCCGGGTGACCGCCTTTCTTGTCCGCCCCTTGAGGCATACCACCGGGATGACCACCTTTCTTGTCCGCTCCTTGAGGCATACCGCCCGGGTGACCACCCTTCTTATCCTTTCCTTTCGCTCCCATAGAGGCGGGCTTCTTACCACTCATTGCCCCCATCGGCATACCCATACCACCGCCTTTCATGGCACCCATAGAGCCCATCATAGCGGCATTGTTGGCTTCTGTTTTGGCAATAAGTTGCTCGGCAAGGCGACGCTCCTCGGCCGTAACACCCAAAGAGGTGAGCACAGCCTCCGTATTTACTTGATGCGCGGCTAGAGCTTGACGCACTACACGCTCGGCAGGTTCTCGGTAATGCTGAGTAAAGAAGCGTTCATTATCTTGCTGCTTTTGGGTGTACTTGCCTCTGTGGCGGTCGAGAGCAGCAAGGGCATAGGCAATAGGATCGGTAGCAATGTGTAGCACGGAGCTATGGATCTTCTCACGAGAGAAGGCAATACCCGTACGGTACATCCCTCCCGGTATTTTGCTTACGGCCAGCTCCTCGGCAAAGTCGGATAGGCTCTCTATTTCTTCCCTATTGTAGGGTTTTGTACGAATGGAATCTAAATGAAGATCCCTATGGAATCCCTTTTTGATCGCCAGGTTTTTGATACGAAGAGATAGCTCTTGGTTATCTGTTTCACTTGCTAAGTATTGATCCGTTAGCTTTAGTAGATCGGCCACATCACCCCGAAGTCTTGTCTCGATAAAAGGAGGTGCGAGATACGAAACCGTCTCTCCATAGCTTCTGCGCTTTGCTATCATCGCCTCCCCAATGTTGGCAATTGTATAGTAATATATATGGGGGAGATCGTTGATCATGCGGTCTGTCCAATCCTCTTGCGAGAGGGCAATTTGCTTGCCGTTGATAAACTCAAGACTACCATGCGTACCAAAGTGCATAATGGCATCGGCACGGAATCCCTTTTGCACCCAGAGGTAGGAAGCCACATAGGGATAGGGAGGAAGGGGATTAGCCCCATGCACTGCCTTGAAGTCATTATCGCCGACTCCTTGACCCGGCTGAGGGAGAAGCACCACATTACCAAAGGGCACGGCCGTAACGGCAATACCCCCTTTGTCGCCTTTTCGCATGGTATAGTACTCCCCGGGAGCAGCTCCATACTTTTTGGCAAGTGCCTCTCTTTGGTTGGGAGTAAGTACGGCATTCATCCAGCTTTGGAGGCTATCCGTAGAGACGAATTGGGGGTATCCCTTAGCAATAAAGTCCGCAAGAGCACCCTCTGCATAGCTATTGAAGAGCGCGCCTTGGGTCATCACCATTTTCTCAAACTCGGCTTCCGTAGAGGGCAGACCCGTGACCTTGTACCCTTGGTTGCGTAGCTCTAGCAACACGTTATAGAGCGAGGGAAGCACCTCTATCCCCTGAGCAACGAGGCTATTCTGCCCCGGCCCTTTGAAGTAGTAGATGGCTACGCGCTTCTCACTATTAGGTTTGCGCTTGAGCGATATATAGTTATTGACCAGTCGGGTAAAGGTCTCCAGACGATCCGGGATAGCATGGAAGTATTGCAATCCACTCTTACTATCGCGCTCCAAAGCCACTAGAGCAAAGGGTATCATAGCCCCGTCAATCTCGGGAGTGGAGACGCTTTGCGAGAGGAAACCTCCCACCAAACCTTGTTTATCGGCAAGCCAATCTTCCCTCTCGGCAACAATGGTAAGAGGGGCTATAATGGGTATATTTTGCTGCTGGAGGTAGCTGATAGCAGGGTCTGTATTGCCCGATAGCATTTTGCCATGGGGCATATAAATTAGAAGATCCGGGTTAATCTCTTGGATTATTTTTAGGCGATCTCCCCCGGCAGAGAAGGGGTACACGTTGAGTCCACTCTCCTCCAAAGAGGCTACTATCTCATCTATATGCTCTCGGTTGGAGTTGGTGGGAGAGGCGAAACTAATGAGCATGGCAACCTTAGGAGCTCCCTCTTTGTAGCCGTTGCTTTTGTAGTAGGCTTCGTACTCTTTGAGGGAAGAGAAGAGATCATCGTCCGTCTTTCCGTAGAATACATTTTCTCCAAAACTAACAGGCTTTTCTATGCTCCCCTCTCGGAGTGACTTACCCAATATCTCCTGACGGATATAGTTGAATCCCGATCTATAATTCTTAGCCCCCCCATTGCTGAAATAGGAGACTACAAGAGAAGATTGCTCCTCTGTGAGGGAAGATATCTGGTTATCGGGGCTTGTCGCCATGAATACTTGCACATGGCACTTCTTCTCTTCGATGAGTTTTTGTACCAGCTCTCGATCTTCGGGAGCCCACTTAAGCCCCATCCCAAAAGCGAGTACAAAATCGTAATTCTCGAGTTGGGAAAGGTCGTCTTCTACCTTGACGGTTGCATTCTTTTCGTCGGCAGAAGAGATGGCACGAGCCACCATAAATTGGGGGAAGTTTACCAAAGCTACCTTGATGGGTTTGGGGCGGAATATCCCCCAAAGCACAGCAACTGCCACAAGAGCAATAGCTGCAAAGAGTAGCGTTTTTGTTCGTTTCGATAGTTTCATAGGAGTTTATTTCTTTTACGGGAAGTAGGGCGTTTTGAGGATGCCATCTAGATGGCTAAACCAAGGGAGCTACATCAGAATTGGAGACGAATGGTCGCCGAGTAGACTCTCCCGGGCGTGGGCAAAACATTGGTATTGATAACCTTAACGCGATAGTTGAAGAGGTTGTCGATACCCAAATTGAGATGGAAATTTCTGAAGAATCGTTGCTCTATACCAATACGAGCTGTGGCATAACCGGGCGTGCGTTGCGGTGTAAGCAATGATTTGTCGTCATACTCCGACGAGGTAAAACCAGACATCCAACGCATCATAAAGAAGGCATTGAGGGAATAGTTATTGCTGAAGTACTTCCCGTAATCTAGTGCTAGCAAGGCAGAGTGTGGGTGGGTGGCCGTACGCAGTCCCTCATTACCCGCTTTGTCTTTTACCTTATGCCAGTCATGCGTATAGGAGTAAGAGCCACGCACACTAAACCCCCAGGGTAGGGCTTGCTGCCCCTGGAGCTCAATACCAAAGATGCGACTCGTCCCCTTAATGTTGTCATAGAATTGTTCGCTTTTCCCATCCCGTACCCTCGCTACAGTCTGTATGCGATTGTCTACTTTATTGAAAAAAGCATTGAACATTAGACTTGTCTCTTTGGCTTTATACTCAGTAGAGAATGAAACCATATGGCTCTCCTCGGGCTTCAACGCCTCATTCCCATAGATCATAAACATGCCCAAGTGATCAAAAAACATATAAAGCTCTTGCATGGAGGGCGCACGATACCCCTGCGCATCAGTTAAGCGGAGAGCCAATTCTTCGGTGGGTTTGTACATGGCAGAAATACGAGAAGTATAATGCGCTCCAAAACCGGAGTGGAGGTCGAGCCTACCACCATAGCTCAAAGTAACGTTATCTAGAACCGAGAAGATGCCCTGACCATAGATTACCCCACTCTGTATATGCTTAGGTTTGCCATTGTTTAGTGTACGGAGGCGATCAGAAGCTACCTCGTCAAATAGGTACTCTCCCCCTAGATTGATGTGCTGTAGCTTATCAATGTCGTAGTTGTATTGAGCACGAGCATGATGCATCTGCTGACGAAATACAGGTGCTTTGGGTTCTGTTGGGGCTAGAGGGAAAATAGAGTCTCTAGAATAATTGTTGTAGTGATACGAGAGGTCAAGCCCCTGCTTTTCGCTGATCTGCCAGCGTACACCTGCTATTCCATCATAGGAGTGATAGAGGTAATTGATATGTTTTTCCCAAAGCTGACGACGCAGGTTGGCACGCCCTGTAAGGGAGAATTGTAGTCTCTCGGATGGTGTTATAGTGAGCTTTTCGGAGATATTCCAGGCTCTATTGCCCGTGATTTCCACCTCTCGGTTACTCTGCTCATCACGTACCGTATAGCCGTTGTCTTTTGTGAATTGTACCCCGGTCTGGCTTGTGAAGATTCCTTGTTTAAGCCCAATAGAAAGGTTCTCTTTGAGGTCTCGCCTACTATCTATTGTACTCGACACCCCCACACGCAGAGGCTCTTTGGCTTGTCGGGTTATAATATTGATTACACCTCCAATAGCATTGGAGCCGTAGAGAGCCGACGATGCCCCTCGCAAGACCTCTATGCGCTCTATGTCGTCCGGATTGATACGATTGAAATCGATGTCACTCCCCGTACCTGCTGAAATTAGCTCCCCATCAATGAGGAATAGCAAGGAACTGGAATTGAATCCCTGCATATTGATACGATCTTGTGACCCATGCTTTGTAAATTCTACCCCGGGAAGTACATACTGCAATAGATCCCGAAAGTTTTGGGGCGCAAGCATTTCTATTTCTTTTGCCTTGATAAGGCGTACAGGGATGGGCTCATTCTTCATGAGCCGAACAGTGCGACTACCCGTGCAGACGACGTTGTCTAGGGTATTCTCTTTAGCAATACTATCAAGTTGGCTTGCGTGAGTTTGGTGCTTCTCCTGCCCTACTTTCTTTTTTTTGTAGGGCTGTTGAGCAATAGCTACAGAGCTAAAACTTGAGAATAAACACGCAAAAAGCAGGCCTTTTACAGCCTGCTTTAGGGTACAATAATTCATAGTCTTATTATACAAATAGTTGAAGGGAGGGGAGAATGGAGGTTACTTTACACTCACATTGTAGTCGTAAGTGAAAGAGATGAAACCATTCTTGCGTCCCGTTTTGTCTTTACAATCGGTAAACTGAATGCGAGCGATCTTGCCATCAGCACACTTTACAAAGAAAACCTTGCCCGACAAACGAACACTGGGAGGCATGTTGCCGAGGTCGTAATCAAGCCAACCACCAGACATATCACCACGCTCGGTCTTCTTTCCTGTAATCAAATGATTGTAACCTGTTTGCTCGTGATTACTATCGTGAGAGCCACCTCCCATATTAAACTTAATGGTTATAGTACCTATGGCATCAGTAACCCAGCCTTCTGTAGGTACCTTGGTAGCCTTTTCCATCTCGTTTACGCCAGAGAAGACAGCAGCACCTTTCCCCTTGCCACTTTCGCCACAATTGAGACGAATGTCAAAGCGATGGAAAGCGATATCCCAAGCGTCACTATTCTTGTAGTCACTCACTTCTACCTCTTTATTGTCCTTAAGCGAATAGTACACCCACTTCTCATACTTAGAGGCATCAACATAGCCTTTCAATCCCTTTACCTCTTCTTGTGCAGGAGGATTAGGAGTTGGGGTAGGGCCGGGTTTAGGAGTTTGGTTCGGGCGGCATGATACAATCCCAAAAGCCAAGCCAGTAGCTATAAGTGACAAGAAAAATTTAGTTTTCATACTTCTGTAGTTTTGTTTTGCGATTATTATTGTGTTGAGTTTTCTTTTAGATACGTCCTTAAAGGAGGACTTTTGCGTTTTGGTTTCCTGCCTTTAGGAGGTAGGTCCCATGAGGGAGATCGCTTACCTCAAGAGAGAGGAGCTCAGAGGAGATAACACCACGTTGTAGTAGCACGCCTTCTGCATTGCAGAGGAAATAGGATTGTCCTACAAGTTCGTTGGGGAGTTCCACCGAGAGACGTCCTCCGGCAATAGTGGGTTTAAGATTGTTCTCTACAGCAGGTATCAAGACGTTACTCATCGGAACAGATTCATAGACAAACACTCCTTCGTTTTCGTCCTCATCTTCGCCATCATCTCCGGCCATCTTCATGACTTCTTTGCTAGGAGCTGTAGTGGGAAGGGTGTAAAAGAGAGGGAATCCGAGAGAGAAAATAAGGTTATTACGCAACTCATAGTAGAGACTTCTTGCCATGGGAGGAACAGGGAAGAATACCTTATCACACACCAAACTCTTATTCTCGTAAGTGTAGGTAACAGGGAAGTCCGGGTCGCCACTTTCTAGCAAATTCCCTTCGTTGTCATATTTGAAAAGAAGTTCCCCATTTTTGTTTCCGGTGTAAGAATTGTACCCAAGTTTTGTGATTTGTCCACGTTCGTTGTACTCAAGCACTTCGTCCATCAACTTCTCCCCTTCTTCGGGATAGGCTACTTGATCTAGCTTTATGATACGATCTTGTGCATCATACTCAACCTTACACTTACGGAAAGGAGTCCAATTGGCAGTACCCTCTATCCCTGCAGTAAAGATAGCCTCACTCTCTAGCCCCTTTTCATTATAGGTAAACTTACCCTCTACTGTTTTGGTAAGAGTATCATCATCCTTATCCTCACTCAGAAGCTGATATACAGAGAAAGTGACAACTTGTCCTTGCTCATTACGCTTGTAGTCGTTCCGTCTACTTACAATATCAAACTCCCCTGTAGCTATCCTAGGACGACCATAATCATCAAGTCTAATAAAGTATCCCTTTTCATCGTAGTAGAAAAGGGTTCGAGACTCTAGAGAGCCGTCGTCGTTGGTAACTTCAAGAGATTTCACATATCCCTTTTCGTCGTAGTTGTAGGTAAAGAGCTGACCATAATGCTTGTAAGACTTCAAGCGATACTGATACTTTGCAGGATCGCAGAAGTACTCACGCTTAACGGCATGCTGTGCCCATGCCCCTACGATACTACTAGCACCTAAGAGCAGCGATAAAAATAGTTTGTTGGCATTCATATTGTAATGGATTCATTCTATTCGTTTGTGTAGTTATCGCCATAACTGAGTGCAAAGATAGCTACACTAATCTCCCTTCTACAATACCAACCTGTAGGTATTTTTAAGTTATCAATGGTCATTTTTCGGTATAGGTAAAAGTTTTTTCTTTCATCTATACAGTGTTTTAAGGCTAGTTCTTTCTAACTTTGCAGAGAATAAGAGATAATGGTCTCATATAAAACAATACAACAAACAACTAAATCATTTCCTTACAACATGCTTAAAAGATTTCTTTTGCTGGCTCTAGGCTCTCTTCTGTGCCTAGGCAGTGTGTGGGCAACTCCTATCTCTCCGGAGGTTTCGTTACGTATTGCTCAACAGTTCTTCCGCGGTAGCTCACTGCGATCTTCGGAGCCCTCGCTCACACTTTCTTATATCCATCGCCCTCAAAATACTCAAGCGAAGCAAACACACCTCCGTGCATCTGAGGTGATTGCTCCTACCTACTACTATATATACAACAGAGGAGAAAATGACGGCTTTGTGATTGTTGCCGGAGATGATCGTCTGGAACAAATACTTGCCTACTCGTACGAAGGGCACTTCTCTATGGAGTCTGCTCCTCGCGAAGCTCTCTACTGGCTCAAGGGGATTGACAAGGAGATAGAGACCTTCTATCGGACTGATATGTTTTACTCCACTAGCCCAAAGAGTACTAGGGAACTCCCTCAAAAGCAAGTAGCCCCCCTCCTCGAAAAAGAACAAATCCGATGGGACCAAGGGTATCCATTCAATAGCGAGTGCCCCGTCGATCCCTTTACAAGCCGAAAGTGTGTTACAGGATGTGTAGCTACTGCTCTAGCTCAAGTACTGCGGTTCCACAAATGGCCCGACGTAGGTACCGGTAGCCACTCTTACATTGACTCTATGTACACTCCTCACATCACTCGCTCTGTAACATTTAACACTCGCTACGACTGGGCAAACATGCCCGGGACCTACGACCCCAATACGATAGAAAACAAAGAGGTGGTGGCAAAAGCGTATGGTCTTTTAATGCGTGATGCCGGACATGCTGTAGATATGACCTACTCCTCTCGCGGCAGTGGTGCATTAGACACCTATATAGTGCGTGCACTCCGAGATTTTTTCAAATATAGAGGAGAGACACATCTACTTTATCGCGGACAGGTAAATCAAGAAAAATGGGAAAAAACAATCCGCACAGAGCTAGACAATAATCGCCCGGTCATCTTCTTCGGTCAAGGGGAAGGTGGTCACTGCTTTGTTTGTGATGGTTACGATGATAAAGGGCTATTCCACTTCAACTGGGGTTGGGGAGGAAAGGCCAATGCCTACTACCGACTCACAGCATTGCAACCTAGTTCATTAGGGACAGGTGCCGGTATGGGATTCTACGATTATGCTCAATCCATCGTGGTAGGAGCTGCTCCTTGCCGAGACGGAGAATGCGGAGAAAAAGCTCCTCTCAGTACGCCCTCCGTATCCCTTCGCGCTAAAATTCTCCCCAACTCCGGAGGTGAAAAAATAACTATGGCCGGGATCTACATGCAAAGTGCCCAAACACTGATGCATTGCACCTTACGCTTTGCGATGTATGATAGTAAAGAAATACGAGTAAAAGAGGGGCACCCGGATGTTGGGGATCTATCTGTGTATATTCCCTATATAAGTAGAGATACCCTCGAAATCAAGGATCTCGCCGATGGCACCTACACTCTAAAGCTGGAATATGCACTCGAGGGAGATGACTACAAGCCCCTACACTTCCTCTACGACGAGCCCTCCATTGCATTTATCACCATCGCAGACCATAAAGTAAGTAAGATAGAGTACGATGTCCCCATTGATTGGCTCTCGGTAGACCCCAAGACTGTAAAGGCGGACAAACTCTACAGCTACGAAAAGAGCGAAGTCTCCTTTACAGTACACAACTCAAGCAAACGCGAGATGTACCTTCCCGCACAGCTCTTCTGTGTAGACGGCCAGACTTTTGATCAAGAAGAGGGTACCCCCGACTATCGCTACTCCGCCGGAGTACAGATGATAACAGTACCTGCAGAAGGGGATGCTGAGATTACTTTTTCCGGATTCCGCCCCATTCTCCCCAAAGACAGCAAAGCAAATTTGTATCTCCGCATACCTCGCCTCAATCCCGATGAGCCCGGTACTGACTTCGGTTTCTATAACAATCGCATGGCTCGCTCCGCAGCTCGCCGCATTGCCAAGGATTGCATTGTAAAACTTCCCAGCTCCTATACAGACGCCACTTTGGTCTGCGAGCTAGTCACCGAGGGGCCTATACAAATTGTATGTACCGACAACAACGTACGCCCTTGCAAGTTTGAAATACGCAACGAAGGCTCTCTCTACGATCCAACGGGGTCGAAAGCGGCTATTAGAGCTCTTCTAACAACCGGATACAACGATCAGGAAGGGAATGTGGAAGTGCTAGCAGTTTCTACAAACGCCCTCTCCGGAAAAATTGGAAAGGGAGAGAAGAAATATTTTGTTCCTATGTTCTCGTTGGGGAGAGAGTTCAGTTTCCTTGCAGGGAAAGATGGACTATTGCGTATCCTCACCGTAGTATCGGATCAATTTGGATTATCAGACTTCGGACAGAAGATTTTTGGTACAATAAAAGTGCCCGTACACTTTATTCTCAAAAATTCTAACGAAGGGGGGATTGAAGTTATACCCCAGGAGATTATGCTCTATCCCAACCCTGCAACTACCGAAACAACCCTACGTACCATCCTGCCTATGGAGCAAATCTCAATAGAAGCCATGGATGGCAAGCATATCACTTCGTACAAAGTTGATGGAGTTCAGAGCTTCCAAATCCCGACCAACCAGTTAATGGCCGGTGAATATATCGTACGCTGCGTGACAAGTAATGGGAAAACTCTAATGACAACCCTACTCGTTCGATAAATCTCCTCCCCTCATTCGTTTGAGGACAAAGGGTAGATGACTCTCCGCAAAGGAGCGCCATCTACCCTTTTTATTTATCCCATGGAGACTAGCGAGCTAGGAGAAGAGCAATCTGCTCTGCCACCCGATCTTCGTCTTTAGGTGTACAAATTTCGTCGCAGGGAATTGTGTATTGTGCTTGCCGATAAATGGGGAGCCTCACCTCCATTGCTTGCCGTATATGCTCCTCGAGAGCCTCTCCCGAGAGATGGCGTACAGTGGGGCGCGTTCTCTTACATAGCTCAATACGTTTGGCCAAATTATCCAAAGAGACTTGTAAGAAAACCGTAACTCCACACTGATTCATGAGCTCCATATTCCCATGATGACAGGGTAGACCGCCCCCCGTTGCAATCACGGCGTTTGGAAATCCGGATAGTTCTTCTATTACCACCGCTTCGCGTCTTCGAAAGGCCTCTTCGCCTACCAAAGTGAACATATTGGCTACACTCTCGTGGAATCGCCGTTCGATAAAAATATCCGTATCGATAAATTCCCTTTCCATTCGGTCTGCGAGCCTCCGTCCTATGGTGCTCTTGCCCGAACCCATATAGCCGACCAAAAAGATAGGAGTATCCCGATTTATCATTTCTCGTCCCTCTTTTCTTCATTGGAAGTAGAGGCTGTGGCTTCCTCCCTATTGAGCTTCGGATACGCGATTCTTGAGTGATTCATCGTGAGCAGTTTACTCACAAAAGTCTCTTTAATGGTAGTAATCTCGCGGAACGTAAGAGGGGTATTGTCAAGAAGTTTTTCTGCCACAATACCATCAACAATACGCTCTACCAAAGCGGTGATAGACTCCACCGTGTACTCTTTGAGGCTACGGCTACTCGCCTCCACAGCATCGGCAAGCATCAAGATCCCGGTCTCCCGACTAAAGGGATTGGGGCCGGGGTAAGAAAAGGGAGCACGATCAACAATTTCTCCGGGATGCTCATTGCAGTACATCGTATAGAAATATTTGGTATACCCTCTGCCGTGGTGAGTACGAATAAAATCAATTACCTGAGGAGGCAGTTTGTACTTTTGAGCAAGAGCCACGCCCTCTGTTACATGCTTTATAATAATGGCAGCACTTTCTTTGTAGGATAGATCTTCGTGAGGATTACGCCCTCCTTGATTATTTTCTGTGAAGAAGGGAGCATTAAGCATCTTACCAATATCGTGGTAGAGAGCCCCCGTGCGAGTGAGTTGTACATCGGCATTGATACTCTGCGCGGCATCCGTTGCCAAGATAGAAACCTGCATAGAGTGCTGGAAAGTCCCCGGGGCATTCTCCGATAGCTGCCGCAATAGGGGTCGGTTTATATCGCTCAACTCTACCAAACTGATATTACTGATATACCCAAAAAGCTTCTCCATGGGATACACCAATACATAGGTAAACATCAAGAAAATCATGTTGATACCAAAGCTCAAAGTGTGCAAGGCATCGACGTTTTCTAGAGCTCCATTGCGCATGAGAGAGAGAGCAACAGAGAGTATGGAGTAGCTCAAAAAGGCAAGGAATGTGGTACGTATAAGCTGGGAGCGAGAGGTCAAATTATTCAAACTAAAGATAGCAACCATACCTGCTACCATCTCAAGAAGAATAAACTCAAGAGGCAGGGCAACAAAAAGTGCCGATAGCAAAATTGTAATGGTATGGGAGAAATAGGCCGTACGCGAGTCGAAGAATATACGCACCAATAGGGGCAGTATCAAATAGGGAATGATGTATACATCGAACTGGAATAGCGTGACCGTTAGCTCCGTAAGCAAGACAAAGAAGAGGATACTAGCGGCAATAAACACCGTATTTTTAAGCTGCCGGAAGATGGAGGGGCGGAAGATAAGCCAGTAGAGCCAAAGCCCAAGGAGCAATACAATCACAATGAGCAACAGCCCCCCTACACGCCCTATGTAGGTACGATCGTTGCCCGACCTCTCTTCGTACATTTTCTTGTAGCTCGCCAGCACATTATAGGTAGCATCGTCTACAATATCCCCCTTGTCTATGATGCGTCTGCCTGCTACCACAATGCCCGTAGAGTTGGAGATCTTTTTCTGTTCCTCACGAATGACGCTATTACGAGTTGCCACATCTTCAGAAACGTTGGCTCTCAGATAATTTTCCAGATTGATTCTTCTCAGAATATCGGGGTTGTATCCTGCCTCTACACAGCGGTCGATAGCTTGTTGATAGGCTTCTTTTACCGTAAGAAAGAGTGTGGTTGGATGCTTACGACTCTCATTTTGGTCGTACAATAGATTGACTTCGTTAATGGGCATCTCCTCATCTTCTTCCTCTTTGGATTGGAGAAGCTTTTGATACAGGGCATCATCGATAATCCCATGGTCGTAAGTCTCCTCCAGATAATTCCGTACGAACACCTCAATATCGGGCGAGAGCTCTTTTTTCCAGCGACTAGTGTAATCATGACTCCAAAGCAAAATCTTCTCCTTTGCCACGGACTTATCCATCCGGCAATAGGGGAGGATATTCCGTGCAACACTGTCTCGCTCCGCTTGCAACTGCTCTTGAGGTTTTAGGATGGTAATGTCATACGGAGCAATAAGGAGCTCGTATTGCCACACCTGCCCGCGTTCAAAATTGTACATAAACTTGTGGTCGCGTGGCGAGAATAGCAGAATAACAAGTGCAACTGCCAGCAACACAAATAGCGACTGTGTACGGAGATTGGTATGCTTAGGTATCGTTATCTTCATAATCTTCTAATCAAAACTTGCCCTATAACATGAGGAAGAATAGGTCACAAAGATAGGGGTTTTTCCTACCTTTGCAGTCAAATAGGCAGCTGTTTTGCCTCTTTTTCCGACTCTGACGACATAGTAAAATGAATAACGAGACTGTATATAACCCCTCCGAGATAGAGAGTAAATGGTATCAATCCTGGCTGGAGCAGAAGCATTTTGCCTCCACTCCCGATGAGCGAGAACCCTATACCGTGGTAATCCCGCCCCCCAATGTTACGGGGGTACTTCACATGGGACACATGCTCAACAATACCATACAAGACGTGCTTGTACGCCGTGCTCGTCTGCTAGGGTACAACGCATGTTGGGTACCGGGCACAGACCACGCCTCTATTGCCACCGAGGCTAAGGTGGTGGCGCGTCTTGCCGAACAAGGAATCGACAAGCGCTCCCTAACGCGGGAGACCTTCCTCAAACATGCTTGGGACTGGACGCACGAGCATGGAGGCATTATACTTGAGCAGCTCAAAAGACTAGGAGCCTCTTGCGATTGGGATCGCACCGCTTTCACGCTAGACGAAGACCGCTCGCGCTCCGTTATAAAGGTATTCTGCGACCTCTACGAGAGTGGACTTATCTATCGTGGGGTACGTATCGTCAATTGGGACCCTAAGGCGCAAACAGCCCTTTCGGACGAAGAGGTTATCTACCGAGAAGAGCACAGCAAGCTCTACTATCTGCGTTACAATATTGAAGGAAGTGATGACTTCTTGACCATCGCCACCACACGCCCCGAAACCATAATGGGCGATACTGCCGTATGCGTACACCCTGAGGATCCTCGCTATCAACAGTACATTGGCAAGCACGCTATTATCCCCATTGTGGGTCGTGCCATACCTATTATTGCCGATGAATATGTGGATCGCGAGTTTGGTACGGGCTGCCTCAAAGTAACCCCGGCTCACGACATTAACGACTACAATCTAGGACAAAAGCACAACCTAGAGACCATCGATATATTCAACGACAACGGCACCCTCAACGAAAAAGGAGGAGCTTATGCCGGGATGGATCGCTTCGATGTCCGTCGCAAGATAGCCCAAGACCTACAAACAGCAGGGCTACTAATTAAAGAAGAAGACTACACCAATAAGGTAGGATGTAGCGAACGTACACAAGTGCCCATCGAGCCCAAGCTCTCAATGCAGTGGTTCCTAAAAATGGAAGAGCTTGCCGGACCGGCTCTCGAGGCGGTAGAAAAAGACGAGGTACGGCTCATCCCTGCCAAATTTAAGAACACATACCGCCATTGGATGGAGAATGTAAAAGACTGGTGCATTAGCCGCCAGCTTTGGTGGGGGCACCGCATCCCTGCCTACTACCTCCCCCAAGGTGGATTTGTCGTGGCTCCTACTCCCGAAGAAGCATTGGAGAAAGCAAAAAAAGAAACAGGCTACCCCTCACTTACGTTGGCAGACCTACGCGAAGAGGAAGATTGCCTAGATACTTGGTTCTCTTCTTGGCTCTGGCCTATCACGGTCTTTGGGGATATAGACGACAAAGACAATAAAGATCTCAACTACTACTACCCCACAGCAGCCCTAGTTACCGGCCCGGATATCCTTTTCTTCTGGGTGGCAAGAATGATCATTGCAGGCTATCGCTATCGTGGCCAACGCCCCTTCCGCGATGTGTATCTTACGGGTATTGTGCGTGATGCTCAAGGGCGTAAGATGTCTAAGACTTTGGGTAATTCACCCGATCCGCTCGACCTCATTGAGAAGTATGGTGCAGACGGCGTACGCGTAGGTATGATGATGGCAACCTCTGCCGGTAATGACCTTCTTTACGACGAAAGCCTTCTAGAGCAGGGACGCAACTTCTGCAATAAGATTTGGAATAGCTATAGACTTATCTCCAATTGGCAGGCAGATGCTGCGGCAAAGCCCGGAGAGGCCAACCTCTTGGCCGTGGAGTGGTTCCACCACCGCTTGACAGAAGCACTGCTCGAGATTGACGATCTTATGAGCAAGTACCGCATCAGCGAAGCTATGACGGTGGCTTATAAGCTCTATCGAGACGACTTCTCAGCCTTCTACCTAGAGGCTATCAAACCTCCGTTTGGGGCTCCGATGGATGCTCAAACTCTTGCAGCTACACACCATTATCTAGAGGTGCTCCTGCAAACCTTGCACCCCTTTATGCCCTTTATCACTGAAGAGCTTTGGCAAGATATGGCTCCTCGTAAGGCTGGGGAAACCATTATGTACACCCGCATGCCCAAGCTAGAAGAGCCAAACAAAGAGCTTCTGTCCACGGTTGCTGCGGCTCGCGAGGTTATCACCCAAGTGCGCAACGTCCGTACTACGCACAACATAGCGCGTGCCGAGTCCCTTACCCTGCAATGTGGCAAGGGGCACCCGGCTATGGCAGATTGCCTCATCTCCAAACTCGCAGGCGCTACCTGTACCCCTCTCGCCTCCTCCACGGAGGGCGGCTCTTCTGCCACCTTTATCGTCGGCACCGTGTCGTACGCGATCCCTATTGATAGCTATATAGACAAGGGGGCGCTAAGAGAGAAGCTCGAGGCAGACCTCAAGCATCAACAGGGCTTCTTGATGGGCGTACGCAAAAAACTCTCTAACGAACGATTTGTCTCCGGAGCCCCACAAGCAGTAGTGGATCTGGAGCGCAAGAAAGAGGCTGATGCCCTCGCTCGTATTGCAACTCTTGAGAAGCAACTAAAAGATCTTGAGTAATAAGATCGTTTATCATAAGTACTTTAGACAAGAAAAGAGATTATGACCCTAGAGAAAACGGCTCTCATCTTGGAGAAGACCTTCCGCCAAGCCTTGGCTACTTGCCACAAGCGAAACAAGATCTACTACGACCTCTTTGTAGCCATAGACTACACAGAGGGGCGTTTTACGATCAGTGACGAAGACGATAATATCTTGGCAGAAGAGATACTATTCGACTATGCCCAAGGTGGAGAAAAGGAGGCTCTAGGCATTGAGAGCAATACTCGAGAACTAAAAAAAATACTCCGAAGTATTGTAGAGCAACTCTACGACGAGAATCTCTTCGACGACTCTTTTGGGGAGCCTCTCTCGATTGTCTACTTGGCTAACAATAAGGAAGATAGTGACGAAGAGCTCCTCTTTGTACACGACGATCAGACGCTACTAGACACCCCTCTTCTGGAGCATCTGGACGAAGATTTAGACGAGTTCTTCCGTACTTTGCTTGACGAATAAGATTTAATTACTACCTTTGCACCGCGTTGACCGGAGGGGGCATTGTTTTCCTCCGTTGCGCAGGAAGAGAGTGTGTGCTCACGCTCTGTTGCCGAAATAGCTCAGTTGGTAGAGCAACTCATTCGTAATGAGTAGGTCGCCGGTTCGAGTCCGGCTTTCGGCTCTTTTTTGAGTTGATGTTACAATAGAGAAACCTAAGACCCCTCCCACAAGAGGACTTAGGTTTCTTCTTTTTTGCCCTGAAACACCATTTACATTGACTATCTTTGTGGAGAAGTAAGACTCAATAGTTAGTAAATCAGACAGCTATGGACAATAAGGAATTAATCTCAAAGGTGACAGAAAAAGCCCAAAAGTGGCTCTCTCCGGAATATGACGAAGCAACTCGCAAAGAGGTAAAAGCAATGCTCGAAGAGGCAGACCCCGCCGCCCTCATCGATGCTTTTTACAAAGATCTTGAGTTTGGGACCGGGGGGCTACGCGGCATCATGGGAGCCGGTACCAACCGCATGAACCGCTATACCGTAGCTATGGCAACGCAGGGGCTTGCCAACTACCTCCACAAGGCTTTTGCAGATCTCGATCAGCTCTCCGTGGTTATTGGCTACGATTGCCGCAATAATAGTCGTTACTTCTCGGAGATAACGGCAGCCGTCTTCTCGGCAAACAACATCAAGGTATACTTATTCGAATCTCTCAGACCCACTCCGGAAATCTCTTTTGCCATCCGCCACTTGGGTTGCCAAAGTGGCGTAATGATAACAGCTTCGCATAACCCCAAGATCTATAACGGCTACAAAGCCTACTGGAGCGACGGCGCGCAAATGATTGCTCCTCACGATGTGAATACCATTGAGGAAGTAGGGCGTATTCGCTCTATGGCTGAGGTGAAAGAGGCCGCTCGCCCCGAGCTTATCGTCCCCATTGGCGAGGAGGTGGATCGTGATTTCATCGAAGCTGTAAAGGGTTTGTCACTCTCGCCCGAGTCCATTGCACGCCACCACGATATGCCCATTGTGTACACCCCCATCCATGGTACAGGGCGCTACATGGTACCGCGTGCCTTGGAAGCTTTTGGGTTCGACAATATCATACACGTAGAGGAGCAGGACGTAATTAGCGGAGACTTCCCCACGGTAGAATCTCCCAACCCCGAGGAGCCTGCAGCGCTTACCTTGGCCATGGCACGAGCCGAAGCCACCAAAGCCGATCTTGTACTCGCCTCAGACCCCGACGGAGACCGCATTGGCGTAGCCGTTAGAGGGAAAAATGGCGAGATGCATCTCATCAACGGCAATCAGATTTGCATGCTGCTGACCTACTACTCCATCATCCGCCGCAAAGAACTTGGCGACCTCCGAAGTGACGATTACGTTATCAAGACCATCGTTACTACCGACCTTATCAAGTTTATCGCACAGCAGGAGGGGGTAAAGCTCCACGACTGCTATACGGGGTTCAAATGGATTGCCAACGTAATACGAGAAAACGAAGGTAAGGCTCGCTACATAGGTGGAGGCGAAGAGAGCTACGGCTACCTCTGGGAAGACTTCATCCGCGACAAAAGCTCCGTCTCGGCTTGCGCTATTTTTGCAGAAATGACGGCTTGGGCTCTCGACAAAGGCCTAAGCATCGACGATCTCCTAGCCAAAGTATATACAACCTACAGCTACTTTGCAGACAAAGGTCACTACATCATCCGCAAAGGCAAGACCGGTGCCGAAGAGATCCTAGCTATGATGGTGAATTATCGTGAGCATCCCCTTAGCGATATAGCAGGTAGCCCCGTAGTAGAAGTACTCGACTATTCTACCCTTGAGCGGCGCGAAGTTGCCACCAGCAAAGTTACTCCCCTTGTAATGCCTGCCACCAGCAACGTATTGCAATACATAGCCGAAGATGGGTCCAAACTCTCTATTCGTCCCTCGGGTACAGAGCCTAAGATCAAGTACTATGTAGGCATTCGTGAGACGGTAGCTTCGCCCGAAGATCTCCCTATGGCGGAGCAACGCGCCAATAAACGTATAGCCCAACTCTTTGAACAGCTTGGTATCTAATCTACACTACCCCTCCCTATACATTTATCTCAGATTATGACTCCTATGCCGATGCTACCTCCCTTTATCTCTCGTATCGTCCGTAAGTTAGAAGATCTTTTTTCCCTCGTATCCGAATGGTTTAGCCTTACACTGAAAAAACTTCGTAAGCCCCGTTCGCAAAAGACGTCCGAGGATGGATACTCTCCCGACTCAATGGATAGCAACGACATAAGAGAGGGCTCTGCAACAGGAAGTCGATCCGAAAAGATTCGTGCGACACTCCTTCGATGGGGTGTTGCCCTTAAGAAGGCAGGTAGTCTATTGTGGCATTATTACCTCGTACTAGAGGGAGCTTTCATTAAGGCAATGAGGTGGGTTGGTAAGAAAATAGCCCCCCTCTTTGCCTTCACCCAAAAGATTAACCTCCCTTTCTTATCCTCGGTAAAAGCCTTCTTTAGGGAGCTTTTCGCTCCACTCGCCCCCTATAAGAGAGGGATTTATCGCTCGCTTGCTTGGTGTGGTATTGTACTTGTTGTTGTACTTATTGGGGTTACCCTAGGGAACAATCGCAATAAGATTACTCCCGAAAAGAGCCATGTAAATACAACGACCATAGACTATGCAGCCACCTTTAAGCTTGACTATGCTCGTACATTTAACGACGAAAATCCCCTGCATATAGAAGCGGCTCAACGCTTTGGCATTACCCCCATTGCAGACTCCGCCTCCCGAGCTAAAGCGCTGGATGCTATGGTGGAAATTTTCACATGCGACCGCTACAAAGTAGACTCTCTAGAGCACTCCATCCCCTATCTTGTACCCGAAGCTAAAGACCTTCTCGATGACCTCGGAGCCGACTTTGTCGAGACGCTCAAGGCGCACCACCTCCCCCCCTACAAGTTTATCATTACAAGTGTAACTCGCACCTTGGCACAGCGTGACGAACTTAGCGGCAAAAATGTAAACGCAGCCAAGGAAAGTTCGCACTGCTACGGCACCACCATTGATATTAGTTGGAAGCGTTTCGACCCCATCATCAAGCAGACAGAAGCACTCAAAGAGGGCTCAAGCATTATGTTACCACAGGGGAGTTCGGAGCAAGACGAAGCATCAGAAGACAAAACAGAAGAGCTAAAGCGAGCCCTCGCCTCCCTACTTCATCAGTATCGTGCGGCAGGGCGTTGTCTCGTCAAATATGAGCGGAAGCAGGCTTGTTTCCACATCACGGTAGATTGTCGGAGACCCTCGCTAAAGGACTTTGCTCGGGATGCTTACGAAACCCTGCTCCAATCGGGCAATAGCACCCAAGAGAGCAAGCCCTAAGAGCGCTCTACGTCTGTGCGTTAAGCCTCTCTTCCTCCCCTCCCTCACATCGGGGCCCCAGCCCCTCTCTTAAGAGAGGTACGTTGCTTTTCGATTAATACTCATTAGCTCTCATCAGAAAGCTCATTAGCTTTCCACAAAAAGCTCATTAGGAATCGGACAAAAGCTCATTAGCTTTTTCTCGAAAGCTAATGAGCTTTTATTTGCCACGTAGTTTCGCTCCGGATTGCTGCCTGGAAATTAAAAAAATCTCAGTCAGAAGTGCACTCCCTTTCTGGCTGAAATAAAAAAATTTTCCAGGCAGTAACCTACCCACTTTCCAGCCAAGACTTTTTTCGATAACAGGCAGGGACTATACAGAGGTATAGGGGATTTGCGTACTTTTGTAGGAAAGAGAGATTAAGCGACTATATGGGAAACAAAACAACATCCACCCCCAAGCAACAAAGGGATGCACATGCTACCCAACATCACCTCTCCTCCTACGTGGCAAAGACCCTGTACGGATTGGAGGACGTGCTAGCCGATGAACTAGAAGCCCTCGGAGCCTCTGATATAGAGATAGGTCGTCGTATGGTGCGTTTTAGAGGCGACAAACGTATGCTGTACCTTACTAACTACCGTTTGCGCACGGCTCTACGCATCCTCAAACCCATCTACGAATTCAACTGCGAAAGCATCGAAGACCTCTACGAGACCCTCCGCCAATTCGAGTGGGATCGCTACCTCCGATGCGACCAAACCTTCCTCATAGACCCCGTAGTTTTCTCCGATAGGTTTAGCAATAGTCGCTACGTGAGCTATCGAGTAAAAGATGCCATTGCGGACTACTTTGTGGCCAATACTCCCGATGGGAAACGCCCTTCGGTACGCATGGATACTCCCGATGTTCGCTTTAATATTCACATTGCTCAAAGGCATGTTACCCTCTCTCTAGATAGCTCGGGGGATAGCCTCCACAAGCGCGGATACAAAGTAAAACAAACCCCGGCTCCTCTCAGCGAAGTACTCGCTGCCGGTATCCTACTCAAAGCCGGTTGGCAGGGACAATGCAACCTTATAGACCCGATGTGTGGATCGGGCACCTTTGCCATCGAAGCAGCTCTGATTGCTCGGGGGGTGGCAGCAGGCGCATGGCGCACCAAATACGCCTTCGAAGAGTGGGCGGACTTTGATGCCGACCTTTGGCGAGAAGTACAAGAAGACCCCAACTTCGAGACACCTTTTGAGCACCACATCTACGCCAGCGATATTGCCAACGATGCCTATACGGTAACGAATGCCAACGTGCAGCATATGGGATTAGGGCACGACATTACTGTAGAACATATAGCTATGCAACGCCGCAATGCCCCCGAAGCTCCCGTACTGATGGTACTCAACCCACCCTACGGAGAGCGACTCACGCGATTCGACCTAGAGGCGCTCTATAGCATGATCGGTAGTGAACTCAAACACAAATATGCCGGCTCTAAGGTTTGGATTATAGCCCCCAAGAGCAAGCTATTCAATGCGGTTGGTCTGCGTCACTCCTCTCGCCTCGATTTGCTCAATGGCGACCTCGAGTGCGAACTAAGGAGTTACGAACTATTCGAGGGCAAGCGTGACGATTTCAAGCGCGACCTAGCCGAGGGAAAACCACGCACATATGCCACTTCTCGCCCCTACCGTGAGCGCAAACAAGAGCGCCCCCCTAGGGAGAGACACCCCGAGAAGGAGAGAACATTCAAAAGCAGCTCTCCCGAACCAAAAGAAAAGACACGCCGCCCCCGATTTGGTGGGAAAGGGCAACAAGGCTCTAGAGGGCCCAAAGACAGATTCGGCAGAGGTGGTAACGAAGATCGCCCCTCACGTAAGTCTCGCATCCAAGTCTTCGACGATAGTAACCAGTAGTAAAACCAAACGAAATATTCAAGTATATGAGAAACAGATCTCTGCATACCCTATTTCTCGCGACCCTGCTTGCCGGGAGTGCGGTCTATAGCTATGCACAAGATGCCCAAGGGCTCTATAGTCTGGAGGAGGTAACTCCGGGCGGGCAAAAGTTCATCAGCAACTACTACCCCAAATACATCCCTCGCTTGCAATGGATAGGCGACCGTTGTACCTATCTAGAGGGAGATAAATTGATGGAAAGCAATGCCAAAGAGCAAAGCCCCAAGGTATTACTTACCGTTAGTGAGATACAAAACCTCATCACGGGAGAGGATCTCCTACACATGTATCATGGGCAACTACCCCATTACTACCCCATTGAGGGAGAGCCTTCTCTCCTTGCGGTGCAAACATGGCGTGCTATCTATATTATCGATCTTTCTCAGAAAAAGCTTCTTCGCAGCCTTTCGCTCCAAAGCCAAGGGGATACTGCCGATGCGCTTGTAGAGCTATCGCCCGATGCTAAGTGGCTTATCGCAAGAAGCAGCGATGGTACCCTTTACATGCAGCAACTAGAGGAGGCCGGGAGTGACAAGCGCACACAACGCCTCGTTATTGCCCAAAACGAGGGAGACACAATCGTCTATGGGGAGTCTGTCCATCAGCGTGAGTTTGGTATAGAGAAAGGGATCTTCTGGAGCCCCGATGGGAGCAAAGTTGCCTTCTACCGCATGGATCAATCCATGGTAGCTCCCTATCCTTTGGTAGATATCACCCCACACAAGGCAAAAGAGGTGCCTGTGCGTTACCCCATGGCAGGCGAACCCTCACACCACGTTACCCTAGGAGTATTTGATCGCACTACGGGGCAAACAGTCTACATGCAGACGGGAGGCGACCCCGAGCACTACCTTACCAACATTGCTTGGGACCCCGACAATCGTTCGCTCTACATTGCCGAAGTGAATCGGGGGCAGAACCACAACGAAGTCAATCGCTACGATGCCCAATCGGGAGCTAGGCTTGCCACTCTGTTCGTGGAGGATGACCCCAAATACATTGAGCCGCAATCTCCCATGATTTTCCTCCCTGCCAACGATGGGCGTTACCTCTGGCTCTCTCGCAAAGATGGCTACAACCACTTCTATCTTGGCTCTACCCGTAAAGCAAACTCTCTACAACAAATTACCCGAGGGGAGTGGGAAGTAACAGCATTCAAGGGGTTCTCTCAAGACGGCAAGACCATCTTTTTTGAGGCAACAGCGGCTTCTCCTCTAGAGACTCGCCTCTACAGCATCGGCATTAATGGCAAAAATTTTGTAGACCTAACCCCCATAGAGGGAGTACACCGCACAAGCCTAAACGCCTCTAAGACAGCGTTTATAGATACCTATTCGTCCCCCTCTACACCTCGTATCAGCCGCATCGTTAGCACAAAGGGAAAGGAAGAAAAACAACTACTCAAAGCGGAGGATCCGACAAAGAATGCCGTTATGCCCGAGATTACGTTAGGTACTCTTACGGCACGCGATGGCAAAACCACACTGCACTATCGCCTCCTCAAACCGATTAACTTCGACCCGAACAAAAAGTACCCGACCATCATTTACGTTTATGGCGGTCCGCACGCTCAACTTGTGACCAAAGACTGGTTAGCCGGAGCCGGCGGTTGGGATGTGTATATGGCACAGCAGGGGTACGTCGTCTTCACCCTCGACAATAGAGGGAGTGCTCGCCGTGGGCGCGACTTTGAGCAGGTGATTCACCGCCAAGTAGGGACGGCCGAAATGGACGACCAAATGCGCGGAGTAGAGTTCCTACAAAAGCAACCTTGGGTAGATACTGAGCGTATGGGTGTCTACGGATGGAGCTTTGGAGGCTTTATGACTACCAACCTGATGCTCACCCACAGCGACGTTTTCAAAGTAGGTGTAGCAGGAGGCCCCGTAATGGACTGGAGCCGTTACGAAGTAATGTACGGCGAACGCTACAACGATACTCCGCAAGAGAACCCCGAAGGGTACCAACAAAACAACCTCACACTCCGTGCCGGCGACCTCAAGGGACGCCTCCTTCTCATCCATGGTACCGTAGACAATGTGGTACTTTGGCAGCACGCACAAGCCTTTGTACAAGCATGTATTAACCAGCGTACATACCCCGATTGCATGTATTACCCGGGGCACGAACACAACGTACTGGGTAAAGATCGCGTACATCTAAACCAAACAATAACAAGATACTTCCAAGATCACCTATGAGCAAGATATATTATATCCCACAAGATGAGGAGCAAAAAGACCTCCTCCAGTTAGATTCGATCATGCAAGAAAAACGAGCTAGCGAACGCCTCATCGTACTGCTCCTAGGCTCCGGAGGGCGCGAGTCTGCCATGGCATGGCGCATTGCCACCTCTCCCGAGGTAGAGCAACTCTACATTGCCCCGGGTAATGGAGGGAGTGAAGTCTACGGCATCAATGTACCGGAACTCTCGGGCAAAGACTTTGACGCAATCGCAGACTTTATTGCAAGTCATGGGGTCAACCTCTTGGTTTCCGGTCCCGAAGAGCCCCTTGTACAGGGCATTGCCGACTATTTTGCCGAGCGCAAAGAAGACTTCCCTCACCTCATGGTCGTAGGGCCCAATGCCCAAGGGGCAAAGCTGGAGGGGAGCAAAGACTTTAGCAAAGCCTTTATGCAACGCTACGGCATCCCAACGGCAAGTTACCGCACCTTTGCAGCCAACGAAAAGAGCGAAGCCGTAGCTTATCTGCAAACCCTGCATCCTCCCTTTGTGCTCAAAGCCGATGGTTTGGCAGCCGGTAAGGGGGTACTTATTGTTCCCACACTAGAGGAGGCTGCCAAAGGCTTCGACGACCTTGCCGAAGGCATTTGGGGGAGTAAGGGACAAAAAATAGTCATTGAAGAGTTCCTACAAGGCATTGAATGCTCCATATTTGTGGCAACCGATGGGCTCAATTATAAGGTACTCCCCGCAGCTAAAGACTACAAACGTATTGGCGATGGCGACATGGGACCCAATACGGGTGGGATGGGGTCTGTTAGCCCCGTACCTTTTGCCGACGAGGCTTTTATGGAAAAGGTACGCCAACGCATCATAGAACCAACCCTACAAGGGCTGCGAGATGAACATATAGAGTACCGTGGATTTATCTTCCTCGGGCTGATGGATGTAAAGGGCGATCCCTATGTTATTGAGTACAATTGTCGCCTAGGAGACCCCGAGACGGAGACTGTTATGCTCCGCATCTCTAGCGATGTGGCTCTTCTCCTCAAGGCTATAGCAAGTGGCACGCTCGACGAATACACATTGAGCGAAGACCCTCGCCCTGCCGCTAGTGTAATGCTCGTCTCCAGAGGCTACCCCGGAAGCTACAAAAAGGGGTACGAGATCACACTCCCCGATCCTCCCCACGACACTTGCCTCTTCCATGCCGGCACGCGTAAACTAGACGGCAAGATTGTAACCGATGGAGGGCGAGTACTCTCTGTAAGCTCTTATGGAGCAACCCCCGAAGCCGCCCTCAAACGGTGCTACACCATAGCCCAGCAGGTGCTATTCGAAGGGAAGAATTACCGTCACGATATTGGGCAAGATCTTCTCTAAGTAAGGTACAAAGCGTCCCTATCCCCTCTCTAATAAAAGAGTATGGGGATAGGGACTTTGCTATATATATTAGGATACTTCTAGTAAGATACTCCCCCCTTCCCTATACAGTACACTCTCCCTAGGCTTATACTTCGGATCGCCGTCTCTTACTCCTTTAGATGCAGTACAATACCTCACCCTCCCCCGGCAAAATGCGAGGAGCTTTGCCACTCTCTTTCCTCCTAATCCTAGGGGCAGTGGTAGCTATCACTCTCCTTTTTACTCCCTCGCAGCTCTCCTTTTGGATGATGGAGATGCCCCTAGAAGTTCCCAGATGGGCTCTTTCTGTAGGAGCAGGAGTACTCATCATCCTAGCCTGCCTACTCGTACGATTTCTCACAAATAGCTTTGTCCTTTGTAACGAAGTAGACCGCCGCTGGTGTACCTTGCTGGCAACTCTTCTTTTTCTACTCTACCCCTCCGCTTGGAGCTCTAGCACGGCTCTCCTCACTCTCTTACCCTACCTCGGGATTGTCTTCAACCTCTACAATAGTTACCGCCATCCCGATCACCCTCTAGACCTCACGACTGCCGGAGTATTTATGGGCTTGGGAGTATTACTTTACCCCCCATTTATAGCCCTACTGCCCCTGATCCTTTTTACAGCCATTGACCTCCGTGCCCTCTCTTTGCGTAGCAGTATCGGATTTTTCTTGGGACTTATTAGCATCTTTATTATTGCTACCCCTATTGTATTGTACAGCGAGCGTCTTCCCCATCTACAGCAGGCACTACAAGAGATAGTCACCCCTCGCCCCATCTGGCAAGAGGGCAATATGTTACCTCCTCCCCTACTCATAGCCGTAGCGGTTAGTACCTCTCTCTACGCTATCGCTACATTATTTGGCGTAATACGCTTGGGTGAAAAGAAAGTGCGAGTACGTCAACTTATGGCAGCACAGATGCGCCCTGCCCTCATGCTTCCTCTGGGGATTTTTTATTCACAACACCTCGTTGGGCTTTCGCTCCTGAGCCTCATCCCGGCCTCTATGGTCATGGTTCTTGCCTTCCCAGCCCACGAGCGTAAGGTACGCTCCTTCTGGCTCATTATACTCATCCTCAGCCTCCTTGTTGTTTGGAGTCTGCCATTCTTCTCATAGCTCCTCTGCTCTTCTTTAATAGAAAGCCCCTCTATCACGGATAGGTAGCCGCAGAAGCCGACGATGGCAAATCCGCGGCAAAATTGTACCTTTGTGGAGATAAGATACGAAACAGGCAATGCGAGCAAACCAGTTATTACGCGGGGTCATAGTGCTACTATTCTCCCTCACTTCCTTACCACTCCTGTATGGACAGCGCATGAATGCCGCCTATCAAGCCTATATCCGCAAGTATGCCAACGAAGCCATACTCCAGATGAAGCGGCACAAAATACCCGCAAGTATCACAATCGCACAGGGGTTGCTCGAGTCGAACGCAGGAGCAAGCACGCTGGCAAGTGTGCACAACAATCACTTTGGCATCAAGTGCCACAAATCTTGGCAAGGCAATCGGGCCTATAAAGACGACGATGAAATGGGAGAATGCTTCCGCAGTTACGACTCTCCATTAGACTCCTATACCGATCACTCCTACTTCTTGCAACAACCTCGCTACAAGTCTTTGTTTCAGCTTTCGCTGGATGATTATCAAGGATGGGCCAAGGGATTGCAAAGGTGTGGATACGCCACGGACAAAGGATATGCCAATAAACTTATTGCTCTTGTAGAGCTTTATAGTTTGTACGAACTCGACCGAGAGGCCTCCCCCTCGTGGATGAGAGGGAAAGCATCATCGCCCTCCTCCACTCGGGAGAAGAAGCGAGAAAAGCAAACGACTCCCAAGGCCCCCAAAAAGCGAACCCAGTACAATTGCTACGGACTTGAGTACGTGTTGGCAGAAGAGGGAGACTCCTTTACAACAATAGCTCGCGACGTAAACATTGATGAAGAGAAGTTGGCAACTTTCAACGACGCCACTGTAGACTTCCCCCTCAAAAAGGGAGATGTGATATATCTACAACGCAAAAACAAACATGGAGATAGCACTCCGGATCATGTGGTGAGCGTAGGAGAGTCTATGCACAGCATCTCACAACTCTACGGCATTCGCGTAGAG
>ERZ773024.76-NODE-76-length-32916-cov-13.868476_pt1 | contig 32916 bp, 40 predicted proteins | sample MGYA00511667_ERZ773024 | MGnify/ENA primary metagenome ERZ773024 (study PRJEB29015, sample SAMEA2738117) | human oral metagenome | biome: human oral; feature: human-associated habitat; material: saliva | place: China | collected 2258 ... | reverse complement strand
AAACAAGTCTTGACTTATCACTAAACATAGTGTTTAATATAGAGACTAAATCTTAAACAGAAAGTTTACAAGATGGATAAAAAAAATGAGATTGAGCAGGATAAACGCCTTTTAAATTCTCTTGGCAGTTACTCCTCCATTGCCCGAAAACTAGGGAAAAGCCCGCAATGTGTCTTCAACTGGAGTAGACGCGGAATCCCAGCGGCAATCAAGCTGAAGCACCCTGATTTGTTTCTCAAGAAGCAAAAGAAAACAGCTTCAAAAGCAAGTGAATAACCAAAAGAAAAGCCCGCACGAGGCGGGCAATTCCCCTGAATTGCGAGGAAACGATTCAGGTAGACGAAAGGGAATTATGAACGATACAGCGACAAAATGCAAGCAAATGATTTATTGCGCCAAAGTGTATGAAGCCCGATTGCTGGTGTTGGCTTATATGCAAGCCGAAGACGTAAGCAAGGCGCAGGAAGCGTTGGACAAGTGGGCTGAAATTGTGAAAGGGGTTGATGATGGCAATTATTCGGACGAAGCGTGAACACAATTACACAATCGTCAGCAACAAGGTTTATGACAAGAATCAACTGAGCTGGCAAGCAATGGGATTACTCGGATACCTGCTGACAAAGCCTGATAACTGGCAAGTCATGGTTGCAGAGCTTGTGAATGTAACCAAAGACACGAAGAAGCCAACAGGCAGAGAGGGTATTTACAACATCATCAACGAACTAAAAGAGAAAGGCTTTATTTCAGTAAGAAAAAACAGTGATGGCTCAACGGATTATACAGTTTATGACGAGCCTATTCAAAGCCCTAATCAGGCTGAGCCTAATCAGGGTAAGCCTAATCAGGCTGAGCCTAATCAGGCTGAGCCTAATCAGGCTGAGCCGACACTAGTAAATACTGAATATAAACAATTACTGAATAATACAAATACCCCCTTACCCCAAAACGACGAAAACGGAAAAGACGATTTGAACGCTGACGCGTTTGTTTCCGCTAACGCGAAAACGCATGAGCAAGACGACCAAGATGTTTTGCAGACAGTGGGACAGGATGCAGAAGCGGAACAATCCACACTGAAGACAAACAGCGAAAGCAAAACCGACAGTAGCCGAAAGGGAAACCGCCAAGATGGGAATGTTCCGCGCCGCCGCCGATCCGACAGCGTGCCGTGCCAAGCCATCGCAGACTGCTACAACGAGATTCTGGGCGACCGCCTGCCGAATGTGCAGTTACTCAACGAAACACGGAAACGGGCAATCACGGCGCGATGGATGGAAATCAAAGGGACGAAAGCCCCGAACGGGAAAATCCGATTTGAAAGCACTGAAGACGGCTTGAACTGGTTTGCATCGGTTTTCCGCAAAGTCGCGATGAATCCGTTTTGGATGGGCGACAACAGTTCGGGATTTGCAGTCAGCTTCGACTGGATTTTCAAGCCGGCAAACTTTTTGAAAATCATCGAATGGCGACCGCCGAAACACTAAACCAAAGACGAGGAAACGAAGAAATGAACGAAGTTGAAGAGATGATGGCAGTCGAATCACTGACGAGCCTTGAAGCAGAACAGACGGTTTTGGGGGCAGTTTTGATAGACCCGGCAGCGATTGTGAAATGCGCCGCGCTGACGCCCGAAAAGTTTTACCAAGCGCAACACAAGATTATTTTCCGCGCCCTGTTGGATATGGCAGCGGCAAGCGAGCCGATAGACGTCATCACGCTGAGCGACAAACTCGAAGCGCGAGGCGAGTCAGAAAACGCTGGCGGCCTGTCCTATCTGATTGAGTTACAGCAAAACACGCCATCAGCCGCGAATATTGCCCGATACGTAAAAATCGTGAACGACCGCTACATCGAGCGGGGGTTGCTGAAAGTGTCGTCCGATATTGAAAAAATTGCCTTAGCCAAAGACGGCGGCGATGTTGCCCAAAAACTCAATGCGGCGGCGGACTGCTTGGCGGCGGTCGGTAAAGACGCGGTAAAGCGCGAAAACAAAACCTTTACCGAAACCCTGCAAGATTTAATCGCCGATTTGGACAAGCGGCTTGAGGGTGTGCGGTTCGGTTTGCCGACAGGCTTGCCGCAACTGGACGAAGCAATCGGCGGGCTACCCGATGGAAGCCTGATCGTAATTGCCGCCCGTCCGTCAATGGGCAAGACGGTACTAGCGGAAAACATCGCCCGCTTTGCACTGAAACAGGGAAAGGCGGTGCATTTCCAAAGCTACGAAATGTCATCACTTGAGCTTGCCCGCCGAAGTATGGCGGCGGAATGCAGCATTGACATGAAAAGCCTGAAAACTGGTCGCCTGACCGAGATGGAATATTCGAACATGGGCGGCTACATGATGAAAGCGTCTGACTGGCGGCTTGATGTGAATAGCGACCTGTTGAATGTGGACGAGCTTTGCTTCTTGGTAAAGGAAAAGAAAATGACGACCGGTCTTGATTTGTTGGTAGTTGACCATCTGCACATCATGCCGCGACCGGGTAAAGATGAAGTGGCGGAGCTTGGCAACATATCCCGCCGCCTGAAAAACCTTGCCGTCGAACTGAATATCCCTGTTGTGCTGGTTGCCCAGTTGAACAGGGGCAGCGCAAAAGCGGCAGACAAACGCCCAAACATGGCAGACATACGCGGCAGCGGCAGTGTCGAGCAGGACGCAAACATCATCATCATGCCGCACCGTGAAAGCTACTACAACAACCAAGTTAACCCGCATCTTGCCGAGTTGATTATCGCCAAAAACCGTGATGGCGAAATGGGCAGCGTGGTTTGCGGGTGGAAAGGTCAGTTCGCACGATTTGAGAACGAGCCTGATCTGAATTGGACACCGACCGAACAAGGCAATAAGTGGGGGAATGAATATGAAGTCTGAAACCTGTTACCACTGTATCAACGCAGATTTCAAAGCCGAATCAGAAAGCACTATGCGCGGGTTTGCGAAGTGCGGTAAGGCGCGAAATACAGAGGAGCGGGCGAAGTATTACTTCGGAGGCTACAAGTGCGACAAAGGCAAGTTTGAAGCCGCGCCGGCGGCAACGATGGCAAAGAGAAGTGAAATTTTTGAAAAATGGAGAACGCGAAAATGATGAAAGTGTGTAGCAGATGCGGGGAAGAAAAGCCGTTGAGCGAGTATCACAAAAACGGCTTGGATGCCTATGGGAACAGTATGTTTAAGTCCAAATGCAAGGGGTGTTGCAGCATAGAGGGTAGATATTACCGAGAAAAAAACAAAGAAATCCTGAAGCAAAAGCGGGATGAATTGAGAATTGGGGTAGTGGTTGATATATGCGCTGAAATGCGCGAAGCCGCGCAAATGGCAAATCAGGCATTCCCGCTTTTGAGTCCTGCGTATTGGAACACGGGCGCGGCTAAACGAGTTTACGAAGAATTGGGGTTGAAATGGGTGATGAATTGAATGGAGTTGTGGTGAATAAAAAATCAAAAGGCGCGATGTATGCGTTAGGTCGTCTGAAAACTGGCGAGATGAACAAGACAGAATCGGCATACGCTGATTATCTTGAACAACAAAAGCGGCAAGGATTAATACTTTGGTATCGGTTCGAGGGCATCAAGCTTCGACTTGCGGATAAAACTTTTTACACCCCTGACTTTGCTGTTATGACGGCAAACGGCACGATGGAAATGCACGAGGTTAAGGGATTTTGGCAGGATGATGCCCGCGTAAAAATTAAGGTTGCAGCCGAATCTTATCCATTCCGTTTTGTCGCCGTTAAGGCGAAGTCTAAAAAGGATGGCGGTGGTTGGTCGTTTGAGGTCTTTTAGGGTGGAATTACTGAAGTTAGCGCATTTGAATAATAGGAGATTTTAATGATTAAGTTTTTCGCTTTTGTTTCGGCATTAGTTTTTCTTTATGCTGGCTATTTCGTAAGTAAAGTTCTGTCTGTGCTTGATTTAAGAAAAACGTTAATTTTTCAGAAGAGCGACAGGAAAGTAGTAGAAATTCATACGATGCAACTGTTTATTTTTGTTGTTTTTTCTGTGATTTGGGCTTTCCTTATGCTTTCATTCGCACTGAAGCCTTAAGGAGTTATATGGTGAGTAGAAATGAATTGAGGTTATTGGCGTTGTCGTATCGAAATATTGACTGGATTTTAAATCTCCGAAGTAGGAGTAAATCAACACTTAAAAACCGCGCGAAGAGGAAGCGTAAGTGAGCGCAATCAGAAAAGCCGCTAAAGGCGAGCAATGCACACTCAACATCGCTGGGGTGTGCAATTACAACCCTGAAACCGTCGTCTTTTGCCATTTCCCGAGCGAGACGCACGGCATGGGGCTGAAAAGCGATGACTTGAGCGGCGGCTTTGGGTGTAGTGCCTGTCATGACGTGATAGATGGTCGGTCGCATATCAAGTTGAGCCGCGAAGACAAAGAGTTTTATATGCGGCGGTCGCAGTTCCGCACCATGCGCCGCCTTGAAGAATTGGGGATTATCAGCGTGAAAGGTCGTCTGAAATGAGTTGGATTTTAGTAATATTTTTGGTTTTACTTGGGATAGTCATCGGTGTATTGGGTTTTGTTATTTGGTTTGGCATAAATTTCAGGATACTGAAATGAACGAAGCGAAATTCAGACTGACGCCCGAAAACAAAAAGGAAGTCATGCGGTCGATTTGGGACGACCTGAACGGGTGGTTTGAAAACGGCAATCTTGAAATCACGATCCGACCGCACAAATCCAAACGGAGCGTCGAACAAAACCGCCGCCTTTGGAAAATTTACGGAGAGTTGGCAGACAAAGCATGGGTAAACGGTCGCCGGTACAGCGCGGAGACGTGGCACGAGTATTGCAAGGGCGTGTTACTGGGCTTTGATATTAAAGCCATGCCTGACGGGACGGAAGTCAAAACGCCGATAAGCACGACAACGCTTAATACGGCTGAAATGACGGACTATCAAAACCGCCTGCAATCGTGGGCGGCTGGGGAATTTGGCATAATTTGGGAGTTTTGATGTATAAAAACGTGGAACAAGTCTTACGGGATGTTTATAAAATTCAAGGTGTGCGGATGGAGCCGTTAAACAACACGGCGTCAGTCTGCGCATGGTGCGAAAGCAAAGGCGTGATGGGCGGCGGTGGAGATTTAACTCAGGCCGAAACCCACGCGAACGCCGCGATGATTATCAGCCGCATTGAGCGCATATTGAACCGCTACGAGTTGGCGGCGGTAGAGTGCAAATACAGTGCGGATTTGAGCGGTATTATCGACCTGACGGCGTATATCGAAGAGCAGAATAATGGCGTGAATCTGTTACTGTGTGATGCACTAGTGAGCCATATTTTGAAAGAGCGACCTAAACGACTTGAGATTATGGATAAATACGATATTTCGAACGGGTATTTTTACAAGCAGTTGAAAAAAGTGAAATCGATTATTGCTGCTTTGGAGTACACGGCGGGGGTAAAACTGTATGACGAATTTAAATCCTGTGGCATAATCTGACCCCCAATTACTATTAAACTAAAAGGATAAAAAATGAAGAAATTATTAATTGCGGCCATGGTTTCCGCTGCGTTCTTAGTAGGCTGCACCGATGTGAAAGATGTGGTTATCAGCAAAAAGGAAGATATAGAAACGCATTCAGCCGATTTGAAGAAATTACCTGATGAAGAGAAAAAATTGGTTTTGGGGTACTTTCTGCGCGCGGAGGGTAATGGTCTGTTCGGCGAAAAGGCGGAATATGGCGTAACAGTCGGCGAAGCAATTAAGCGTCAAAAAGAATTTATCGCCGCTCAAGAGGCTGAGGAAGTGGCAAAGAAAGCGGTAGCTGAAAAAGTGCAAAAAACCTATTCAGTAAGTTACTCGGGATTTGAAAACACGGAGATTCCTGGTGTTGGAGAGGGGCTTAACCTGAAATTGTCATTTACCAATAACAGCGACAAGGGCATAGACGCCATAAATAGCGCAATTAGGTTGGTTGTTGAGGGTATGGACGGCTCTGTTACCCTGAATATGGGTGATGAGGTCTTTAAAAAAACGCTGAATCCTAGTGAAACGGCTGAGATGATATTCACAACAGCGGCTAATGATTTAAGAATGGCGAAAATCAAACAAGGCGGTGCAAAAGTCAATGCGTCATTTGAAAAGTTGGAAGTATTGCACTCAGATGGTAAAGTAGAAAAAGTTTTAGAATAACTATTGATGCCCGTGTAATGTTTTGGTAGAATTATGGTATAGTTTGGAAATAGCTATATAAACCGCCTTTATAGGGCGGTTTTTGCGTTTTCAGACGACCTGAATTTCAGGTTTTCTAGCCATGCCATAACTGGCAAACGGCAAAAGGGGCGGCGTAGCCGTTGAGGAAGATGACGCGGACGCTTCCAAATAAACTGGGGGTCGCGCCCCACTCTCCTTGTTGGTCTCTGTAAAAAACGCGGAGAAAGTGAAACGCGTTTGCCCGTCCTAATGGTCGCCTGCCATGACAGGCTGTAAAGTGGTTCTTGCACATAGCCCCTGCCGTTATCGGTATGGGGCTATCCCTTTTATGTTGCTGTGTTTACACTCCTTGCCGTCTAAATTCTAATTAGGGTCGGAATTAGGCGGCTTTCTTTTTTCTGAGAGGTTCGATATGAGCGAGAAAGAAAAACGCCCTATCGGGCGTCCGACGAAATACAAACCTGAGTATGCTACACAGGCGCAGAAGTTGTGCTTATTAGGTGCAACAGATGATGACATGGCTGATTTCTTTGATGTCGAAGTATCGACAATTAATAATTGGAAAAACGAATTTCCCGAATTTTTGGAGTCCGTAAAAAGAGGGAAGATGTTGGCGGACGCAAATGTTGCTGACCGACTGTATCAGCGTGCAATGGGCTATGAAGCCCCTGACGTAGATATACGGGTAGTTGGCGGAGAAATTATCCAAACCCCACTGACGAAATACTACCCGCCCGATACCCCCGCTGCGATTTTTTGGCTAAAAAACCGACAACGTGGGAAGTGGAGCGACAAATCGGAACTTGACGTTAAATCAAGCGATGGCAGCATGACGCCGGCGGTAAGGCTGGATATTGAAGAATATCGCAAGATAGCCAAAGAGGTTTTGGAAAAGGTTTAGCATAAAATGCTAATCCTATGAGCGGCTGGAATGCCATTTTTAATTAATCTTCCAAAGGAATTTAAAATAAAATGGCATTAGAGCAGTTTAATGAAGCCGAAATTTCGGTCATCCGTGATTTAAGCTCCATCAATCTCTATATGTTCACGCGGTGGATGTTTCGAGAGCGGCGCGGCTACCAGTGGACGCAGGCAAGGCACCACGCCCTAATCTGCGACGCACTGGAGCGTGTTTTTAACGGCGAAACGAAACGCCTGATTATCAATATCCCGCCGCGTTACTCGAAAACGGAAATCGCCGTCGTGAACTTCATCGCGTGGGCGATGGGACGCGCTCCTGACAGCGAGTTTATTCATGCCAGCTATTCGGCGACGCTGGCGGTAAACAACTCCGTGCAGATTCGGAACCTGTTGCAGCACGAAGAGTATCGGGCGATATTCCCCGGCGTGGAACTTGAGAGCGAAAGCAGCCATCACTGGAAGACGACCGCAGGTGGTGTGATGTATGCGACAGGTACGGGCGGTACGATTACAGGTTTTGGCGCGGGTAAGCATCGAGAAGGTTTCGGCGGCGCACTGATACTCGACGACCTCCATAAGGCAGATGAAGCACGAAGCGAGGTTAGGCGGCAAAACGTCATCGACTGGTTCCAAAACACGCTGGAATCACGGAAAAACAGCCCTGAAACACCCATTGTCGTGATTATGCAAAGGCTGCATGAGAAAGATGTTGCAGGCTGGCTGCTTGACGGCGGTAACGGCGAAGAGTGGGAACACCTTTGCTTACCAGCGATTCAAGAAGACGGTACGGCGTTGTGGCCTGAAAAGCACGATATTGAAACGCTGCGACGAATGGAACAAGCCGCGCCGTATGTGTTTGCCGGGCAGTATTTACAACGCCCTGCTCCGCCCGACGGCGGCACGTTCAAGCCTGACAACCTGCAATTTGTGAAAGCACTGCCCGCTGGGAATATCCGATGGGTACGCGGATGGGACTTGGCGTCCACTGCGAACGACGGCGACTACACAGCAGGCGGCAGGCTTGGCGTAACAGAAGACGGGCGGTACATCATCGCCAACGTCGTGCGCGGTCAGTACGGTGCAGACGAGCGGGATAGGATATTGCGAAACACGGCGCAAAAAGACGGCGTGAAAACGAAAGTATCTATCCCGCAAGACCCTGGGCAGGCCGGTAAATCGCAAACCTTGTATCTAACCCGTCAATTGGCGGGTTTTTCTGTATCTACCAGTCCCGAATCGGGCGACAAGGTAACACGCGCCGAACCGTTCGCCGCACAGGTCAATATCGGTAATGTGATGGTGTTGGATGACGGCACATGGGACACAGACGCGCTGATTTCAGAAATGCGGATGTTCCCAAACGGTCAGCACGACGACCAAATCGACTGTTTGAGCCGTGCATTTAGCGAGTTACTAGACACCCGAACGGGCATGATTGATTACCTGCGGTCGCAGGTCGAGGCAAACAAATGAGTAAAAAGACACCATTATCACAAGGCTTTATTGCCCGAGTTGCTGCCGGTGTCCGTTATGCCTTTACCGGCAACGCGGATGCTTGGATGGATGCGGGCAAGCCTTTAGCCCCTGTTGCACAACAGGCAGAGGGTCGGCGGTTCGATTATGAGCCGTTCTACAACATGGGGCATTCCAAGCCGCGCGAACGTGAAGCAATAGGCTTTGCACAATTACGCGCCCTTGCCGATAACTACGACGTATTGCGTTTGGTTATCGAAAAGCGAAAAGACCAAATGGAATGCCTGAAATGGACAATCCAAAAGCGCGACATTGCATCAACGGCAAACAACGAATCACAGCGCAAAGACCGAAGGGTCGATGAAGCCATTGCGTTCTTTCAGTCGCCTGACAAAGAGCATACATGGTCGGACTGGCTGCGCATTTTGCTGGAAGACCTGTTCGTCATTGACGCACCGTGCATCTACCCGCGCAAAACGCTGGGCGGCGACTTGTACGCCCTTGAAGTGATAGACGGGGCGACGATTAAGCGCGTATTGGATAACACAGGGCGCATGCCCTTGCCGCCCGAAACGGCGTATCAGCAAATCTTGCACGGCATGGCGGCGGTCGATTACACGGCGGACGAGTTGGTTTACCGTTCACGCAACAACCGAAGCTACAAGGTTTACGGCTATTCGCCTGTCGAGCAAATCATCATGACCGTGAACATCGCCTTAAAACGGCAGATTCACGCGCTGGAATACTACACGGCGGGCAGCGTTCCCGATGCTTTGGTCGGTGTGCCTGAAACATGGTCGGCTGACAACATTCAACGCTTTCAGGAGTATTGGGATTTACTGCTGTCAGGCGAGACGGCGGAACGGCGCAAAATGCGTTTCGTGCCGGGTGAATTGGCCAGAAACTTTAAAGAGACCAAACAGCCGCCGCTTAAAGACGTTTACGACGAATGGCTGGCGCGTGTCGTCTGCTTTGCGTTTAGCGTCGAGCCTACACCGTTTGTGGCGCAGGTAAATCGCAGTGTGGCAGAGACGAGCCGTGAGCAGTCGTTATCCGACGGCATGAGCAGCCTGAAAAACTGGGTGAAAGCCCTGATTGATGACGTGCTTGCCCGCTACATGGATATGGCGGCGTATGAGTTTGTTTGGCGGGAGGAAGAATCACTCAACCCGAAAGAACAGGCGGAAATCTACGCCATCTACAAAAACGCCGGCATTCTGACCGCTGATGAAATCCGCGCCGAACTGGGTAAGGAGCCGTTACCGGAGCAAGATAATCCCGATCCAAATCAGCAAGACAACCAGCAGCCTGAAGAGCAACCGAGCCAAGAGGCTGAAAAGCTGGGAAAGTCGGAAAGCCCGATGAGCGAAGACGAAGCCGCCGCGCTTATTGAGGCTTATTTGCTGACGCGTGTGGACGGCATGGCTGAACAAATCGCCGCGCTGATTGATGGGGCGGCTGTTGACTGGCAGGCTGATGACCTCGCCGCCGAACTGAATCGGGTAGCGAAAATCATTACCGACGGCTTGGATTTTGGCGAGTGGTTGGGCTTGTCCGATGTGGTCGAGCCGATTATCAGGCGGGCGGCTGAAGATGGGGCGGTTGCCGCATTGTTGCAGGTTATGCCTGACCCCGCCGTCGGTATGGTTACGAACATTCGCAGCCGTGCCGTCAAGTGGGCGCATGACCGAGCCGCCGAAATGGTCGGCATGAAGTGGGTAGGCGGCGAGCTTATCCAAAATCCTGCCGCTGAATGGCAAATCACTGAAGGGACGCGTGAAATGATACGCGGCCAAGTGGCAGAAGCCATGCAAAACGGCGACAGCGTACAGGAGTTGGCAGGTCGCCTGAAAGAATCTCACGCTTTCAGCAATACCCGCGCCCGAACCATTGCCAGAACCGAAACGGCAATGGCTGACGGCATGGGCAACCTGATAGGCTGGGAAGAAACGGGGCTTGTTGCCGGTAAGCGTTGGATAACCGCCGAAGATGACAAGGTTTCCGAAATTTGCAATACGAACGGCAAGATGGGTGTGATTGGTCTGCATGAGCATTTCGCACATGGCGGTATGACACCGCCCGCGCACCCTAATTGCAGATGTACGGTCGTGCCTGTTTTGGCAGAGGATATGACAAAAGTTTAGTTTTTACTGGTGGTAATGATGGGTTTGCCGCTCTCTTTATGGGGGCGGCTTTTTTTTGGAGTACAGAATGGCAAAGTTATATGCGGAAATCGCCAAGATGGAAGCGCAGGACGACGGCACCGTCAAAGTTTGGGGTTACGCCTCAAGTGAAGCGGTCGATTCGGACGGCGAAGTCATCGCGGCGGAAGCTATGAAAGCGGCTATTCCCGACTATATGAAGTTTGGCGCGGTGCGTGAAATGCACGGCTCAAACGCTGCGGGAACGGCTATCGAAATCAACGTCGAAGACGACGGGCGCACGTTCTTTGGCGCGCATATCGTTGACCCTGTTGCGGTTACGAAAGTCAAGACAGGCGTTTACAAAGGCTTTTCAATCGGCGGAAGCGTTACCGCCCGCGACGAGTTGAATAAGTCGCAAATTACGGGCTTGAAGCTGACAGAAATCAGCCTTGTTGACCGTCCTGCCAATCCCGACGCGGTGTTTACCTGCTTTAAGGCGGACAAGCCCAAAGACGAGGAAGAGGCGACGGATAAGGACGACGAACCAACCGACAAAGCCGATGAAACACCAGCCGACGATACCGAAAAGGTAGACAGCGATAAGAAAGATGACAAAGAAGACGACAAGAAAGACGAAGCTGAAAAATCGGCAAGCGTGAATTTGTCCGAATCTGAAATCGCCATCTTGAAAGCAGTCTTGGCAAAGGCCGAGAAGCCGAAAGACGAGCCTGTCGCTAAATCGATGTGGCAAGTCAAATCGTTAGCCGACGTTTTGGCGTCGCTGAAATGGCTGATTGAGGACGCTATCTATGACGATGTGGACGCGGCTGTTATCGCGCAAATCAAAGAATCAGCGGGCAGCCTCGCCGAATCGCTGAAAGCCTTGACGGTAAGCGAAGCCGACAAGCTGGTCGATGGTTTGGCAGCAAAAGCCGATAAGTCAGACGACCTTGCCAAAGCCGAAATGGCAGATGCGTTGACGAAAGCACAAGACGCGCTGAAAAAATCGGATGACGCCCTTGTCAAAGCGCAGGCGGAAATCGAAAACCTGAAGAAACAGGCAGCCCCGCCGAAAGGCTGCACCAAAGCCATCGGCAAAGCAGAAGATAACGGCGAAGACCCTCTGAATGGTTTTCAGCCGATTGTGAAGAATGACGGTTCGCTTGATGATGTGGCAACACTCGTTAAGGCAGCACACGCAGGCCGTCTGTAACACCGCTTACAGGCGGTTTTTTATTTTTGGGAGCTTTATAAATGAACGTGAATCAAATCACTCAAGAAACGCTTGAATTGATGAAATCAGCACAAGCAGGCGGCGAGCCGCTGAATAAAGGTTTTACTCAGCCGACCAGCTTTACCACTGGTTTGCAAACCTATGACCTTTCCGCGCCGTCTCAAAAACTCTATCCGGTATTGACCCCGTTGCGTAACCGTATCCCCCGTGTGGGCGGCGGTCGCACCATCGGGTCAAACTGGAAAGCCATCACTAATATCAACGTCGGCAACCAACGCGCAGGTATCAGCGAAGGTAAACGCGGCGGTGTCATCAACCATGAAATCGTTGAACGAAACGCCCAATTCCGCGCCATCGGCTTGGAAAACCAAGTGTCTTTTGAGGCAGACTACGCTGCGCGTGGCTTTGAGGACGTGAAAGCGTTGGCGGTTGCCCAAACTCTGCAAGCGACTATGGTTGCTGAAGAAATGATTTTGCTGGGCGGTAACACCAGCCTGAAAGCAGGCGTTACCCCTACCCCGACCGCCGCAGCTTCCACTGACGCGCTGGGTAAAATCAGCACTTCCAACCTGTCCATCGTCTGCGTGGCTTTGGGCTTGCAAGCGTACTGGGACGTCGCAGGCGCGAACAACGGCGCAATCGGTCAAGGTCTGAACATCAAGACTGCCCAAGTCCCCGCCAAAATCACACGCCAAAACGCTGACGGCTCTACCGATACATTCGGCGGCGGCTCTGCCCAAAAATCTGCGGCTGCTTCCGTTTCTGGTGTCGGCACAGGCAAAAAAGTAACCGCCATGATTCCCGCTGTTCGCGGCGCGGTCGCCTACGCTTGGTACTGGGGCGCGGCCGGTTCGGAAAAACTGGGCGCGATTACCACCGCTGCCAAAGTAGAAATTTTGGCAGACGCCGAGGGTACTCAAACCGCTGCTTCCCTGCCGTCTGAAGACAATTCCACTTCCGTTTTGGAATTTGACGGCTTGTTGACCCAAATCGCCCTGCCCGATTCAGGCGCATTCTGGTCTGACAACAAAGGCAACGGCTTGACCTCCGACGGTGCGGGCGGCGTGTATGAGTTTGAAGAAGCGTTCGCGCATTTCTTCACGCGATACCGCTTGTCGCCCGATACCATCTACATCAACGCCCGCGATTTAGCTGCGTTGACTAAGCTGATTATCGGCAACGGCGGTGCGCCGCTGATTAAGCTGAAAGTGGACATTGACAACGCCGCGAACATTCGCGCGGGTGTGGTGGTCGGCTCATACCTGAACAAAATTACAGGCGACGAACTGAACATCGTGGTTCACCCGAACTTACCAGCCGGTACTTACCTGTTCTACTCGACCCGTCTGCCTGCCTACGTTCAAGGCATCGGCAATCTGCTGCAAGTACGCACGCGCCAAGAGTATTACCAAATCGAATGGCCGTTGCGCACCCGTATGTATGAATACGGTGTCTATGCGGACGAGTTGCTGCAAGGTATGTTCATGCCTGCGTTTGGTATGATTACCAACGCCGCCTAACCCTAACAAGGTCGTCTGAAATTCAGGCGGCCTTTCTTTTTGGAGAATCAAAATGACAGAAATGGTTAAATTACAAGCCCCCGAAGGCTTTACCGACGTTTCCTTTGGCAGCCAAAGCTACACAGTGGGCGAAGACCGCATCGTGGAAGTACCCGCCGAAGCGGCACAATTTTTGTATCAGTTCGGCTTTGGTAATGTTGCCTCTGAGCCTACCGAGCCTGAAAAAGCCGAAACAAAGCGCGGACGTAAAGCCAAAACCGAGCAGCCGGTAGAACAACCAGCCGAACAGGCTGAAACTGTTGAAGCGGTAGAGCCTGCCGAAACTGAACAGGCTGAAGCCGAGCAAGTTGCCGAACCTGAAAAGGCTGAATAACGATGACCGCCCTTGTCTCTCTTGAGTTGTTCAAGCAGCGGCTAGGCGTTACCCACGACAAGCAGGACGCGTATTTTCAAACCCTGCTTGACGGGGTATCGGCGGCTGTTGAAGCCTATATCGGGCGCAAACTGAAAGCGGCGGACTACGTCGAGCGTTACAACGGCAACGGCAAAAACCGCATCGTCCTGAATCAATACCCTGTCTTGTCCGTGTCGTCCGTGAAAATCAATGGGCGCACGGCGAACGACTGGGATTTTGATAATTGGCTGCTGATACGCCATGCCTGTTTTGCACAGGGTATCCGAAACGTCGAAGTATCGTACCGCGCGGGCTATGAAGCCATACCTGCCGATATTCAGGAAGCCATCTTGATTGTCGCAACGCAGCGGATGAACGAAATCGAGAACAAGGGCGTACAGAGCAAAACGCTTGCAGGCGAAACCATCGCTTTTTCTACGTTCAGTGAATCGGGCGGTATCCCTCCGTCAGCGTTTGCGATACTCAATGAGTACAAGCGGAAAGGCGTGTAATGCTGAAAATGGAATTTATCGGCGGCGATGTTTTGGCAGCGGTGTTGCGCTCTTACGGCGACAAGGTTCAGACGGCTATTGTGCAGTCTGTCGGTCGGTCGGCGTTGCGTTTGCAGCGTGAGGTTATGCAAAACCGCCTGTCAGGGCAGGTGTTGAATGTACGGACGGGCAATCTGCGTCGGTCGATACATCAACAGGTAACTAGTTCAGGTGGTGCGGTAATCGGCGAGGTAAACACGAACGTCCGCTACGGCAAGGCGCATGAATATGGCTTTGCGGGGACGGTCAATGTGAAAGCCTCTTTGCGTCAGGTTCGTCAAGCGTTTGGACGCCCGCTGAAATCTCCGCGATACGTTCAGGTTCGGGCGCATTCCCGCAATGTCCGCCTGCCTGAACGGTCGTTCCTGCGGTCGGCTTTGCGCGACATGAGGCCGATGATTGAAACGGATTTGCAAAAATCCATTGAGGGGGCATTGCGATGAACCGCGAAGCGATTTACTCCGCGCTGTGGGCAAAGCTGGACGCATTGGACGGCTTTGTAACCAAAAGCCGAAAACTGCTGCACTGGAACGACGTGAAACGCTACGACCAGCCCGCGTTATTCATGGCGCAGGGCGATATGCAGGCGGTAACGCTGACAGGGCAGGAAACCAAGTGGATTTTGCACGTCAATGTGTATCTGTACGTCCAAACGTCAGGCGAGCCGCCCGCCCCCATCATGAATCCGCTGATTGACGCGGTGTGCAATACCGTGAATGCCGTCCACCCTATCACGGGCAAGACGGCTTTAGTGGTCGATGGCGCGGACATTGAGTATTGCCGCGTCGAAGGCACGGTCGAAACCGACGAGGGAACGCTTGGCGAGCAGGCGGTTTGTATTATCCCGATTGTGATTTGCGCCGCGTAATGCGGTTTATTTTTGAAAGGAAATGTCATGCAATTGACGTTTGGTAGCGGCGAAGTGTTCGCCGAAATGATTACGGATGCCTATGGCAACCGTGTACAGAACGCAACGCCCGTGCGAATCATGGGCTTGCAGGAAATGTCCGTCGATTTGTCGGCGGAACTGAAAGAGTTCTACGGTCAAAACCGCTTTGCGCTGGCTGTCGCACAAGGCAAGGTCAAAGTGTCGGGCAAATTCAAAGGCGCGCTAATTAACGGTCTTGCCCTGAATACCCTGTTTTTTGGCGCGGAATATGCAACCGGCACCATGAAAGCACTCTGGGCGGATGTAACGGGTAAAGCCGTACCGTCAAGCGGCGCATATACCGTGCAGGCAACCGCGCCTAACGGCGGTCGCTTCGTGGAAGATGCGGGCGTGATGGGTAGCGACGGCACGGCATACATCAAGGTCGCCAGCAATCCGCAGGCGGGTCAATACATGGTGTCTGCAACAGGTTTATACACCTTTGCTGAAGCGGATAAGGGCAAGACCGTCTATCCGAGCTTTACCTACACCCAAACCATGCCGTCAGCCAAGAAACTTGAACTGACAAACTTGGCGATGGGCAACACGCCGACCTTTAAGCTGAAATACCTGACGCAGTTCAAGGGTAAAAAAGCCCTGCTGGAACTGGAAAGCGTAACCAGCGGTAAACTGGGCTTGTTCTCGACCAAAAACGACGACTTTTCTGTCCCTGAAATCGACTTCACGGCGCAAACCGATGAAGCGGGCTTTAAAGTCGGCACGTTGTGGATTCAAGAGTAATCCGTCAGACCGTCCGAAAGGGCGGTCTTTTTATTTAACCTGAATCAAGGAAACAAAAATGACAGTACGAATTAAAGGCGTAACCGTTGAACTGAACGGCACAAATTACGTTATCCCACCTATCGCACTTGGCGCACTGGAGCAGTTGCAAGAACGTATCGGCACATTTGACGGCAACGTCCAAGACGCAAAACAAATCTCTACCGTTATTGACTGCGCCCATGCAGCCATGCGTCGCAACTATCCCGACATGACGCGCGAAGAAGTCGCCGACTTAATCGACATCGGCAACATGAACGAAGTGTTTGCCGCTGTAATGGATGTTTCAGGCTTGAAACGCAAAGAGCAGGAAGCCGCACAAGCGGGGGAAGCTCAGGCGGCGGACTGAGTTTCGGCGCGATGATTGCCCACGTCTGTGCCTCTACCGGCTGGACGTGGGACTACGTCGCCGACAACTTGGATTTGCCGCGCATACAGCATTTGAACGAGTATTGGCGCGAACACCCGCCCGTACATATCTTGGTAGCGTCGTACATGGGCATTAAGCCGTCGTCAGGCAGCGTACAAAGCGAAGCGGACGAAGCCGAAGCCATCAGTATGCTTGGCGGTAACGAACTGCCAAAAGAAGAATTTGACGCTCTACTGAAAGCGAAAGGAATCATCTAAATGGGCAATGCGATTTTCCCCACGTTTCCCGGCTTAAAGTGGGGGCGGAAGAAAACGGCGGTATGGAGTACCGGGACGCAAAAATCAGCGAGCGGTCGTGAATTTCGAACCGCCTACTACACTTACCCGCAATGGCGGTTTTCCCTGTCGTTCGAGGTATTGCGGACAAAGGCGTCCGTAAACGAGTTGGAGCAACTGGCGGGATTCTTTAATGCCCGCAAAGGCAGCTTTGAAAGTTTCCTTTATGACGACCCTACCGACAACGCCGTAACTGATCAGCCTATTGGAAACACGGTGCAAGGCGTTACGCGCTATCAGCTTGTCCGTTCTATGGGCGGTTTTATCGAGCCTGTATTGGCAGTCAAGGAACGACCCGCCGTCAAAGTGGGCGGTGTAGCGTTGACGTATGGGCGCGATTACTCCGTTACCGATAAAGGCGTTTTAGTTTTCAACACGCCGCAAACACCGGGTCGCCCGATTACATGGACGGGCGGTTTTTATTTCCGCGTGCGATTCACATCTGACACAGTGGATTTTGAAAACGTTTTGGGCAGCCTATGGGCAGCCAAAAAGATTGAGTTTACGAGCGTGAAGTTATGAAGACAGCGACAAAAGAACTGATTGACTTGCTACACGGTAGCGACGAGTTTCAGATGGCGGATTTATACACCATCACGCTTTCGGGCGGGCAGGTGCTGCGCCATACCAGCGCAGATATGCCCGTCGTTTGGGATGGACAGACCTACGAAGCGCATAAGCTGATTATCAAGCGCGGGGCAACCCGTATCGCTGTCGGATTGGACGTGGATTCCAACACACTGCAAATCGCTTCCGACCCTGATTACAGGCTTGAGGGACTGCAATGGGCGGAGGCTGCTCTAGGCGGTGTATTGGACGGCGCACGGGTCAAGATAGACCGCGTTTTCTTTGGCGTCGGTGCGTCATCTATTGGCAATATGGTTGAGGACGCAAACACCGTCTTAGAGGTTTCTGGCGTGAATCGAACCGAGACAAAAACGCTGCAAGTTCGTGGCGATTTACCGAATGAATTTGTCTTGTCATGCGACATCGCGCTTGAAAACGCAACGTCAATCTATGGCAAGCCCTACCCGCGAATCGGTGCTGAATTGTCTGTTACCTATACGGACAATTCCGTCGGCTATTTTAGCTGCTGGTACGAAGATGCGGTCAGCGGTAGTACAAAAACGCTGTCTGATCGCATTTCGGCAAGACACGCAATCCCCGCAGGTAAGGCGGTCAAGGAAATACGCAGCCTGATTTTACAGGCGCGATACCAAACGTCCGATTCCATCAGAATTTCAGGCGTTGATTTGCGGTCGGTTGCCGATGTTGACGGCTCCCTTGCCGAACTTCGCCCCGTTGGTGCTGTGAATATCTTTTCGGGTCGCGTATCGGATGTATCGGGCAGCAGGTCGTCTGTAAAGGTTGACGTCAAATCCGACATCGAGCTGCTGAACGTATCAAGCCCGCGCAACATTTATCAGGCAGGTTGCATGAGGACGCTCTATGACGAGGGCTGCAAGGTCAACCGTGAGAAATTCACAGTGGACGGTCGCGTAACCGAAAACAGCCAAACGGGAACGGCACTGAAACACAATCTTACGCAGCCTGACGGGTGGTTCTCGCAGGGCGTGATTAAGTTCACGAGCGGTCGAAACGCAGGCTTGAGCAGGACGGTCAAGGCGCATAACGGCAATACGTTTGAGTTTGCCTTGCGCCTGCCCTACCCGCCGCAGGCAGGCGATGTGTTTAAGGTTTATCCCGGTTGCAACAAGCGTCAGGACACCTGCAAAAACAAATTTAACAACGTCGTGCATTTTCGCGGATTCCCCTACATCCCGTCAGCCGACACGGTGGTTTAAGAGGTCGTCTGAAATGGATTTGAGAGAACAAATCATCGAAGAGGCGCGGTCATGGCTTGGTACGCCCTACCATCATTTCGCAATGGTCAAGGGCGCGGGCGTGGATTGCGCCATGCTGCTTGTTGGAGTTTACGGTGCGGTCGGTATCGTCCCCGATGACTTCACACCGCCTAAATATTCCCGCGATTGGCACCTGCACCGCGATACGGAACGGTATTTAGAGGTCATCGCCAAGTTTTGCAAAGAGACGGATGATCCGAAGCCCGGCGACATCGCTATGTGGAAGTTTGGGCGCACGTTCAGTCATTCCGCCATCTTAGTGGGCGACGGCAAAATTATTCACAGTTACATCGGGCGCGGCGTGGTTTTGGACGACATTAATCAGCCCGAACTTGACGGGCGCGAAGTGAAATTTTTTACATTGGAGGCGTTGAATGAACATTGAAGTATCAGCCTACGGGCTGGGCGGTGGCCGCAGTGGCGGCAGTGGCGGCGGCAGTTATGACGACACGGCAATCAAACAGGAATTGGCACGAATCAAGCAGGCAGTGGCAGCCTTGCCGAGCGGCGCATCGTATGACGACGCCGAAATCAAAAAAGAACTGGAAGCCGTCAAGAAACAACTTTCCGACCTGCCTAAGGGCGGTGGTGCAACATACGACGACAGCGACTTGCGAAAACAACTTGCCGCCGCCGTGGCGCGTATCGATGAAATTGCCGACACCCGCAAAGAGTATCAGGCGGCGTATATCGCGCGGGCGGACTTCCTGACCAATCCCGCAAACAATGAATTTATGACGGTCAAGTTCAAAAAACCGTTCAGCAAAAAGCCGTTTGTCAAAGTGACTTTGGACTTGGTAACCGTACAAGCACGGCTGACCTATCAGGCAAACGCGACGGAAACAGGTTTTGATATTGCAACCAACTACGCAGGCTCTTTGCTTGGCTTGTGGTACGAGGCGCATTTAGTAGATTGATATTTAGAGGTTTTCTATGGGCGGTAAATCATCAACCATTACATCGGCAGAAGAACGGATTTTATCGTTACAGGTACAGCAGTCATCACAAGGGCTGACTCTGCCTGTCATCTACGGCAGAACCCGTGTAGCCGGGAATCTGATTTGGTACGGTGACTTTGTCACCATAGAAAACAAAACCACGACGCAGCAAGGCGGTAAAGGCGGCGGCGGTGTAAAGCAAGTCGATATTGCTTACACCTACGAAGCCGCCGTCATGCTTGCTTTGTGCGAGGGCGAAATTCAGGGCGTCGGTCGTATTTGGCGTGATAAGGAAAAATTCGACTCGCTGGCACAATTGCGCCTGACGCTTATGCGCGGCGGCGACGAACAGCCGTTGTGGACGCATTTGGCGCAGGCGAAGCACCAAAACCAAGCCTTGAACTATTCCGGCACCGCCTACCTGTGCAGCCCAAATTACGAACTGACAAAATCCGCGCAAATCTACCAGCATAATTTCGAGGTCATCGGGAAACTGGGCTACTCCGGCAACATTCCCGACGCAAACCCGCGCGAAATCATCCGAGACCTGCTGACGAACCAACGCTACGGCTGCGGATTTCCTGTTGACAGCATTGGCGACACCGACCGATACAGCAATTATTGCCGCGCAGTCGGCATTTTTCTAAGCCCTGCCTACACGGAACAGGGCGAGGCGCAACGGAACATTTCCGAACTGCTGGAGCAGACCAATAGCGCGGCGGTGTTTTCGCAAGGTCGTCTGAAAATCGTCCCCTACGGCGACGGTAATTATTCGGGCAACGGTGCGGTCTATGTTGCCGACAACAAAGCCATCTACGACCTGACCGATGACGACTTTATCGTTTCGGGCGCGGAAGACCCTGTAAACGTTGAGCGTAAAACCAATGCTGACGCGTTTAATCAAATCCAAGTCGAGTATCTCGACCGTGACAACGACTACAACGTCGCCATCGCGGAAGTGAAAGACCAAGCAAACATTGAGCAGTACGGATTGCGCCCGAAAGAAGCCGTCAAGATGCACGGTATTTGTGATGGCAAGGTAGCCCAAAAAGTAGCCCAACAACTGCTGCAACGCGCCCTGTACGTCCGCAACGAATATGAGTTTAAGCTGGGTTGGAAATACTGCCTGCTTGAGCCGATGGACATTGTAACCCTGACTGACGCGGGGCTTGGTTTAGATAAAACACCCGTCCGAATTACGGAGATTGAAGAGGACGAAGAGGGTGTATTGTCTGTTAAAGCTGAAGACTACCCCGTCGGTGTCCACACCGTATCTGAATACCCGACGCAGCCGTCTTTGGGTTATTCGGCTGACTACAACGTGTCGCCCGGTAATGCCCATGCGCCCGTTATCTTTGAAGCCCCGTCGCAACTGACAGGCGGCGAACCGCAAATTTGGATGGCAACCGCCGGCGGCGATATGTGGGGCGGTGCTGAAGTGTGGGTATCGACAGACGGCGACAGCTACACCCGTGTCGGCGCGGTCAATCACAAAGCGCGTTTCGGCTCTTTGACCGCTGCTTTGCCGAATGGTGCGGTTTTCGACCGTACCAACACTCTGACAGTGGAAATTTCCGCAGGTCAAATGACAGGCGGCACGGAACAGGACAGCCGCGATTTGCTGACGTTGTGCTACGTTGACGGCGAGTTTTTGGCATACGCAAACGCCGAACTGAAAGGCGTCGGTCGTTACACGTTGGGCAACCTGACGCGCGGCGCATATGGTTCAGCTATCGACACCCACGCGGCGGGCAGTAAGTTCGCGCGTATCGACGAAGCATTGTTCAAATATGCCGTCCCGCGTAACTGGATTGGTCGGACTGTTTGGGTCAAGCTGGTTTCGTACAATGTTTTCAGCGGCGGCATTCAAGATTTGGCGTCCGTCCCCGCGTACTCTTATACCATCAAGGGCGCGCCGCTTGGGCAAATCCAAAATCTACGCCTGACATCATCTTGGGCATACGGCAAAGAAGCCGTCATCGCTTGGGATAAGTTGGACGGTGCAGACACCTACGACGTGGAAATCTACGCAGGCAACAGCCAACGACGTTTGCGGACGGTCAGCGGTATTGTGGACAACAGCTACACCTACACGCAGGCGGATATGAAAGCCGACGGCGGGCAGGTGCGTGATGTTGTTTTCAAGGTTCGCGGGCGAGCCGTTACCGGCAAGACGGGCAACTGGGCGCAAATCGCGGCGCAAAATCCGCAACTGGCGGCTTTACAAGGCATTTCCGTCGATAGCGGTTTGAAACAGGCGTTTTTTACCTGTCAAAAACCTGCCGAAGAGGATTTCGCGGGCATTATCGTTTGGGTGTCTGAAAACGCAGCCGTACCGACCATAGAAGCAAACAAAGTCTATGACGGCGCGGAAACATTTGTAACCATCGCCAAATGCAACGGCAACCCGCTGGAGAAAGGAAAGACCTATCATCTACGCGCGGCAGGCTATGACAGTTTTGGCAAAGACGCCTTGAAAATCAGCAATAGTGTGTCGTTTACCGTTTACGACGTGTCAACGACAGACCTGTCAGAAAGCAATCTGAACAAGGCTCTGCGTGACAAACTTGCCCTGATAGACGGCAATGGCGCGGGAAGTGTAAACGCCCGAATCGCAGCCGAAGCACAAGCGCGGGCTGCTGTTGCGAGAGCAGCGGAAGACGCGAAAGCCGCAGCGAAGAAAGCCGCAGACGACCTGACTGCAAAAGCCGGCGAACTTGGTAACAAGATAACGGCTGTCGAGCGAGTGAATGACGAGCAGGCGCAACAAATCAGGACGGTTACGGCAGCACAAGGCACGACCGCCGCAGGCTTGGAGGCTGAAAAGAAAGCACGGGCAGACGGCGACAGGGTAGAAGCTGCGGCGCGTGAAACGTTGGCGGGTCGTGTATCTGCGGCTGAGGGTAACATCACGCGCGAAACGCAGGCGCGGGTTACAGCCATCAACGCCCAAACCGCCGCGACAGAGGCTTTGAAAACGCGGGTCGGTAATGCTGAAGGCAGTATCACGGCATTGCGCGAAACCGTTAATCAGAAAGACAGTGCAAGGGCTTCAGAAATCCAAACGCTGACCGCGAAGATTGACGGTGTTTCGGTTGGTGGCCGCAACTACGCCCTATCGACAGGAACGCCCGGCAAAGTGCTGACCGTGAGCGGGAATAATCAGACCAAAAACGTCACGATTGACGTTTCGTCTGCTTTGGAACTGAAGCAAGGCGACAATCTGATTATTTCGTGCGACATCGAACTGACGAACGCTACATCGCCATACGGCAAGCCCTACCCGCGAATCGGCGCGGAATTTTCCGTAACCTATACCGATAACTCTATCGGGTATTTTGCTGCATGGTACGAAGAGGCGATAAACGGCACGACCAAAACGCTGAAGCAGCGGCTTGTTGCCAAACACACGGTCACAAAAAAGGTTAAGGCACTGCGTAACATCATCGTTCAGGCACGGTATCAGACATCGGAATTCATCAAGGTTTCCAATGTGAAGCTGGAACGCGGAACGGTAGCAACCGACTGGACGCCTGCGCCTGAAGACAATGACGGTTTGCAGGAAGTTCGCAGCACGGTTCAGGTCATTCAGACGACCTTAACCAAGGCGACGGGCGACATTAAATCGCTTGGCGAACGTATCACGACAGCGCAATCAACGGCTGACGGCAATAAGGCGACGGTACAAGCCCACGCCCGCAGTATCAACGGCTTGGAGGCGCAATACACGGTCAAGGTCGATGTTAACGGCAAGGTGGCAGGCTACGGCTTGGCAACCACGCCGAAAAACGGAACGCCTGAAAGCAAGTTTATTGTGAATGCAGACCGTTTCGGTGTTGGAGCGACGGGTAAAGCCGACGTTTTCCCGTTTACGGTCGATACACGCCAAAACCGTGTCGGCGTGAACGGCGAACTGGTGGTAAACGGCAAGGCGATTGTCGATAGATTGAACGCAGGGGATATTCACGGTGACAAAATCACGGCAAACACGCTGAACGCAAACCGCCTAACAGCAGGAAGCGTTACCGCGCGAGAAATGGCGGCAGGAAGTGTAACGGCTGAAAAACTGGCGGCAAACTCTGTCACTGCCGATAAACTTAAAGCAGGCTCAATCACGTCCGACAAGTTAGCAGTTAGAACCTTATCAGCTGTAAGTAGTGATTTGGGCGATATAAACGCGGGCAACATCAATATCGGCAACGGTGCTTTTACTGTGTCGAGGGATGGCGATTTATACGCAAAAAACGGTCGTTTTGAGGGTACGATTTATGCGGATAAAATTGAAGGGGATGTTTTGAAGTTCCTGCCGTTTCAGAAGACGGGGGTGGGGCGATACTTTTTGCGTTACCACAACAAAAGCAAGAAGAATATTATCCTATCGTTTCAGAACTTATCTTTCAAGACGCCTGACAGTAAATCAAGTTATTGGGTAGTGGTTAAAGTTAATGGATATGTCGCCATCAATAAAGAGTGCTGGTCTGTGTTTTCGTACGTTGACGGAGATAAGCATGAGCATTATCGAGGCTTGTTTTACAACATTCCGTATCTATCAGTCATTTCCCCTGGAGATGTTGCGAATATTGTAATCGAGATAGACCACGAAACCACATATAGACGACCAGTAGAACTTGAAAGCACGCCATACGTCCTTGTGGCTATGGGTTAACCTTATAGGAGTTATTATGAAAAAAGTTATTGCAATTAACCACGAAATCGAAGACGAAAGCACAGGAGCAGTCGCAAATTACCATGTGATTGAGTATGTCAGTATTGACTACAAATACGGCAATGCGACCGCGACGCTGAACGGCTATGTGTCCCAAAAGGCGTGTGAAGCGGGTCGAAATCCGCTTTGCTCTCATACCGTCACCGTTGAAGCACTGCCCGATGGCGAAGAAGTGTCTCGCGCTTGGCTGTATCAGAAAGTAGTCGAGCAAGGGAACGAGCAAAGTGTCTTCGCAGGCGCGGAACTGGTTGAAGCCTAATCTAAATTTGAAACCACGCCCGTGAATCATCACGGGCTTTTTATGGGCGGTCGTATGAGCGATTTAGAAGCAAAAATCAAGATAACCGTCGAGAACGGCACGGCTGCGGGCTTTAATCAGGCGGCAAGCGCGGCGTCGAATGCTTCCAAGCAGATTGAAAACGCTATCGGGCAGGTGCGATCCGAATTGACGCGCAGCTTTTCCGAAATGCAGAAATCGATGGAAAAGGCGTTCGACATTGATATGTCTGATTTTGTCGGAGGCGTCAGCGACGGCAAGGAAAAGGTCAGTGAACTGAACGCCGAACTTGCCAAGACAGGCGATAAGGCAGAAGAGGCGGCAGGCGGACTGGGGAAAATCGGAACGGTTTTAGCCGGTTTTGCAACGCTGTCATTTGCCAAATCCCTGCTTGATACTGCCGATGCCATGCAGTCGATAAACAGCCAAGTCCGACAAGTCACGTCGTCTGAAACGGAGTATTTAGCCGTACAACGTCAGCTTTTGGAAGTGGCGAACAATACCCGCGCATCGCTTGAATCAACGTCAAGCCTGTACGTTTCGACAAGCCGCGCATTGAAAGACTACGGCTACACGCAACAGGAAATCTTGCAGTTTACCGAAGCGACGAATAACGCCATGACGATTGGCGGTGTGGGCGCGCAACAGCAAGCCGCCGCGTTGATGCAGTTATCGCAGGCTTTGGGCAGCGGGGTGCTGCAAGGCGACGAATTTAAATCCATTGCCGAAGCCGCCCCTATTCTGCTGGATACCATTGCGGAATATATGGGCAAATCCCGCGCGGAAATCAAAAAGCTGGGCAGCGAGGGCGAACTGACGGCGGATGTGCTGTTTAAAGCTATATCGGGCGCATCGGAAAAATTCGGCGAGCAGGCGGCAAAAATGCCCATGACGATGGGTCAGGCTCTGACGGTGTTCTCGAACAACTGGCAAAGCATGGTTTCCAAATTGTTGAACGACAGCGGCGCAATGTCGGGCATTGCGTCAATCATCAAAATGATTGCGGATAACCTGAATTTAGTTGTCCCCATCATGGCGGGATTTGCGGTTGCTGTTACCGCTGCGACGGCGCAGGTCATCGGCTTAAATGTCGCCATGCTTGCAAACCCATTCGGATTGATTGCGGTCGCCATCGGCGCGGTCATCGGATTGATTGCCCAATTCGGCGACCAAATCGACATTTTCGGCGGGGGCTGGTCGAATCTTCTTGATGTAATTCAGGCGGTTTGGCAGGCAATAACGGGAACCATCGGCGCGGCGATTGAAGAGATTAAGGCTTGGTTTGGCGGCGTGACGGACTGGCTGAATGAAAACGTCGGCGGCTGGTCGGCATTGTTTAGTCGTGTCATGTCGGCGATCGCAACGGTGGTCGGCGCATATGTCAACGCCTATATCAACACGTTCGCGACCGGCTGGATGCTGATTAAAGAAGCCGCCAACAATATGCCGCAGTTTTTTGCCAATCTTGGCAAGGCTATCGGCAAAGTATTTCTCTCCGCGATTGATTGGATGATAAACAAAGCGATCGACATGATTAACGGCATGATTGACTATGCCAACAAAGCCGCGTCAGTGGTCGGCGCATCGGGTATTGATAAGCTGCGTAAGGTTGACAACGCCGGAAAGATTGATGACGGCGGGCTTGGCGGTCGAATCTCTGACAGCATGTCAAAAGACCGTGTCGGGAATGCGATTGACAACATCAAAGCCCGCGCTGCTCTGATTCACGAGCAAAAAGCCATGCGCGGCGGTGGCGGTGGCGGAGGTAGCATACCAAAATCACACGTTCCGTCTGGCGGTGGTGGAGGTGGCGGCGGTCACGGCGGAAGTGGTCGCAAAGGTGGCGGGCGCAAGGGTAGAGGCGGCGGAGGCAGCGGTCATGCCGGCGCAGCCAAAGACCCGATGCAGGCGTGGGAAGAAGAAATTAAAGCCCAAAAACTTGCACACCGCGAAATGCAGCGCGACACACTGAGTCATCAAGAATGGGATTTGGCGCGTGAAGCCGCTTACTGGCGCGCAAAACTGGCAACGGTTGACGCAGGCAGTAAAACAGGCTTGAAACTGCGTGAAAAAATCCTGACCCTCGAAGACCAGTTATCCAAACAATCGACCGAAGCCAAAATCAATCAGGTGGCGGCATGGGAGAAGCTGGATAAGCACAAGCTGGATATGGAAAAGGACGCGGCAGACCAAGCTCTAGCCGCTGGGCGCATTTCACAACTCGAACGCCTAGATTTAGAAATCGAGTTTGAAAACCGCCGTTACCAAATCGCTTATGACGCCTTGCAAGAACGGATTGCACTTGCCGAACAAGACCCGACATACAGCCAATCAGCCATAGACAAGCTGAAACAGCAAATGGCGGAACTTGGGCAAGGTCACGAACGTGAGCAAAGCAAGAATCAGGGCAAGCGCGAAAACCAACGCCGGAAAGACGCGCCCAACGTTATGGAAATGCTGCAAGACGGCGGCAAGAACGTTTGGCAAGAAGCACAGCAACAGATGGGGCAGGCTTTCTCCGCCATGTTGTCACGAACGCAGAATTTCCGTCAGGCGATGAACGGCTTTTTCAAGAGTATGGGGCAAACCTTTATTCAAGAAATGGTCACAAAACCGCTTGCAGGCATGATGCAGCGCATGGTTCAGGAATCGGCGATTTATAAGATGATTTTCGGGACTAAGGAATCTCTGGAAACGGCGGCAGCGTCTAAGACTGTGGCAACCAAGACGACAGAAACGACGGCGGTCGTTGGCAAAAATGCCGTTCAAGCAGCGTCAGGGGCTGCATCTTCACAAGCTGGTATTCCGTATGTCGGTCCTATTCTCGCCGTTGCAGCGATGGCGGCAATGATGGCGGCTGTAATGGGTTTGATGGGCGGTGGCGGCTCTTCAACGACCACTACCACGACGCGGATTCCGTCGGCGGCTGGCGGCTGGGATATTCCGGCAGGCATTAACCCTCTGACCCAACTACACGAAAACGAGATGGTCTTGCCTGCGGAACACGCGCAGACAATCCGTGAAATGGCAGGTCAGTCAGGGGGCGATAACAGCACGATTATTATCAACACAACCGGCGGCGACTTTGTCCATAAAAAGGACATCGCGAAGCTGCTGAAACAGATGAATCGTGATTTCAAATTAGTGTAAGTGTTCAGGTCGTCTGAAAGGGCGACCTTTTTCTATGGAGGTTTTTAAATGAGCAAGTCTATTCAATGGCTTAAATATGCCTTTGAACTTCGATTTCTTCCCGTTCGCTTTCAGCGTTGGTTGTTCAGCACGGGGACGCGGGCGGTTGAGTTTGTCAGCGGGTGTTCGATGATTGGTTATGCGCTGGTCTTCGCATTCTCGCCGAACGACATCTACAACTGGCCTATCTATTACAAGTTCAAAGACATTTCGGAACTGACGCTGATACTGGTCTTTGGCGGCGTCGGCGTGTTGCAACTGGCGGCAATGTACTGGCAGACATTCAAAGGGGAAGTTCTGTCGGGCTATATGCTGTTGATATCAGCCTTTATCTGGTATCTGACGGCATATGCGTTTTGGGCTGCCTATCCGCCTGCACATACAGGCATGGTTATTCCGCCCGTCTTGGCGTTCCTTTGCTTACTCGCTGGCAACAACTCACTTAAATTCTTGTTTTCGGAGGATAAATTCAAACGGAAACAGAAGGGGGAATAATGCAAGATTTTTTTCAATTCGGCTATCTGTTCGCCATAGGGGGCGGCATCGTCGGTAGCGTGTGGTCGAGCATGAAAGACCATGACGCGCCAGTATCAAGCCTGTTTGAAGCCTTGATTTCGGCGGTTGCAGCGGCGGCAGTAGCAGAACGGTTTTTGATGGTTAATCAAGTTTGGACTTGTGCGGTTGCCGGTGCGTTTGTCGGCATCCTGACAGGTCATGCAATGGATACCGTCAAAAGCCTAGCCCCTGGCATCATGACTAAATGGGTCAAGAAAACGGCGGGTAAATTCGTCGATAAAGATTAGTTAAACAACAGGTCGTCTGAAAGGGCGACCTTTTTATTTGGAGATAAGAAATGCAAATCACTAAACACTTTAGCCTAAAAGAACTGACGCGAAGCGAGACTGCGCGTCGCTTAGGTATTCCAAACGTACCGTCTGCCGCTGAAATGGGCAATATCCAATACACGGCGGAACAGCTTGAAAAAATTCGCGCTTATGTTGGGCGCGGAATCGTCGTAACTTCATGCTTTCGCAGCGAGCGTGTGAACAAGGCGGTCGGCGGTTCGCCTACCTCTGCCCACCGTTTCGGTTTGGCTGCTGACTGCGATGCCATCGGCTTAACTTCTTTGGCGTTTGCGAAAGAAATCATCAAAATGCGTGACGAGGGGAAAATCACGTTCGACCAATTGATTCTCGAATTTCCCGAACGTGGGGACGGTGCATGGGTGCATGTCGGCTTCCGCCGTAATAGCCCAATGCGTAACCAAATAATGACCGCAACCAAAAAAGGCGGCAAGACTGTCTATTTGCCTGGTCTGCACGTCTAAAGGCCATGTATGAACCCCGTTGATTTTGCAAATCGGAAAATCGCGGAATGGCAAGAAAAAAGCCGCGAAGCCAGCGAAAACGCAGACCTAGCGGCTTTTGAGTTTGCTGAACGTGAGATTAAAATTTATAAGGATATGCTTGAATTATGGCTCAAACGTTGCTCAGAAATTGGAAATTGATTGCGGGTTTAGTTGTGATCGCAATCTGCATCGGTGCTTGGCAAGCCGACCGCAAAGTGGAATATCGGCGCGGGCGCGATGAAATGGCCGCTGAAATTTCAGGTCGTCTGAAAGATGCCGCGATTGAGAAAGCTGAAGAAGACCGCAAAACGTCTGCCGCGTATCAGGCGGGAAAAGCGGTGCGCGAAGAAAAAGAAAGGGTGCGCTATGTACAAGTACCGAAACTTGTTGAACGTGTTGTCTATCGTAACGCCTGCGTCGATTCTGATGGGTTGTCAGTCATCAACGACGCCATTGACGACGGCGATTAAACCGCCCGCCGATTTGGTGCAACCATGCCCCAAACTGCCGAAACTTGAGGGCGGAACAGGGGCGGAGATACTGCCGTGGTCGTTGCAAGTTATCGGTTTGTACAACGACTGCAAGGCGCGGCATAAGGCGTTGACTGACACTATTAAATAAGGCAAAGGCCGTCTGAATCTAGACGGCCTCTTCTCATTTATTTTTCAAATATTCCAAAAGTTTAAGCCATTTGGTGTGAGGCATATTTGCATAACTGCTCATGCTTGGGCTTGCTTCCCATTTTTGGGCGGTTTTTAGTGTTGATTGTGTTATATCGGCAACGTTCTGATGTGTCAACCCATACTCTTGGCGTAGGGCTTTCAGGTTTGCCGGTGTGTAACCAAGCTCCATATTGTCAATCATCTATAAGCTCCCGTTTTGGGGTTATCAATTCGTCAATCACCCGATGCAATGCCTCAAATTTTTGCTGTTGCAAGGCGCGCAAATCGGCAAATAGGTCGATAAGGTCGTCATCGTGTCCTTTGCTGATCGCCTGTTTGATTTGTGAGAGTAGGCTTAAATAATCCTGCTCCCATTTGCTCGACCACTCGTGCGCCATTTCGCGGCGCGCCTCTCGTTTTTGGTTCTTTTTGAGCCGCTCAGTGATGCTTGTTCGGTTTTTTGCCATAATGCCTCCGATAAAAAAGCCGCTTGAGTAAATCAGGCGGCTTTTAGTTTTATTCATTTATCGATATAACCTCCGAAAACTTTTTTACCCCAATTTAAATCATCGAACATATCCCAAAATGCCGGTACATCAAGAGAGTAGAATAAATGTTGCTCCCCGTTTTTGTATGTCATGATTTGAGCAGTTTTAACGTCTTCATTTCCAATCGTAATGAATTTGAATGAAACTTCATGAACTGTAAAAGCTTCCCCATCTACAATTAAAATATTTTGTTCGGGCTTAAACTCCGCTTCTTTTGTTTCGCCAGTATTGATCCGGTTGAATCGTGTAACAGTTTCGTATTGACGTTTTACTTCAGTTTTTTCGGTTTTGATGATGTTTATTGAGAATTTCATTTTTTGCTCCTATAAGCCCCTGTCAGCCCGGGCGCGACGTGGTTGGTTTATTTCCAAGATTTGAGGGTATCGACAACGTGCTGCATCCGTTCTTCTTTCGTTTCAAGACCTTTTAAAGAGATGTCTTGTACAAAGTAGCCATCTTCGTTTCGGATGCCGGCATATCCTTTGTGCCACTCGATGGAATATTTGCGCTCAACCTGCTGCTCAGTAGTTTGTACGCCATCAAATATTTTAGCGGTTACGGTAAGTTTTACGGTAGTCATGATATTTTTCCTTTTGCCCCTGTTAATCGGTTTCGGCGGTCTTTGTTGTCCGTCCATGTGTGCATATTACCTCGTTAAACGAGGTAATGCAATAGGTTTTTTGATAAATTTATCAAAAAGTATCTAACACACTGATTTATAACAGAATAAACTTAAAGTGAATCTACAAAGTCCGCCCAATCTTGCAACATTTGGCGGCGTTGATTGATAAATTTGGCATGAAAATATGCCGCATCTGTTTGATTGTCTTTGGCATGGGCAAGCTGCGCCTTGATGTACTCATGCTCATATCCCATCTCTGATAGGTTGGTTGCAAGTGTCGCTCTAAAATCATGCCCCGATATTGTCAGTCCCATGTACTCCAATGCTCTATTTATGGTTGTGGCCGACAGCATATCATCGGGTCGTTTACTGTTCGGGAAAAGTAGCCGCCCATTGCCTGTCATCGTGTGTAACTCTTTGAGTAACTCGACGACCTGCGACGACAACGGCACGACGTGCATTCTTGATTTTTTCATTTTGTTTGCAGGGATACGCCAAATCGCGGCGGCTAGGTCAATATCTACCCATTCCGCGCGCCTTGCCTCAATCGTGCGGACGGCTGTGTATAGCAATAACTGCGCGGCTTTTTTGACGATAAACGAACCATTGTAGTTTGCAAGGCTTGTTTTAAAATCCCTGATTTGTTCGGCGGTCATCGCTTTTGCGTGGGTTATTTCGGGTCGCTTTAGATACCCGGCAAAAGCCAACGTGGGGTCATTTGTCGCCCGCATTGTTCGGATCGCATAAAGAAAAACTGCGCTCATGTGTTGACGGGTGTATATACCCGACACGATAACGCCTTTGTCTTTGCAAACGTCGAGACACTCCATAATCTGACGCGGCGTCACTTTGGTTATCGGCGTGTCTCCGATGATTGGATAGGCGTATTTTTTAAGCATACGATGTATGGCTTTAATGCTGCCATCGCTGATTGTCTTGGATGCTAGGTACTCTTCTGCAATCGCTTCAAACGTGTTTCTATTCTGCCTGCGTTGTTCCTTTTTCTTGGCTGCCCTGTCATGTGCAGGGTTAATGCCCTGTGATACGAGCAATCGCGCTTCTTTCCGCCTTTCACGCGCCTCAGCGAGCGAGACATCAGGATATGCGCCAATGGCGAAAACGGATTCTTTGCCGTCGAGTCTGAACCGGTATCGCCATAGTTTTGAGCCGTTCGGGTTTATTACGATATACAAACCGTTGGAATCGGTTAATTTATAAGGCTTTTCTTGAGGCTTTGCCTTGCGGATTTGGGTATCGTTGAGCATAAAAAAGAGGGTATGTGTGAGGGGATACCCACAATCATACCCACTTTTTTCAAGGATTGCCACGCACTAGCGCGAACGAAAACGGACAGAAATCAGTAATAAACACAGGCTTGTCAAAATGATATGAACTAAATCGAACCGTTACGAACGAGAATAACAGTTATCAATGAACAAAAGCATGGGGGTACGGCCTTTTAGGGTTGTTTGACGGCGGCGATGTTTTCGGGCGAATTGATAAACGCCCACATCTGCTCTTCGGTTCGGAAAACGCCGTTACGGACAATATAATGCAGCGGATGCTTAATCAGCGCATCTGCTTTGCGGACAAAAACACGCATATTGCTGCTGTTTGCCGCCATTTCCAACACTTTGGCGGCAAAAGCGGGGCGGTGCAACTTGTCGTGCATCAGCGGATGACGGGCGATGTATTCGTTCAGAGGCTTGCCGCTGCTGTGGAAATCCGTGTGCAGCGGGTCGAGGAATACAATAAAAAAAGGCATCTTGCCCAAATAATCGTCTGCATCGTTCATAAGCGTTTCGGACGGAATATTTATATCGACATAATAGCACAGTTAACCGCGATACTCGGAAAGCTGCGCCTGCCCCTCCGATTGAAAGGTCGTCTGAAAATAAACGAAACGGTTTTTC
>ERZ773024.66-NODE-66-length-34004-cov-11.316710_pt1 | contig 34004 bp, 29 predicted proteins | sample MGYA00511667_ERZ773024 | MGnify/ENA primary metagenome ERZ773024 (study PRJEB29015, sample SAMEA2738117) | human oral metagenome | biome: human oral; feature: human-associated habitat; material: saliva | place: China | collected 2258 ... | reverse complement strand
CTGATAGGGTTTACACCGCGATTGCGTATTGTGGAATGCGGTTTGGCGTTTGTATTGATTGCCTACGCTGTTTGACATGTACGAAAAAGGCCGTCTGAAAAGTTTTCAGACGGCCTTTTGTTTGATTCCAAATTAAGCCTGTTTGGCAGCCCATTCGGCCGGAGTGGCGGCAACGGAAATCGACAGCGCGTGCAATTCGTTGCTTTCGAGTTGCGGTTTGAGGCCGTCTTTAATCAGGCGGTGGCGGGCGAGGCGGGCTTTGCCTTCAAATGAGGAGGAAACGATGACGGCGAAGAAGTGATGGCCGTCGCCTTCGACTTCGACGTGTTCGCAAGGGGTAACGCCTTCAATCAGGGTTTTGACTTGTTCGGGTAAAAGCATGGGGGTTCCTTGGGAAATGGTTTGCTTGTAAAAGAGGGCATTATACCGAATCTTGATAAAAACAGGCCGTCTGAAAAACCAAACTTCGGGTTTCAGACGGCCTCGGTCTTTTGAAGCGTCAAATGCTTATTCGTACACTTTCAGCAGCTCGACTTCAAAAATCAAGGTCGCGTGCGGAGGAATCACGCCGCCGGCACCGTGTGCGCCGTAGCCCATTTCGGAAGGAATGGTCAGCTTGCGTTTGCCGCCTTCTTTCATGCCGTCGAAGCCTTCGTCCCAACCTTTAATCACTTGGCCGACGCCCAGAGTGATGGTCAGCGGTTGACGGCGGTCGAGGCTGGAGTCGAATTTGGTACCGTCTTCCAACCAGCCGGTGTAATGTACGGTGATTTCTTTGCCTTTGACGGCTTCTTTGCCGTGGCCTTCTTGCAAGTCTTCAATAATCAGGCTCATGATGTTCCTTTCGGATGTATGGTGAAAATCGGTTCAAGATTACCATATTGTGTGGAATCGTGAAACAAATGCGCCCATATGGCCGGCAACAAAAAGGCCGTCTGAAACGGATTTTCAGACGGCCTTGTTTTATGCTAAACCTTATTTGTTGTCAGGTTGGGATTTGACATCGTGGGAGACGGGCAGCTCAGGCATGGTTCGGGCAGACTCTGGAACATTGCCGGAGAGGGCTTTCAAGAAGGCAACGATGTTTTCAGTGTCTTCCGGAGCCAAGGTTTTACCCAATTGCGCTTTCGCCATGATGTTGACGGCTTTATCCAGTTCCCAAACGCTGCCGTTGTGGAAGTATGGGTAGGTGCGTTCAACGTTTCTCAAGCCGGGAACACGGAAGAAGAATTCGTCTTCGGCTTTTTTGGTTACGTCCGCACGGCCTTTGTCGTGTTTAGGATCGTCGATGTGTTTCCAGTAAGGACCATCCACCAAACCGAATTTTTGGAACATGGTACCGCCCAAGTTGACGCCGTTGTGACAAGCGATACAGCCGTTGTCCATAAATGCGCGTACGCCTTTGCGTTCTTGTTCGCTCAGGGCAGATACGTTGCCTTTCAGGTAGTCGTCCCAACGGGTCGGAGTCAGCAGGGTACGTTCAAACGCGCCCAATGCAGTGGTGATGTTTTTAAAGGAAACCGCGCCGTCTTCAGGGAATGCGGCTTTGAATTTTTCTTGGTATTCAGGGATACCGGCGATTTTGGCGGCGGCATCGGCTTCGGTCGCGTTGGCCATTTCAACCGGGTTGAGCAATGGGCCGCCGGCTTGTTCTTCCACATCGGCGGCACGGCCGTCCCAGAATTGGCTTCCCAACAAGGCGGCATTCAGGGCAGTCGGGGGGTTACGGGCGCCGAATTGGCTTTTGTGGCCCGCGCTGGTCGGCATGTTGTCTACGCCAGCAGTTGCCAAGTTGTGGCAGGAGTTACAGCTGACGGTGTTGCCTTTGGACAGGCGGGTTTCGTACCAAAGTTGTTGGCCGAGTTTGACCTGCTCTTCGGTAAACGGACGGATTTTTTGCATTTCGGCCGCATCAGGCAAAGGTTTGAACACGGTTTGCGCGCGTTCCAACAGGGCTTTGTCTTCGGCAGAAACATCGGCGGAATTTTGAGGGGCCGAAACAGCGGCGGTGCTTGCGGCAGCATCGGCAGCGCTCGCAGCAGAAGCAGCTTGAGGAGTTTCAGTAGTTTGTGCAGTTTTCTCACCGCAGGCGGTCAACGCGGCAGAAACGGCCAAGGCCAGAACGATTTGGTGGAATTTCAAACGTGGCATAGGAGGTTCCTTTGTTATGCATTTGTTATGTAATGGTTTGCTGGTTGCGACAGCAGTGTTTGAACTATATAAGATAAGTTGCTTTTGATTCTTGCTGTAAATCAACCTTTTAATTTTGATAAATTTTGAAAATATAACCGATAGAGAATTTTATGTTATGAAACTTTTTTATTATTTATTTACAATTAGTTACTGTTTTTAAGGCCGTCTGAAAAAATAAAATTCAGACGGCCTTTTAGTTTTTATTGATTACGTTCGTTATTTTCTTTTAAAAAATCTTAATAAATATGGGGGTATTAAAAAATGAAAATAATTTGCATTATTAAACATAAAGCGTTATAAATGCGTTAACAAATGAACGTTTCACTTTAGAGTTTTTTATGCTGATTGCTTTATTGATTATGCTGCGCGAGGGCATCGAAGCCGCCCTGATCGTCGGTATTGTTGCCAGTTTTTTGAAACAGTCGGGACACAGCGAGCTGATGCCGAAGGTTTGGCTGGGCGTGTTTTTGGCTTCGGTCATGTGTTTGGGTATTGGTTACGGCATTCATTCCGCTACCGGCGAGATTCCGCAAAAAGAACAGGAATTGGTGGTCGGCGCCATCGGCCTGGTGGCTGTGGCGATGCTGACGTACATGATTTTGTGGATGAAGAAGGCCGCGCGTTCGATGAAACAGCATCTTCAGGATTCTGTTCAGTCGGCCTTGAACCGCGGCAGCGGCCAGGGTTGGGCCTTGGTCGGCATGGCGTTTTTGGCTGTGGCGCGCGAAGGTTTGGAGAGCGTGTTTTTCCTGCTGGCCGTGTTCCAGCAAAGCCCGACGTGGTCTATGCCGATAGGCGCGGTATTAGGGCTGTTGGTGGCGGTTGTCATCGGTACGCTGATTTATCAGGGCGGTATGCGCCTGAACTTGGCGAAGTTTTTCCGTTGGACGGGCGCGTTTCTGATTGTGGTGGCGGCCGGTCTGCTGGCCGGTTCGTTTCGCGCGCTGCATGAGGCCGGCGTATGGAATGTGATGCAGGATATTGCTTTCGACACATCGAAATATTTGCATGAAGACAGCCCTTTAGGCGTGCTGCTCGGCGGTTTCTTCGGCTATACCGACCACCCGACCGAAGGCGAAGTCCTGATTTGGCTGCTGTATCTGGTTCCCGTCATGATTTGGTTTTTGCGCGGCAGCGCGCCGGCAAAAACGTTAACTAAATAAAAAGGAATGAAAATGAAAAAATTCAATCTGACTGCTTTGTCCGTAATGTTGGCTCTGGGTTTGACCGCGTGTCAGCCGCCTGAAGCCGAAAAAGCCGCGCCTGCCGCTTCAGGCGCATCCGCTGCCGCCAATGCCGACGGTTCGGTCAATATCGGTGTGAACGATACTGCCTGCGAACCGATGGAATTGACCGTCCCCAGCGGTCAAGTCGTGTTCAACATCAAAAACGACAGCGGCCGCAAGCTGGAATGGGAAATCCTGAAAGGCGTGATGGTGGTGGACGAGCGTGAAAACATCGCCCCGGGTTTATCCGACAAAATGACTGTTACCTTGCTGCCGGGCGAATACGAAATGACTTGCGGCCTGTTGACCAATCCGCGCGGTAAGCTGATTGTTACCGACAGCGGCTTCAAAGACACGGCCAACGAAGCGGATTTGGAAAAACTGGCGCAACCTCTGGCCGACTATAAAGCTTATGTTCAGGCAGAAGCCAAAGAGCTGGTCGCTAAAACCAAAGCCTTCACCGAAGCCGTCAAAGCCGGCGACATTGAAAAGGCCAAATCCCTGTTTGCCGCCACCCGCGTCCATTACGAACGTATCGAACCGATTGCCGAGCTTTTCAGCGAACTCGACCCCGTCATCGATGCGCGTGAAGACGACTTCAAAGACGGTGCGAAAGATGCCGGATTTACCGGCTTCCACCGTATCGAACACGCCCTTTGGGTAGAAAAAGACGTATCCGGCGTGAAGGAAATTGCAGCCAAACTGATGACCGATGTCGAAGCACTGCAAAAAGAAATCGACGCATTGGCGTTTCCTCCGGGTAAGGTGGTCGGCGGCGCGTCCGAACTGATTGAAGAAGTGGCCGGCAGCAAAATCAGCGGCGAAGAAGACCGTTACAGCCATACCGACTTGAGCGACTTCCAAGCCAATGTGGAAGGCTCCAAAAAAATCGTTGATTTGTTCCGTCCGCTGATCGAAGCCAAAGACAAAGCGTTGTTGGAAAAAACCGATGCCAACTTCAAACAGGTTGAAGACATTTTGGCGAAATACAAAAAACAAGACGGCTTCGAGCTGTACGACAAACTGAGCGAAGAAGACCGCAAAGCCCTGCAGGCGCCGATTAATGCTTTGGCAGAAGACTTGGCCAAACTGCGCGGCATTTTGGGTTTGAAATAAGATAACGCGTTTTCAGACGGCCTTTGGATATTGAAAGGCCGTCTGAATCTTATTGCCGCCCACACAAATATGCTTGAAAACCGACCTTACTTCACACGATTGCAATCTTTCCGTTCCCTGCCAAGGAGCAGACCATGAGCCAAAACAAACAACCGGCACAACCCGAAAAACGAACCCTTTTCAAAACTGCCCTTGCCGCCGGCGCCATCGGCGTTGCCGGTTATTTTGCCGGCAAAAAACAAGGCGAAGCCGCCGCCGATACCCAAAACAACCAACATTCCGAGCTGGCCTATCCGTGTTATGGCGAGCATCAGGCAGGCATCGTCACGCCACACCAGCTCTTCGGCATCATGTGTGCCTTTGACGTTACCGCCAAAGACGCCAAACAACTTGAAAACCTGTTCCGCGCCCTGACCGCCCGCATCGAATTCCTTACCCAAGGCGGCGAATACCAAGACGGCGACGACAAGCTCCCGCCGGCAGGCAGCGGCATCCTCGGCAAACAATTCCGCCCCGACGGACTGACAGTTACCGTCGGCGTCGGCAGCAGCCTCTTTGACGACCGCTTCGGCCTCAAAGACAAAAAGCCGAAACACCTGCAGGAAATGCGCGACTTCCCCAACGACAAACTCCAAAAATCTTGGTGCGACGGCGACCTCAGTCTGCAAATTTGCGCATTCTCCCCTGAAACCTGCCAAGCCGCCCTGCGCGACATCATCAAAAACACCGCCCAGTTTGCCGTCATCCGTTGGAGCATAGACGGTTGGCTCCCTAAAGCCGAACCCGGCGCCATTGCCGCGCGCAATCTTTTAGGTTTCCGCGACGGCTCCGGCAACCCCAAAGTCGAAGATCCCAAAGTCGCCGATCAAGTACTGTGGACAGGCGTTGCCGCCAACAGCTTGGACGAACCGGCATGGACGAAAAACGGCAGCTATCAGGCCGTCCGCCTCATCCGCCACTTTGTCGAGTTTTGGGACCGCACCCCGATGCAGGAACAAACCGATATTTTCGGCCGGCGCAAATACAGCGGCGCGCCCATGGACGGTAAAAAAGAGGGCGACACCGCCGATTTCGCCAAAGACCCCGACGGCAAAATCACGCCCAAAGACAGCCATATGCGCCTTGCCAATCCGCGCGATCCCGAGTTTATGAAAAAACACCTGCTCTACCGCCGCGCCTTCAACTACTCGCGCGGCCTCGCTGCCAACGGCCAGCTCGATGTCGGCTTGGTGTTCATCTGTTATCAGGCCAACCTTGCCGACGGCTTCATCTTCGTGCAAAACCTGCTCAACGGCGAGCCGCTGGAGGAATACATCAGCCCGTTTGGCGGCGGCTATTTCTTCGTCCTGCCGGGTGTCGAAAAAGGCAGCTTCCTCGGCAAAGAGCTTTTGGGCGTATAAATCTGCCGATGGTTTAAATAGATAAATAAAAAGGCCGTCTGAAACCTGATTTCCAGATTTCAGACGGCCTGTGTTTTTTCTATCAAACCAAATGTTCCGCCAAGAAAGCCAATGCGTATTCGACGGCTTGCGCCCTTACTGCTTCGCGATCGCCTGTGAATAGCGCGGTTTGTTCAAACGAACCTTCGGGCGTGGCCAAGCCGAACCAGACTGTGCCGACCGGTTTGGCCGCGCTGCCGCCGCTAGGGCCGGCGATGCCGGAAATACTCAAGGCGTAATCCGCCTGCGCCACGGCTTTTGCGCCGCGTGCCATTTCATAGACGGTCTCGCGGCTGACCGCACCGTGTTTCAGCAAGGTGTCGGGCATGACGCCGAGGCGCTCTTGCTTGGCTTGGTTGCTGTATGTGACGAAGCTCTGATGAAACCATTGCGAGCTGCCGGAGAGGGAGGTCAGCGCACCTGCAAGCAGGCCTCCGGTGCAGGACTCGGCGCAGGTAACGGTTTGACGGCGGCTGGTCAGGTGTTCGGCGATGGTTTGCAGATGGGACATGGCGGCTCCTTATGGAAAAGGATGGAATGGGGCGGGCGTTTGACCCGCCGGGTTTCAGACGGCCTGAAAGCTGAAATCAGGCTTTCGGCTGAATGAGGTGGACATCACATTGTGGGAATGGGATGTTGATGTTGGCGGCACGCAGGTTTTCAACCACTTGCTCGTTCAGGGCGAATCGGAATGGGCCGAGATTTTCTTCTTGCGTCCACGCCCAAAGGGTAATTTCGATGGCGCTGTCGCCAAGGTTGGTAATGTATACGACGGCAGGTCGTTCTTCGGTTTGAACACACAATGGATGCTCGGTTGCCGCTCTCAATACGGCGGCTTTGGCGGTTTTCAAGTCGCAGGCGTAATCGACGCCGACAACGACTTGGGCGCGGCACAGGGGCAGGGAGGAGCGGTTGGTGATGCTGTTGGTCATGACCACGCTGTTGGGCAGGACGACTTCTTCGTTGTCCGGCGTGCTCAAAGAGGTCTGCGTCATTTTGATTTCGTGGACGATGCCTTCAAAACCGTTGACGCGGATAAAGTCGCCGACTTTAAACGGGCGGAACAGGATAATCAGCACGCCGGCGGCGAAGTTGGACAGTTGGTCTTTCAAAGACAAAGCCACGGCCAAGCCTGCGCCACCGATCAAGGCGGTCACGGAAGTGGTCGGAATGCCGAGTTTACCCAGTGCGGCGATGATGATGAGGATCAGCAGGCCGATGTTGGCGACGTTGCCGAGGAAGCTGACCAGTGTTTTATCGACTTTGGCACGTGTCAGCGCGGCTTTCATAAGTGTCACCACGCGCGTGGTGACCCAGCGGCCGATAAAGAAGATGGCTAAGGCGGCCAGCAGGTTGGTACCGAAAGACATGCCGGTTTGGGCGAGTTGTTCCCAACCGGAGAAGGAGGAGAGGACTTGAAGATCGAAATTCATAATTGTGTGTGCGTGTGAAGTTGTTTAAAAGGTCATTGTAAAACAAGGCCGTCTGAAAAACTAATGATTTGTTTTTTCAGACGGCCTTGATGTGTTTTTAAGTTTTTCGGTTTAACGTAAAACAGTTTTGCTCCAACGGCTCACCCATTGTTTTTGTTTGGTGTTGATGTCGGCGCGGTTGGGGGAATCGCTGTGTTTCGGGGTTTGGGCAAACTCGAATACTTTGGGCAGCGGTGTGTTTTTGGCAGCCGGATAGACCCACATTTCGGCAGGCAGGGCTTGTTGCACTTCGCCGCTTTGCAGCCAGCTCACCAGTTTGGCCGCCAGTTCGGGTTGTTTTGCGCCTTTCAAAACGGCCGCGCCTTCAACTTGGCGGAATGTGCCGCCTTTGAGGAAGAGGTTGCCGGTGGGCGGGGTGCTGTATTTGCCTTTGGAGTAGTGGACTTCGGCCGCCGGACTGGTGGCATAGCTGACCACGAGGGGATAAGCGCCGCCGTTTTGGGTGAAGTCGGTGTAGTAGGCTTCGCTCCAGCCTTTGGCAACTTTCACACCGTTTTGGCGCATTTGCGCCCACCATTTGAACGCGCCTTCTTCACCCATGCCGCCGATGTTGGCCAAGAGGAAGGAGAGGCCGGGCGAGGATGTGGCGGGAGACGGGGTCACCAGAAGGTTTTTATATTCCGGTTTGGTCAAATCTTGCAGGGTTTGCGGCAGGGGCAGTTTTTTCTGTTCAAACCATTTTTTGTCGTAGTTGATGGCGACATAGGCGTAATCAACGGCCAGCGCATCGGGCAGGGAAGCGGTTACGGGTGCGGATTTGGGTTGGTTGGCAGCGAGGATGCCTGCGGATTTGGCTTTGCCGATGTTGGCGTTGTCCAAACCGTAAACCGCATCGGCAATCGGGTTGGCCTTGCTCAAAATCAGCTTGTTGAGCATTTCGTTGCCGCTGCCTGCCTTGATGACGGACACTTTGGCATCGTTGGCTTTTTCAAATTGCGCGATGACGGATGGGGGCAGGCTGAAGGATTTGTGCACGGCCAAACGCACTTCGGTTTGGGCGTACAGGTTTGCCGAAGCCAGCAACAGAGCCACGGCGGACAATTTCAGTTTCATTCTCTTTCCTTTGTACGGGTAAAATACGAAATATCATAACAAAATCTGCATATCAAGGCACGATATGAATCATTCTCCCGTTTGGCTGTTTGACCTCGACAATACTTTGCACAATGCCGAAGCAGGCATTTTCTACATCATCAACCGCGCCATGACCGAATACATGGCAGGCCGTCTGAAACTTTCCGAAGAAGCCGCCTCCCACCTACGCCAAGATTATTGGCACCGATACGGCGCGACACTTGCCGGTTTGCAAATCCACCATCCCGAAGTCGATATCGATGAATTTTTGCGTGAAAGTCACCCGCTTAAGCAAATTTTGGCAAAGGTGGAGGGTATGGATGGAACTGATGACGTTTTAGGCCGTCTGAAAGGGCGAAAAGCCGTATTTTCCAACGGGCCTTCGTTTTATGTCCGCGCATTGGTTGAGGCGTTGGGCTTGGAAGCGCATTTTGACGGCTTGTTCGGTACGGACGACTTCGGCCTGCTCTACAAACCCAATCCGCAAGCCTATCTCAACGTCTGCAGCCTGTTGGGCGTCAAACCCGAACAGTGCGTTATGGTGGACGACAGCGCCGACAATCTGCACCAAGCCAAAGCCTTGGGCATGAAGACCGTTTGGTACGGCGAAAAGGCCCATCCGTTGCCATTTGCCGACGGCATAGCGAAAGATATGCAGGGCTTGCTTGAATTTTGCACAAAACTGCCGTGAAGTTTTGAAAAAACAAGTACAATACACGGTATTGCCGACATTTAAAAACAAGGACAACATCATGCGTAAACTCGCTTTAATTCTGACCGCCGCCGCCGTTTTGGCCGGTTGCTCTTGGGAAACCTACACCAACGAATCCGGCCGTACCGCCGTACGCCAAAAATATGCTACCGGCACACCTATCGTTTATCAGGACGGTACTTATTCTAAAAACATGAATTACAACCAGTTCCGCCCCGAGCGCCGCGCCGTCCAATCCAACCAAACGGATCATGCCGAACACGGCGAACGCGGCCAACACTGGCAAAAACCGCAATTTGCCAACCAACAGCCAGCAACCGAATAACAATATCCCCAAGGCCGTCTGAAACGGAGTGAAAAACAATCAACACTTGTTGCCACACTTTTCAGACGGCCTCAAACAACGACAACGGAAACCGTATCATGGCTCAGACAGCTTTAAATATCGTCATCCTCGCCGCCGGCAAAGGCACGCGCATGTACTCCAAAATGCCCAAAGTGCTGCACCGCATCGGCGGCCTTCCCATGGTTGAGCGCGTTATCGACACCGCCGCCTCCCTGAATCCCCAAAACATCTGCGTCGTCATCGGCCACGGCAAAGAGCAAGTCTTGGACACCGTCAAACGCGATGTCGTTTGGGTTGAACAAACCGAACAGCTCGGTACCGGCCACGCCGTCAAAACCGCCCTGCCGCACCTGTCTGCCGAAGGTCGCACGCTGGTGTTGTACGGAGACGTTCCCCTGATTGACGCAGCCACCCTCGAAACCCTGCTCGAAGCCGCAGGCGACGAAGTCGGCCTGTTGACCGACGTGCCCAACGACCCGACAGGCTTGGGCCGCATCATCCGCGACAGCAACGGCAGCGTAACCGCCATTGTCGAAGAAAAAGACGCCGATGCCGCCCAAAAAGCCGTGAAAGAAATCAATACCGGTATTTTGGTTCTGCCTAATGCCAAACTCGAAGCTTGGTTGAACAGCCTTTCCAGCAACAATGCCCAAGGCGAATACTACCTGACCGACCTCATCGCCAAAGCCGTTGCCGACGGCATCAAAGTTCATCCCGTCCAAGTCCGCGCCTCCCATCTGGCCGCAGGCGTGAACAACAAACTCCAACTGGCCGAACTCGAGCGTATTTTCCAAACCGAACAGGCGCAAGAATTGCTCAAAGCAGGCGTAACCCTGCGTGATCCGGCACGTTTCGATTTACGAGGCCGTCTGAAACACGGACAAGATGTCGTGATTGACGTCAACGTCGTGATCGAAGGCGAAGTCGAACTCGGTGACAACGTCGAAATCGGTGCCAACTGCGTGATCAAAAACGCCAAAATCGGTGCCAACACCAAAATCGCCCCATTCTCCCATTTTGAAGGTTGCGAAGTCGGCGAAAACAACCAAATCGGCCCGTACGCCCGTTTGCGTCCGCAAGCCAAACTGGCCGACGACGTACACATCGGCAACTTCGTCGAAGTCAAAAACGCCACCATCGGCAACGGCACCAAAGCCAACCACCTCACCTACATCGGTGATGCCGAGATTGGCAGCAAAACCAACTTCGGCGCCGGCACGATTATTGCCAACTACGACGGCGTGAACAAACACAAAACCGTCATCGGCGACGAAGTGCGCATCGGTTCAAACTGCGTACTGGTTGCCCCCGTTACCCTCGGTAACAAAGTGACGACAGGCGCGGGCAGCGCGATTACCCGCAACTGCGAAGACGGCAAACTTGTTCTCGCCCGTTCTCGCCAAACCGTCATCGAAGGCTGGGTGCGTCCGGAAAAAGGCGATAAGAAGTAAGGTTGACCTTTATATTTGTTTTCAGACGGCCTTGAGAAACAACAGGCCGTCTGAAACCTAGATTTGCCGTTTCAATGAATATAAAACGGCGTTTTCCGACTGCCGCTTTCGGGAGCCGGAGCAGCAGTCATTTTTTCAAACTTTTGATACTAAGGAACTTATATGTGCGGTATCGTAGGTGCTATTCGCGCCAATCACAATGTAGTCGATTTTCTGACCGACGGTCTCAAACGCCTTGAATACCGAGGCTACGATTCGTCGGGTATCGCCGTCAACATGGACGGCAAAATCAAACGCGTCCGCCGTGTCGGCCGTGTGCAGCTGATGGAAGATGCGGCACGCGAAAAAGGCGTGTTCGGCCATATCGGCATCGGCCATACCCGTTGGGCAACCCACGGCGGTGTAACCGAGCCTAACGCCCACCCCCACATTTCCGGCGGCATGATCGCGGTTGTCCACAACGGCATCATCGAAAACTTTGAAGCCGAACGCGAACGCCTGCAAGCGTTGGGTTACACCTTCGAATCGCAAACCGATACCGAAGTCATCGCCCACAGCGTCAACCACGAATACACACAAAACGGCGGCAAACTGTTTGAAGCCGTCCAAGCTGCGACTGCCCGTTTCCATGGCGCATACGCCATTGCCGTTATCGCACAAGACAACCCTGAACAAATGGTTGTTGCGCGTATGGGCTGCCCGCTGTTGGTGGCTTTGGGCGATCAAGAAACCTTTATCGCTTCCGACGTATCCGCCGTGATCGCCTTTACCCGCCGCATCGCTTACTTGGAAGACGGCGACATCGCCCTGCTGAACGCAAACGGTATCGAAAAACTGCTCGACAAAACCGGTGCGCAAACTGAACGCGCGATTAAAGTGTCCGAGTTGTCTCTGGCTTCTTTGGAGTTGGGCCCATACAGCCACTTCATGCAAAAAGAAATCCACGAACAACCCCGCGCCATCGCCGATACTGCCGAAGTCTTCTTGGACGGCGGTTTCGAACCTGAAAATTTCGGCGCGAATGCTCGCGAAGTATTCGACGATATCCACAGCATCAAAATCCTTGCCTGCGGTACGTCCTACTATGCCGCGCTGACCGCCAAATACTGGCTCGAATCCATCGCCAAAGTGCCGACCGACGTGGAAATCGCCAGCGAATACCGCTACCGCGACGTGATTGCCGATCCGAAACAACTGGTCATCACCATTTCCCAATCCGGCGAAACTTTGGACACCATGGAAGCCTTGAAATACGCGCAATCCTTGGGACACAAACACAGCCTGTCTATCTGTAACGTGATGGAATCCGCCCTGCCGCGCGAAAGTGAATTGGTACTGTACACCCGCGCCGGTGCAGAAATCGGTGTTGCCTCTACCAAAGCGTTCACGACCCAACTGGTTATCCTGTTCGGCCTGGCCGTTACCTTGGGCAAACAACGCGGTCTGGTTTCCGACGAACAATCGCGTGCATACGTTGAAGAATTGCGCCAACTGCCGGGCAGCATCCAGCACGTTCTCAACCTTGAGCCGCAAATCGCCGCTTGGGCGCAAAAATTTGCCAAGAAAACCAGCGCACTCTTCTTGGGCCGCGGCATCCACTTCCCAATCGCCCTTGAAGGCGCATTGAAGCTGAAAGAGATTACCTATATCCACGCCGAAGCGTATCCTGCGGGTGAGCTGAAACACGGCCCGTTGGCTTTGGTGGACGAGAACATGCCCGTTGTCGTGATTGCCCCGAACGACAGCCTGTTGGACAAAGTGAAAGCCAATATGCAGGAAGTCGGCGCACGCGGCGGCGAACTCTTCGTCTTCGCCGACCTCGACAGCAACTTCAACGCCACCGAAGGCGTGCACGTTATCCGCGCCCCACGCCACGTCGGCGTACTCTCGCCGATTGTGCACACCATCCCCGTGCAACTCCTGTCTTACCACGCCGCCCTTGCACGCGGTACAGACGTGGACAAACCGCGCAACTTGGCTAAATCGGTAACGGTTGAATAAGCAATAAACCGGTTAAAAAAGGCCGTCTGAAACCTGTTTCAAGGTTTCAGACGGCCTTTTTATTTTAAGAATCCGATTTATTTTTCGTATTTGGAAATATACTGAATAATGGCCATTTGAGGATTCTGAGCAATAATAAATTCAGCATCTTTTTGATATTGATAGCCGCGGCTTATCAAATTTTTTTCACGCAGTTTGTTACCGTATGCACCCATTAGGATTTTAATGGTAATACCAATAAGAAATAGAAAGGGGAGAAAGATTGCGAAGGCGGGGTCCATACTTACCAGTTTTTCAGCTCCAAAATTAAAAAAACTTAAAATTATAGATAGAATAATAAGGCTGATACCCAGCCCCCACATTTTCTTCACACATGCCCAAATGCCTACAAAGAAAAATGCAGGCCAAGACCAGCCTTGTTTGACCGCTTCATATTGGCCTATTGAATCTTTAAATATCTTATACACTTTCATGAAAACCCCTTTTATGATTAATAGTTAAAAAGTAAGAAATTGTATCATAGTGCATAAGTAATCTGAATAATTGTTAAACAACAGGCCGTCTGAAAAATCTTTCAGACGGCCTGTTGTTTTAAAGCGTTTTATTCTGCGCCGACAACGACGGTGTTGAGGTCTTTGAATTTGACGCGGCGTTGCCATGCGTTGCGGACTTGTTCGACGGTCAGGCTGTTAATGGCTTTGGGGTAGGCTTCCAAGTAGTCGTTGGGCAGGTCGTAGAGGCCGATCAGGCTCAGGTAGTTGAGCAGCTTGTCGTTGGAGTCGTAGCGCAGGGGGAAGCTGCCGACGATGTTGGCTTTGGCCTGTTTCAGCTCGGCTTCGGTCGGGCCTTCGGCGATAAACTGCTCGATGACGGCTTGGGTGTCAGCCAGTGAGGCTTTGGTGTTTTTCTTTTGGGTGGAGTAGGAAACGGCAAACGTGCCTTCTTCTGTCGCCGGGGCAAGGCTGCTGTATACGCCGTAGGTGTAGCCGTGTTGGTCGCGCAAAACTTTCATGAGGCGGCTGTCGAAACCGCCACCGCCGAGGATGTAGTTGCCGGCAACGAGGGCATAGTAGTCAGGGTCGTGGCGTTTGATGAGGGAGGTGCCGAGCAGGACTTGTGCCTGTGTGCCGGCAAAGGGAATGTCGCGGCGTTGGGCGGTTTGTTTGGAAACGGGCGGGATGGCATGGGTTGCGGTGGCTTTGGCCGGCAGGTCTTTGAGGACGCGTTCGACCAGTTGCTCTGCCTGTTTGCGGTTGAGGTCACCGACGATGGCGACGATGGCGTTGTCTTTGCCGTAGTGGGTGCGGTGGAAGGCGCGGATGTCGTCCAGACTAACTTGTTTGAGGCTGTCGACGGTTATGTTTGCGCCGCTGCCGTAGGGATGGTTCGGGTAGATGAGCTTGGTCAGTTCGCGCGTGGCGGTGTAGTCGGGGGTGGTTTCCTGTTGTTGCAAGCCGGTAATGGATTGGATTTGACGGCGGCGGAAAACGGCTTCGTCAAAGCGCGGACGGGTCAGCGAGTGGTTGAGCAAGTTGGCGGCTTTGTCGCGGATGTCGGCTTTGCTGAGGCTGCGGAAGCCTGCGGATGCGCTTTCGGCATTGCTGTCGCTGCTGATGTGCGCGCCGATGTTGTCGGCTTCGGCATTGAAGGCTTCTTCGTCCAGCTCTTGGGTGCCGTCGGTCAGAAGGGCGGCGGTAAATTCGGCAACTTGGCTTTTGCCGTCCGGATTGGCGACGCTGCCTGCGCCCTTGAAGCTGACTTCAAGGTCGATGATGGGGTTTTCGTGGCGTTCGACAAGGAGGATTTGGGTGCCGTCGCGGTTGCGCCAGCGTTGGATGTCGGTGGCGGCTTGGACGCTTAAGGGCAGGAGTAGGGCAAGGGCGAGCAGGGTGGGTTTCATGTTGTGGCTTTCTGTTAAGGCTGTCTGAAAGGGTATGGGCTTTCAGACGGCCTGATGTTTATCGGCGTTTGGCAGCTTTTTTGCTTGGCACGGCGGCAGGTTTTTGCGGCTCGATGATGACGGTACTCATGCGCTCATCGGTCAACATTCGGGCGGCGGCCTGTACTTCTTGCGTGCTGACTGCCTGTAAGCGGCGGTGGATTTCTTGTTCGTCGGTATATTGGAAACCGCGCGCTTCGAGGCGGCCCATCATGGAGGCTTGGGAAGACATGGAGTCTTTGGCGTAGATTTCGCTGACCGCTGCCTGGGTTTTGACGCGCTGCAATTCTTCTTCGGAAACGCCGTTGTCGGCAATGTCTTTGATTTCTTGGCGCAGCTGGGCAATCAGGGTATCGGTTTTCACGCCTTCGGCAGGCATGGCCATTACGCTGAACAGCGGCATTTCACGGCTGATGATGTCGTAATGCGTTCCTGCGTTCAATGCGGTTTGCTTGCCGCGCACGAGGTTTTTGTCAAAACGGCTGGACGCGTTGCCTGCCAAAATATCGGAGAGGACGTCGAGGGCAAAAGGCATCGTGTCGTCGAATTTTTGGAGTTTCGGCACACGGAAGTTGATGGCAATCAGCGGCTGGTGTGTGACCGGAGAAGTGGCTTTGACTGTAACAGGCTTGCGTAAATAGGGTTCGGTATGGAGCTTGTTGCGCGGCGGCTGGGCTTTGGCCGGAATATCGCCAAAGAGTTTGGCGGCCGTCTGAAGCGTTTGTTTGGCATCGACATCGCCGACAATGACCAATACGGCATTGTTGGGCGCGTAATATTGTTTGTACCACGCGCGCAGGTCGTCGGCTTTTAGGGTGTGCAAATCTTTCATGTAGCCGATGACGGAGGCGCGCATGGACGGTTGGGTAAAGGCGGCAAGATAGGCTTGTTCCCACATTTTGCCGTCGGCCGTGTCTTCCGTACGCTGGCGACGTTCTTCACGGATAACGTTCATCTCGTTGAGGAATTCTTTGTCGCTGAAGTTGAGGTTGTGCATGCGGTCTGCCTCGAGCTTCAGAATCTCGGGCAGGTTGGCGGCGGCGACGTTTTCGTAATACACCGTTTCATTGCGGCTGGTGTAGGCATTGTTTTGTCCGCCCAGCTCGGATACGCGGCGGTTGAATTCGCCGGAGGGAACGTCTTTCGTGCCTTTAAACATCATGTGTTCCAAAGCGTGGCTTAGGCCGCTTTTGCCCGGTTTTTCATCCACGCTGCCGATTTTGTACCAAATCTGCGAAACGGCCACAGGCGCACGGTGGTCTTCTTTGACGATGATTTTCAGACCGTTGGGCAGGGTTTCAGAAAGCGTCTGCGCCCATGAAGCGGCAGGCAGCGCGAAGGCAAGCATTAAAGCAATTCGGCGTAACATAGTTCAATCCGTAAAATGAAAATCAATCGCCAAAGTATAGCGGAAAATCTGAAAGATTGGCCGAATGTTTCAGACGGCCCGGGCTTTATCTGCTGATTCACATCAAGCGCGGCCGTTGCCAATCTTTACCGTCGCGCCTCATTCGCGGATAATCCCAAACATTCCCGTTTCCAACCATCACAAAGGAATCATCATGGCATTTTTGAAACTGACCGAACAAAACGTGCAGGGCAAAACCGTCCTCATCCGCGCCGATATGAACGTGCCGTTCAAAGACGGCAAAATCAGCGACGACACCCGTATCCGTGCTTCGCTCGCATCCATCAAATACTGCTTGGACAACGGCGCGTCTGTGATCGTGATGACCCACCTCGGTCGTCCGACCGAAGGCGAATTCCATCCTGAAGACGATGTAGCGCCTGTTGCCGCGCATTTGGGCAAACTGTTGGGCAAAGACGTGAAAGTATTGAACGACTGGCGTGAAAACAAACCGACTTTGAACGCCGGTGATGTCGTGATGCTGCAAAACGTGCGCATCAACAAAGGCGAGAAGAAAAACGACTTGGAGCTGGGCAAAGCCTACGCTTCTTTGTGCGACGTGTTCGTCAACGACGCATTCGGTACCGCCCACCGCGCCCAAGCTTCGACTGAAGCCGTTGCCCAAGCCGCACCGGTTGCCTGCGCCGGCGTGTTGATGGCGGGCGAACTCGACGCTTTGGGTAAAGCCCTGAAACAACCGGCTCATCCGATGGTTGCCATCGTTGCCGGCAGCAAAGTGTCTACCAAACTGACCATCCTCGAATCTTTGGCCGACAAAGTCGACCAACTCATCGTCGGCGGCGGCATCGCCAACACCTTCCTGTTGGCAGAAGGCAAAGCCATCGGCAAATCTTTGGCCGAACACGATTTGGTGGAAGAATCCAAAAAAATCATGGCGAAAATGGCGGCCAAAGGCGGCTCTGTTCCGCTGCCGACCGATGTGGTTGTCGCTAAAGCCTTTGCCGCCGATGCGGAAGCGGTGGTGAAAGACATTGCCGACGTTGCCGAAGACGACATGATTTTGGACATCGGCCCGAAATCCGCCGCTGCTTTGGCCGAGTTGCTCAAAGCTGCCGGTACGGTCGTATGGAACGGCCCGGTCGGCGTGTTTGAGTTTGACCAATTTGCCGGTGGTACCAAAGTATTGGCCGAAGCGATTGCCCAAAGCGATGCGTTCTCGATTGCCGGCGGTGGCGACACTTTGGCGGCGATTGCCAAATTCGGCGTAACCGATCAAATCAGCTACATCTCTACCGGCGGCGGCGCGTTCCTTGAGTTCTTGGAAGGCAAAGAGTTGCCTGCCGTTGCTGCTTTGGAAAAACGCGGCGCATAATTGGTTTTAATATCGATGGCTAAATAAAGGCCGTCTGAAATCTGGAAATCAGGTTTCAGACGGCCTTTTGTTTTGGTTTTTATTCGAGTAAGTGTTTAGCTGGACTCAACGCCGATGATGGGCAGACTTGTTGCTAAACAGGCTGGAAAGTGTCCGGCTCTTTTCAGACGGCCTCTACGTCGGCTTGTCGGTGCAATGCCTGGTAGCACGGGGTAAGCTGGCGGATAATCAGGTCGAGCTGGTGTTTGAGGACGTGGTCTTGCTGCGCTTGTGTGTTTTGCTCAAGCTCGGCAAATTCCTGACGGATTTGGGTCATCGCCGTTTCAAAAGCCTCGGGGTCGGTTTGGGGCATTTGGGTCAGCAACTCGGCGATGTGGTGGGTCAGCTTGGCATAGGGTGCAAAGCCGTCATTGCCGTTGATTCGGACTTGGTCGCGGTATGCGCCGAGCGCGGAAATGTGGCCGGTCAGCGCATAGCTGGTTTTGAGCAGGGTAAAACCGTCTTGCAGGCGGTCTTGGTATTTTTTTGGGTTGCTGCTCATATCGGACAGGGTGCTGCTGAGGGCGGCGATGCTTTCGTGGGCCTGGCGGCGAGTGAGGCGGTAGTCGAAATCGTCGCGGCTGCCGTTTTGCAGCTGGTCGAGGATGGCGTCGAGATAGCGGCCGTTGGCAGTGATGGTTTGGGCGGCAGTATGGCTGAGGGTGAGGTAACGCCAATCAGGCCAGAGGTAGGTGGCGGCGGCCCATGCGATAACGGAACCGACGATGGTGTCGATGATGCGGATGGGCATGGCGTGGTACACGTCCAAACCGGCAAGCGAGAGGCTGGTCAGGGCTTGGATGGTGATGAAGAAGGTGGAGAAGCTGTATTTGTAGCTTCGGGTCATGAAGAACAGGGTGGTGCTGGCGATGACAATCCAGAGCTTGGTTTCAACGGACGGGGTGAAGTAGGGGACGAGCGAACCGACAATCACGCCGAGAATCGTGCCTGCGATACGTTGGTACACGCGGCTTTTGGTAGCGGTGTAGTTGGGTTGGCAGACGAAAAGGGCGGTCAGCAGAATCCAGTAGCCGAGATTGAGATGAAGGATTTCGACAATGATGCAGGCCGCGGCCACGACGATGGAGAGGCGGGTGGCATGGCGGAAGACGCCGGATTCGAAATTGAGCTGGCTGAGGACGGTCTCGCCGATGTTGCGGAACTTGGTGTTTTCAAGGGCGGCGATGCGGGTGTCGGTGTTGTCGTTTTCGGCAAGGGACGCATCGTTTTGCAGTTGCCGCAGTTGGTAATCGACGCTGCTGAGGTTGTCGAGCAGGCGGCGGATATTGTGGAGGTTGGCATTGTCGGCGTGGGTCTCGGCAAAATGGCCGAGGGATTGGCGGCAGCCTTCCATGGCGCGGCCGAGGCGTTTGCTGTATGCGTAGGGTTTGTTGTTGCGCAGGGTGGCGGCAATGTTGCGGCACGCCTGACCCTGCATTTCGAGCAGGCGGCGGATGCGGAAAATGAGGTCGGTGTTTTTGAGCTGCTCGGCCATTTCGCTGTAATCGACGTGGGCGGAGCTGATGCGTTCATGCATGTCTTGCGCGCTGAGGTAGTAGCGCAGCATTTTGGCGGTGCGCGGATGGCGGTGTTGGCCGCGTAATCGGTAGAAAAGTGCGGCACGGCATTGGTTGAAGGCGGTAATCACGCCGGTGTTGCTCATGGCCAGGTCGATTTGACGGTTGCCCAACCATGCGGCTTCGTCGGGGTCGAAAAAGTCGGCTTTGGCATCGAAGTAGTTGCTCAGTGCGTCGTAGGCGTTGGCAACGGTTTCTTGGACAGGGCGGTGGGGCAGGATGATTTGGAAGATCAGGGTGTTGACGCTGTATAGGACTGTGCCCAGCAGAATCATAACGGGATTGGTCAGCCAGTAGCTTTCGGGTGTGTAGGTCAGCGTGGTGTAGGTGGCGACGGCGAGCGCACCGAAAGCGAAGGTGCGATATTTGAGGCCGACGGTACCGAGGATGGTGAAGCCGAAAGTCATCAGGGTCATGGCCAAGATGAAGGGAACGCCTGTACCGATGGTGCTTTGGGCAAGTAATGAGGAGAGGGTAAACAGGGCAACGGTGATGACGATGTTTTTCAGACGGCCTGTGAGGCGGTTGTCCAAATCAACCAAACCGCCGGCAATAATGCCGAGTACGAAGGGCATGACGAGCTTGGGCGTGTCGAAGTGCCAAACGAGGGTGGCGGCGATGAACACGCTGGCGAAGACGGGCAGGGAGGCAATGATCAGAGGTTTGAGCGGCGGAGTTTTCATGATGATGTTGTTTATTATTCGTTATGAGGTGAATGATTGGATTTTAACAGGATTTTCAGTCGATTTCAGAATGCTTTAAATGAGATAAGGCCGTCTGAACGGATACGGAGAAATACTTGATTTCGTTTCCACATCCGTTCAGACGGCCTTTTTTTGGCTTACGCCATTTAGGTCATCAGGTTGAGGTCGCTGATGCGGTCGTAGAGGCGTTCGGTATTGTTGCCCTCGTCGTGCATTTGGATGCGCAGGCGCAAATCGTTGGCAGATACCGCTTGGCGCAGGGCTTCGCTGAGTTCGATTTGGCCTTGTGCGTAGAGGTTGAAGAGGTTTTGGTCGAACGTCTGCATGCCGTTGCTGCCGGAGCGTGCCATCAGGTCGCGGATTTCCAGCAATTCGCCTTTGAAAATCAAGTCCTGCATGGCCGGAGTGTTGAGCAGGAGGTCGGTAACGGCCGTGCGTTGGCGGTTTTTCTTGATGCTGAGGCGTTGGCCGATGATGCCGACGAGGTTTAACGCCAAATCCATCAAAACCTGTTGGCGCCGGTCTTCCGGATAGAAGTTGATGATGCGCTCGATGGTTTGGGAAGCTGTGCTGGCATGGATGGTAAACACGCACAGATGGCCGGTTTGAGCCAGTTGGAGGGCATATTCCATGCTTTCTTCGCTGCGGACTTCGCCGATACAGACAACATCGGGTGCTTGACGCATGGCGCTTTGAACGGCGATTTTCCAGTTGTCGGTATCGATGCCGATTTCGCGCTGGGTGAAGATGCTGCGGCAAGGTTTGTAGATAAACTCGATGGGGTCTTCGATGGTAACGATATGGCCGGGCAGCTTTTGGTTGCGGTAGTTGAGCATGGAGGCCATGGTGGTGGATTTACCCGAACCGGTCGGGCCGGCGAGGATCAGCAAGCCGCGCGGCGCGAGTGCAAGCTCTTGGAGCTTTTCGGGCAAGCCGAGGGTCTTCATCTCGGGAATGTCTTGGCTGACGCGGCGCAATACCATGCCGACGCGGCCTTGCTCGTGGTAGGCGTTGACGCGGTAGCGTGTGTTGCTGCGCGATTGGACGGAATAGTTGATTTCCCAGTCGCGGTTGAAGGCTTCGAGCTGGTCGGGGTTCATGGTGGATTCGGCGATGGCGGCGGTGTCCGCGCCGGTCAGCGCTTTGTGGGGCATGGGCGTGAGGGTGCCGCCGACTTTAATGGCAGGGGGAAAGCCTGCGCTGATGAAGATGTCGGATGCGTTGCGTTTTTCGGCCTCTTCACACATGCGGTCGAGCAGGGGATGAAGATGCGTGCTGATTTCGGCCGGGGTGGGGATGTGCGGTGCTTGGTTTTTTTGTGAGTAGGCTTGCACCATTTCGCTTAACAGGTCGTGCAGAGGGGCGAGGTCGCTCATGATGATTCTCTTTAAAACGGGTATTCGGTCAGGCTGAAAGGCCGTCTGAAAACGGGATGATGGGGTTCAGACGGCCTGAGTATAATTTAGAAAACAGAGAGGTTTTCGATGTTTTGCGCCTTGCTGCGTGCCAGCTCGGGGCTGATAGTGCCTTGGCGGACAAGGGTTTGCAGGGCTTGATCGAGGGTTTGCATACCGTGAGCCTGACCGGTTTGGAGGGCGGCGTTGATTTGGGCGATTTTGTTCTCGCGGATGAGGTTGCGCACGGCCGGTGTGGAAATCAGGATTTCGTGTGCGGCGACGCGGCCGTTGCCGTCGCGGGTTTTCAGCAGGGTTTGGGAAATGATGGCGCGCAAGGATTCGGACAACATGGAGCGCACGATTTCTTTTTCGCCTGCAGGGAATACGTCAACGATACGGTCGATGGTTTTGGCGGCGCCGGTTGTGTGCAGCGTGCCGAAAACCAAGTGGCCGGTTTCGGCGGCGGTCAGGGCGAGGGAGATGGTTTCAGGGTCGCGCATCTCACCGATCAAAATCACGTCGGGGTCTTCGCGCAGGGCGGAACGCAGGGCGTTGGTGAAGCTGTGGGTGTGCTGATGCAGCTCGCGCTGGTTGATGAGCGCCTTTTTGCTTTGGTGGACGAACTCAATCGGATCTTCGATGGTCAGAATGTGGGCCGGTTGGGTTTCGTTGATGTAGTTGACCATCGCCGCCAGCGTGGTGGATTTACCTGAACCGGTCGGGCCAGTTACCAAGACCAAACCGCGCGGATTTTCGGCAATTTTTTGGAAAATGCGCGGCGCACGCAATTCTTCCAGCGTTAGGACGGTGCTCGGAATGGTACGGAATACGGCGGCTGGGCCGCGTTCGGTCATAAAGGCGTTGACGCGGAAACGGGCAACATTAGGCAGCTCAAATGAGAAATCGACTTCAAAATCCTGTTGATAGAGCTTACGCTGGTGGTCGTTCATGACCGAGGTAATCATAGTGCCGACTTCTTCCGAGCTCATCTCGGGCAGGTTGATGCGGCGGATGTCGCCGTGTACGCGTATCATAGGGGAAATGCCCGAACTCAAATGGAGGTCGGAGGCTTTGTTTTTCACGCCGAACGCGAGTAAGTCGGTAATCTGCATAATGTGGCCTTATTTTGGTTTAGAATAATAAAATCGCTTTATTTTAAATAGATAAATCCGTTCGACCAAGTAAAATTTTCAAAATGCCGAGTGATGAACGGGTTAAAGGAGAAAACCATGTCGGTATTGCAACAAAACTATCAGGACGTATACCGGGCGCTTGAACAAGCGGCTGAGGCTGCCGGACGGCCTGCGGATGCGGTGAAGCTGGTAGCGGTCAGCAAGACGTTTCCGGCAGACGATATCCGCGAAGTGTATGCGGCCGGTCAGCGCGATTTTGGCGAGAACTATATTCAGGAATGGTTTGAAAAAACGGAAACGCTGGCTGATTTGCCGGATATTGTTTGGCACGTTATTGGCGATGTGCAGTCCAATAAAACCAAATTTGTGGCCGAGCGCGCACATTGGGTGCATACGATAGGCCGTCTGAAAACGGCGCGGCGGTTGAGCGAACAAAGGCCGTCTGAAATGCCGCCGTTGCAGGTGTGCATTGAAGTGAACATTGCCGCAGAAGAGGCGAAACACGGCGTGGCGCCCGCTGAAGCGATTGCGCTGGCCCTTGAAGTGGCCAAGTTGCCCAATATTAAAGTGCGCGGATTGATGTGTGTGGCCAAGGCCGACAGCAGCGACGATGAGTTGCGCAGCCAGTTTCACACCATGCAACGGCTGTTGGCTGAGCTGAACGCGGCAGGCGTCGAAACAGATGTTTTGTCTATGGGTATGTCCGGCGATATGCCAATCGCGGTAGAATGCGGCGCAACCCATGTCCGCATCGGCAGCGCGATTTTCGGCAAGCGGCATTATCCTCAATAAAAGTAATAGGCCGTCTGAACAGGGTAGACAGCAGTTTCAGACGGCCTGATTGATATCACAAAGGAGTGACATATATATGAATATCTATTTTCTCGGCGGCGGCAATATGGCTACTGCTATTGCAGGCGGTTTGGTCAAACAAGACGGTTATCGAGTCCACATTGTCGAACGCGGCGCCGAAAGACGAGCGCAACTGGAGCAAGAATTGGGTGTAGCCACTTCTGAAAACCTGCCCGAATTGAGTGCGGACGACGTCCTCATTCTCGCCGTCAAACCGCAAGACATGCAGGCAGCCTGTCAAAACATCCGTTTGAATGGCGCGCTGGTGTTGTCCGTAGCTGCAGGTTTGTCCATCGATACCCTCAGCCATTATTTGGGCGGTACACGCCGTATCGTGCGCATCATGCCCAATACGCCGGCCAAAATCGGTTTGGGCGTATCCGGTATGTTTGCCGATGCAGGCGTTTCGGAAGCCGACCGTACAGCTGCTGACGGCATCATGCGCTCTGTCGGTACAACTGTTTGGCTGAACGAAGAAGAGCAACTCCACAATATTACCGGCATCAGCGGCAGTGGCCCCGCCTATGTTTTCTATCTTTTGGGCGCGCTCCAAAATGCGGCTTTGGCACAAGGTTTCAACGAGCAAGACGCACGCGAACTGAGCCTCGCTACATTTAAAGGCGCAGTGGCTTTGGCCGAACAAACCGGCGAAGCATTCGCACAATTACAGCAAAACGTGACTTCCAAAGGCGGCACGACACACGAAGCCATCGAAACTTTCAAAGCCCGTCACGTTGCCGAAGCCATCGAACAGGGCGTGGAAGCCTGCGTCAAACGTTCGCAAGAAATGGCGCAACAATATAAGGCCGTCTGAACATGCGCGGCGACTTGCTCTTATTATTGGCAGACGCTATTGCCATCCTGTGTATCACACGCTTTTTGCTCCGATACGCAGGATTGGCAACAGAGCACCCCCTGCTCAAATTCAGCATACAGGCAACAGGCTGGCTGACCAAACCTTGGCAAAAAGCATTTCCATCCGGCGAGAAAACCGATTGGTACTGCCTGCCCGCAGGTTTTCTGGTGTACTACCTTGCCTGTACCGCCATTATTTTCATCTCACCGGCGCTGTCCATCAGCAATAAGCTGATTTTGGCAAACTTCTGGTTTGCCGTACTCCATATGTTGAAAGCCGCGGCCTATACATTACTTATCGGTCTGATTATTAGAATGGTGTCCGGCATACAGGGCCGCTATTCGCCGTTGACTTATGCCATCGAACGAATCCTGCAGCCATTGCTCAAACCGTTTTCCTTCTTACGCGCAGGGCGATACGATTTTTCAGGCAGTTTGTTGGCACTCTTATTATGGTTGTGGCTGGCCCGATGGTTTCCCCAACTTATTCAGCAAACCAACCTATGGTTGCTTCAATAGGCCGTCTGAAAACGCAGCAGGTATTAACGACCAAAAATACAACGTCCTAAAAAGCGCTTTAATACATTTAGGTGTAAGGTAGTGCAAAAAAGTGCAAATCGAAATATAAAGAACAAATGAATAGGTAAAACATGATATGATTCGCCCAATTTCCAAAACGGAAATTTAAGAAAACCCAATAAAAGCAAACCCGTAGCATCCAAATCATTAACAACAAACCGAAAGCAGACACCATGGCAAAGCTGACAGAACAAGATATTTTAAACTGGGATGGTCCTGAAGAGGACTACATGAACAGCGACCAATTGGCCTTCTTCCGCGAACTACTGGTTAAAATGCAAGAAGAACTGATTGAAAATGCAAACACCACTACCGGCCATCTTCAAGAGCACGAATCAGCCCCCGATCCTGCCGACCGAGCTACTCAAGAAGAAGAGTACGCTTTAGAACTGCGCACCCGCGACCGCGAGCGTAAACTTCTCAATAAAGTGCAAGCGACTATCCGCAGCATCGACGAAGGTAATTACGGTTTCTGTGCCGATACCGGCGAACCCATCGGCCTCAAACGCCTGCTGGCACGTCCGACTGCGACATTATCCGTAGAAGCGCAAGAGCGACGCGAACGAATGAAAAAACAGTTCGCCGACTAAAATATAGATGTAGAAACCTTAAAAGGCCGTCTGAAATACTATTTGCACTTATTCCCGATTTGCTGCAACGGATGTTATCGGGCGGATTGGCAAAAGCGGAATTGCCCGGCGTCCGCACAGGCTTGGGATTCATCGATCGCAAGCTCGGCGGCTTTCTCGAACTGGGCTGGTATGCTTATCAAATGAAGCTCATCGGCACAGGCAACACCCCGCAGCCGAAACGCTCCGCGTGGGCGGAACTGTTCCGCCTGCTGAAAAACATCCGCCAACACCGCCTGCGTTCCGAACGGGCGTAAAAAGTGCGGTGTTTTGCAATTTTTCGCTTAAATTCCATCGCTTGTAGCTACAAAAGTGCGCTCTATTTTACGAATTTTTCTTTATATTCCCCAATAGTAATCTGCGCCCTTCAAATTCCTTGCCGGCAATTTCCAAAGCAAAGCGTTCTTTGTCGGCATCGCGTACTTTGTCGTGTACGGCACGTAATTCCTGCACGCTAGCACCCAATGCCTTGACGATTTCATCGCCCATTTTCATGGAAGAATAGAAGGTTTCGCGCACTACGAAATCCGCTTCCGCTTTCACTAGAGCCAGCGCATTGCGTCTGTCCCAGGCGCGCACGAACACCTTGGCGTTCGGGTTGATATGATGAATATTTTCCACAATTCTGACCGCACTTTCTCCGTCGTCCACGCATACCGCTACGATGTCGGTGTGTTCCACGCCGCTGGCATGCAGCACGTCGGCGCGGGTGGCTTCGCCGTAATAGACTTTGAAACCGTATTCGCGTGCGACGTTGATGATGTCGGGATCGTTGTCCAGAATGGAAATGGTGGCACCGTAGGCTAGCGGCATTTGGCTGACCACCTGCCCCATGCGCCCGAATCCGATAATCAGCACGTTGCCGTTGAGTTCGCCCGCATGTTCTTCCACATCGTCCACTGCCGCAGCTGCGCGGGGTTCTTTGAAAGAGCGGTCGAACAGCATAACGCTGAAGGGTGTCGTAATCATGGCGAGCACCACGATTGCCGTCATATTCGCTAGCACTTCCGCATTAATCGCCCGTTGTGCGGCAGCGGAGGCGAGTAATACGAAGGCGAATTCACCGCCCTGCGACATCAGTACGGCGCGGTGTATCGCGGTGTGATGGCTTGCTTTGGCAAAACGCGCCACTCCATAAACGGCAAGGCATTTCAAGATAATCATCAGTACAGTGGCGGAAAGAATTACCTTCCAGTTATTGAGCACCGTTGCCACATCCAGCGACATCCCGACAGCTAAGAAAAACAGCCCGAGCAAAAGGCCTCGGAACGGTTCGATATCCGCTTCAAGCTGATGACGGAAGTCGGATTCCGACAGCAGCACTCCCGCCAGAAACGCACCCATCGCCATAGACAGACCGCCCAGCTCCATTAAATAAGCCGCACCGAGTACCACCAGCAGCGCGGCGGCAGTCATCACCTCGCGTGCTTTGGATTTTGCCAGAATTTTAAATAGCGGATTGAGCAGCCAAATACCTGTCGCAATCAACGCTGCCAAAGAAAGCGCGGCAACACCGATTTTCTGCCATAGCGGTACGGCATCGGCAACGGCATTGGGATTATCGGGTGCTAGAAATGCTACAATCGCCAGCATGGGCACAATCAGCAAATCTTCAAACAGCAAAATGGAGACAATGCGCTGACCTTGCGGTGTGCTGATTTCATGACGTTCGTCCATAATCTGCATGACCATTGCGGTGGAGGTGAGTGTAAAACCTACCGCCGAAATAAACGACATCACTAAAGAAAAACCGTAAGCTAGCCCGATTAGGGTAAGGAACAGACTGGAAAGCGTCACCTGCAGGGTACCCAAGCCGAAAATCTGATTACGCAATTTCCATAAATGCGACGGCTTCATTTCCAGCCCGATCAAAAACAGAAACATCACCACGCCGAATTCCGCAATATGCAAAATAGCGTGGGAATCGGTAATGAGCTTTAATCCGAAGGGTCCGATAACCAGCCCCGCAGCCAAATAACCCAGAATCGAGCCTAGACCTAAACGTTTAAATAACGGCACGGCAACTACCGCCGCCCCCAATAACACCACCACGTGCAATAAATCGCCGTCAGCCGCTTCTACCGCCATAATTCCTGCCTTTGTTAATTCATAAAAATTTTTCGTATTATAAAGAAAAATCGCCGTAACACAAGAAAGCCGTCATTTGACGGCTTCCTCTAAGAAAAGTGCGGTCGGTTTTTGTTAAATTATTGCACTTTGCCGTCGATTTCGATCGGGGTATATTCCACCGGCAGCCAAGTGTAGCTGCCGTTGCTTTCGGCACGGATGTGTCCGATGCCGGGGAAGGGCATATGTGCGCCAGCTATCCAGATTTTACGTGTGGCAGCATCTTTGAGCTCGGCTTGGCGGCTGGCGCGTGCCTGTTTGTGGTCGCTGTCAAACTCAATGGCGATTTCGGGATCAAGCATTTGCAGTGTGTGGTTGTGCATCAAATCGCCCCAAACCAGCATGGTTTGTCCTTTTGAAGTGAACTCGATGCCATTGTGCCCAGGCGTATGACCGGGGCTTGGGCGCGAGCGCATTCCGGGTACGACTTCTTCGCCACTCTGATAAAAACGCACTTTACCTGCTTTGGCATAAGGCGCTACGGCTTCACGCGCCAGCGTTGCCAAGCCGCGTACAGGTTCGGGCAATTCGTTGATGTTTTTATCCAGCCAAAAGCCTTTTTCTTGCGCCGCCAATAGCAGCGTGGCGTTTGGGAAAACGCGTTGTCCGCTGATGTGGTCAAAGTGCATATGGGTAGGAATTAGCAAATCGATTTGCTCGGGGCGATAACCTGCGGCTTTTAGGCTGTCCACCAGTCGTCCTGCGTTTTTGCCCATGATGTCCACGCCGCCCACACCGGCATCCAGCAAAATCAAATTGTTACCCGTGTTCACTAAAAAACCAATCACAGCGGCATTCACGCCGCCGTCTGCTTCGCGTAAGCGGAAATTGTTGTTTAGTATTTTGTTCAAATCATCAAGCGAGCGTTGGCTGTATGGTTGGAACAATTTGGGGTCGGTAGACAAAAATCCGTCATACAGCGCGGTTACTTCAAAATCGCCGACCATTTGGCGAAAATAGCCCGGAGCTTGAGTTTTGACTTATTTGACCTGATTGGGCGCAGGCGTGTAAGCAGGCGCGGCGTGGGCGGAAAAGGCGGCAACCAGCAAAGTGGCGGCAAAAAGTGTGTTGAATTTTTTCATGGTTTTATCCTTGTTCAAAATAAAGGGAATGGGGTTTCAGACGGCATTTCAGGCAGCCTGAATACCTAAAAAGTTCCCTCCTCCATTTATAAAGGAGGACTAGGGGGCGTTCAGACGGCGTTTCAGGTTGCCTGAAACCCCCAAATCTCACACCGCAAAATGCGGCATCACGTTTTCGGCGAAATCCTGAATGGTTTCCAGCGCGCCGCGCCGTGTGGGTTTTAAGTTCACGGTAATGTGTGCCACGCCGTCAGCCTGCTGTTTCTGCCAAAACTCGACGATGCTTTTGGCGCCGCCGCGCAGGTAGATGTTGTTGTAGAACTTGGCGGGGGCGTTCGGGTCTTCCAAGAGTTCGACGAAATTCGCCACGCCAAAGGGTTTCCAGGTTTCGCCGTCGCCCAATTCTTTGAGCGTGTTGACGATGTCGCCCAGTTTTTCGGGAGCGATGCCGTACCAAATCCATGCGTCGCTTTCTCGGGCAATCCATTCCAGCTCTTGGCGGGCGCGGCCAATAGCGAGCATCGGCAAACCGTGTGCGGGTTTGGGCACCAAGTCCAAATTGCCGCTGAATCTGCCGTAGTGTTCGCTATTGAACGCGGGGAATTTTTCCTGCGTCAGGCGGCGGATGATTTGCCACGCTTCGCGGTAGCGTTCGGCGCGGTTGTTGAAATCGGAGGCAAAGGCGGGGTATTCGGTGGGGCGGTCGCCGCTGGCCAAGCCGAGCAGGAAGCGGCCGCCGCTGATTTGTTCCACCGACGCGGCTTCTTTGGCGGTGAGCACCGGTTCGCGCAGCGGCGACACATAGCCCGCCGAGCCGAGCGCAACGTTTTGGGTGAGCGCGGCGAGATAACCCAGCGTTACCGACGGGTCGTAAATCTGCGCGACATCGCCAAAACTCGGGTCGTAAAACGGCACATCGCGCACCCACAGCGTGGCAATGCCGCTTTGGTCGGCGGCTTTTATCACGGTGGCGAAGTCGTCCATTTCGGGCACGGGGCTGTCGGGATAGCCTTTGAAGGGCGCAATCAGGCCCAATGTGAGTTTGCCCGGTTGGAAAGTGCGGGCGAAACCGCGATGGTTTTGCAGGCGTTCGGGTAATTTCAGCGCAGTCATTGTTTTGCTCCTTGTGATGAGTTTTTGCACGTGATGAAGTATATTTGTTTTATTCGGGAATGTGCTTCCCTAATCTCGGGCAAGAAAATACCAAATGTAGGTCGGGCATTGATGCCCGACATTTTTAAATTTACCTGTATTTGTCGGGCATAAATGCCCGATCTGCGCAAGAAAAATTTATGGAACTCAACAATCTCAACGATATGACCGCCTTTGTCGCCAGCGTAAAAAGCGGCTCGTTTACCGCCGCCGCCAAACAACTCGGGCTCACGCGTTCCACCATCGGTAAACGCATCGCCCGCCTTGAAGCGCGGTTGAACGTGCGCCTTTTGCAGCGCAATACGCGCAACCTTGCGCCCACCGACGAAGGGCGGCTGTTTTACGAGCGCTGCACCGCCGTGTTGGAAGAGCTGGAAAACGCCGAGCAATGCCTCGCCCAACGCAGCATCGAGCCGCAAGGCCGTCTGAAAATCAGCGCGCCGCTGGTGTTGGGCAAAACCATCTTGCCGCCGCTGTTGGCGGATTTTCTCCACCGCTATCCGCAAACCAGCATCGAACTCTCGCTCACCGACGACTACGCCGACCTGATTTCAGACGGCTACGATCTCGCCCTGCGCAACGGCAATCCGCCCCAATGCGACAGCCTGATCGCCCGCACCGTCGGCAGCCAGCAAATGCTCACCTGTGCCGCCCCCGGCTACCTCGTTCAACACGGCACGCCGCAAAGCCCCGACGATTTGGCACGCCACCAATGCCTGCATTTCCTACACGGCGGCCGCGTCAGCCGCTGGCGTTTTCAACAAAAAGGCAAAGAAACCGCCTTTCAGGGCTGCGGACGCTTCAGCGCCGACAACGGCGAAGCCCTGCTGGAACTCGCGCTGTCCGCATTCGGCATCGTGCAACTGCCGCATTATCTGGTGCAAACCGCCCTCGATTCAGGCAGCCTGAAAAGCGTTTTATCCGATTTCCAACCCAAACCCGTGCCCGTGATGGCGGTGTACCCCAGCCGCAAACAGCTCTCGCCCAAAGTGCGGGCGTTGGTGGATATGATGGGGGAAGCGTGGGGGAAGGCCGTCTGAGATGCCGCCGGCCATTCCAAAAAAGCTGCCTGAAAAACAAAAAAGGCCGTCTGAAAACCTAATTCCGGGTTTCAGACGGCCTGAGACCTTTGCAAAATCCCCCAAAATCCCCTAAATGTCTTGGTGGGATTTTGGGGGATTTTGCAAAGGTCTCATGTAAAAATAAATCGATAAGGTCTATAATTGGCGCGCAATCCATCATTTCACAGAGACAAATTATGCACACACAAAATCTTATTATCGGCTTTGGCAAAGCGGGCAAAACGCTGGCGGCAGATTTGGCGAAACACGGGCAGCAGGTCGTGCTGGTGGAACAGTCGGCGCAGATGTACGGCGGCACTTGCATCAACATCGGCTGTATTCCCAGCAAAAAACTGATTGTCGAGAGCGAGCAGCGCGGGCATAACGCCGACAAAGCGGCAGTGTTTGCGGCGGCGATGAACGCGAAAAACACCCTGATTCCGAAATTGCGCGCCGCCAATTTCGCCAAACTGGACAATCTGGACGGCGTAACCGTGCTCAACGCGCGCGCCGAGTTTCTCGACGATCGCACGGTCAAACTGACTGACCCAGACGGCGGCGAGCAAACCCTTACCGCCGAACGCATTTTCATCAACACCGGTGCCACCCCGCGCCGCCTGGGTGTGGCGGGCGAAGACAGCCCGCGCGTACTGGACAGCACCGGTGTGCTCGCGCTGAACGAACGCCCGCGCCGCCTCGTCATCATCGGCGGCGGCTACATCGGCTTGGAATTTGCCTTTATGTTCCACGCTTTCGGCAGCGAAATCACCATTCTCGACGGCGGCGACCGCTTCCTGCCGCGTGAAGATCGCGACATCGCCGAAGAAATGCTGCGCGTATTAAACAGCAAAGGCATCAAGGTGTTGCAAGGCGTGAAGATTGAAGCGTTCCGCGACAATACGGCGGACACCAGCGTCATCACGTCGCAAGGCGAATTTACCGCCGACGCGGTGTTGGTGGGCGTGGGGCGCGTGCCGAACACGCAAGGATTGGGCCTGACAAACGCGGGCATCAAAACCGACCAGCGCGGCTTCATCCTCGTTGACGACCATCTGCGCGTGCAAGGCAAAAACCACATCTGGGCGATGGGCGACGTGGCGGGCAGCCCGATGTTCACCTACATCTCGCTCGACGACTACCGCATCGTGCGCGAACAGCTTTTCGGCGACGGCAAACGCAACCGCGCCGACCGCACCCCGTTCCCGACCGCCACCTTTACCGAGCCGCCGCTCGCTCATATCGGCTTAACCGAAACCGCCGCGCAGCAATCGGGGCGCGAGGTGAAAGTGTTGAAACTGAAAGCCGACGCAATTCCGAAAGCCAAAATCCTCAACCAAACCGACGGCCTGCTCAAAGCCGTGGTGGACGCGCACAGCGGCGAAATTCTCGGTGTAACCCTGTTCTGCGCCGAAGCGCACGAGATTATCAACCTGTTCAAAATGGCGATCGATCACCGCATCCCCGCCACCTACATCAAAAACCAAATCTTCACCCACCCGACCATCGCCGAAGGGCTGAACGATTTGTTCGCGGGCTGCTAAAAAACTGGTTGTAAAACGACCGCACTTGATACGGAAATGCCGTCTGAAAGCGATTTCAGAATCGGTGCGGGTATGTTGTTTGTAACCAAGTTTGTAGAGGCCGTTTTTCTTTGTCCAGCGGGCATCTTTATCTTTACTCGGTGTGGTTTGGCCGCTGACTTGTCCTTCCTCATCAACTTCTATGGCCTGACGCTGTTTGCTGCCGGCGGTCTGAATAATGGTGGCGTCAATGACGGCGGCGGATGCTTTCTCTATTTTTAGGCCTTTTTCGGTCAGTTGGCAGTTAATCAGTTTTTGCAATGATGTTTTTCCAGAATCTGTATAAGCCTGCCAAATTTAGCCTAAGTCATAAAATCCTGTAATTTTCCACCAATCATTTAACTTTGAGAGTAAAATCCCAAAATATTAATTTGCATCATGATTTACGGCTTGGATGTCTCGACGTAAGTTTTAGATTTACAATTTCAGACGACGTTGGGATGCTATTTTGTAATTTTCCAACAAAGCCGTATGCCATTTATCAACGGATTGACCGAAAGGACGCTTCACATGAGTAATGCAAAACGCGATGTAACCCGCATCAGCCACAACACCAAAATCGTCGCTACGTTGGGGCCGGGCAGCAACAATGTCCAGTTGTTGGAAGACATGATCCGTGTAGGCGGTCTGAATGTCGTCCGTTTCAACTTCAGCCACGGCACGCCTGAATTTCATCAGGAAAACGCCCGCATCGTGCGTGAAGCAGCAAAACGCGCGGGACAGGAAATCGCCATCCTCGCCGACTTGCAAGGTCCGAAAATCCGTGTCGGCAAAATCGCCGGCGGCAGCATCGAATTGAACAAAGGCGAAACGCTGGTTCTTGATGCCGCACTCGAAGGCGAAGGCACGCGCGACGCGGTCGGTTTGGACTACCGCGACCTGCCTAATGATGTCGTTGCAGGCGATGTTTTGTGGTTGGACGACGGTTTGCTGACTTTGACCGTGGAATCCGTTGAAGGCAGTAAGATTGTTACTAAAGTTGAAAACAGCCATGTGTTGAAAAGCAACAAAGGCATCAATAAACGCGGCGGCGGTTTGTCCGCAGGCGCGTTGACCGAGAAAGACTTCCGCGACTTGAAAACCGCGATTGCCATCGGTTGCGACTACCTCGCCATCAGCTTTGTGAAATCCGCCGAAGATTTGCACACTGCCCGCGCCAAAGTCGAAGAAGAAATGAAAGGCAGTACTGCCGTTCGCCCCGGTTTGGTTTCCAAAATCGAACGTGTGGAAGCAATTGAAAACTTGGACGAAATCATCCTCGCCAGCGACGGTATCATGGTAGCGCGCGGCGACTTGGCGGTCGAAGTCGGACACGCAGCCGTCCCCGCCCTGCAAAAACGCATGATCCGCCGCGCACGCGAGTTGCGCCGCTTCAGCATTACGGCAACCCAAATGATGGAGTCCATGATCACCAACCCCGTACCGACCCGCGCGGAAGTCAGTGACGTGGCAAACGCGGTATTGGACGGTACCGATGCGGTGATGTGTTCCGCCGAAACCGCCGTC
>ERZ773024.64-NODE-64-length-34502-cov-52.646994_pt1 | contig 34502 bp, 45 predicted proteins | sample MGYA00511667_ERZ773024 | MGnify/ENA primary metagenome ERZ773024 (study PRJEB29015, sample SAMEA2738117) | human oral metagenome | biome: human oral; feature: human-associated habitat; material: saliva | place: China | collected 2258 ... | reverse complement strand
AAACCCACACCGCCCACCACCCCCCACCACCCCACATAGGATGACCACATGACATGGACCACCAGCACACGCAGACAACGACTCCCAAACAACTGGAACAAAATAAGACAACAAGTCCTACAAAGAAACAACAACAAATGCGCAGGACTCCCCCACCCAATGGGCACACCCACCCAGGCAGCCAGGGGCACCACCACCCCCACCGGGAGGTGGCACGCCGCCGGATGCAACCGCCACGCCACAGACATCGACCACATCACACCCGGAGACAACCATTCAATAGACAACCTGCAACCCCTATCCCACGCCTGCCACCACGCCAAAACCACCGCCGAGACCCTCACACGCACCGCCACACGACACGCAATGACACAACACAAACGCGCGCCACACCCAAACAACCAACAAACACAAAACAAAAACAAAACAAAACAAAACAAAGAAAAACCAAACGAACTGCGAAACCAAAACCTGCGCGAACGCTTCACATGAAAACGAAAAAAAATCCGCGACCGAAAACCAAAAAACACCCTGGCACCGCCTCCCACCCCCACCCCGGAAAGGACCGCCGGAGGTAGCAATCACCCGACGCGATGCCCGATTTACCAGGATTTCAGGTGAGCGCCACCACAGGCCCGGCCCGTTACCCTGGAACCAACCACCCCGACCCGACGGGGTGCGACAGACAGGAGGGCAGATGTCAGCATCACCCGTAGCCGCCGCAGCCCAGATGGAGTACTGGGCCGCCTGCGGCCCCGGAAAACCTCAAGGAGGCGACTACAGCGTCGGATACTCACAGCCCGACCGGTGGATGGCGTACGAACGCTCCACCGACCTCGGCTGGCTCACCGCGGACGCCAACATGGACTGCTCCGCCGGTGTCGCAGGCGCCTGGAACTACGCGTTCCACGCCGACGGAGAGGCCTGGAACTCCAGCGTCATGTTCCCCCGGGACACATACACTGGCAACATCCGCGGCTACGCCGTCTCCAGAGGCTTCGAAGACGTCCACTGGGACGACAACAGCCTCTACCCGGACGGCGGCCTCCAGGTCGGCGACCTGATCCTCTCCGAAGCAGCCTCCGGCGGCGCCGGCCATGTCGCAATGGTCACCAAGAACGGCCTGTCTGAAGCGTGGATCGCCGAGGACGGCTCCATCGACGGGTACATCGGCGACCAGACCGGCTCCGAATGCCGGTGCGAGTCCTACGAGGGTCACCTGTACACGCGGACAGCCCGATGGACGCACTGCCTCCGCTACCTCGGGGGCACCGCAGCGCCCGTCCCCCCGGCACAGGAACAGTCCCGCGCCAGCCACGACGGCTACGAACTGTCCTACGTGCAGCAGGCCGTTCTCCGCGCCGCAGACAATGTCGGCTGCCCCTGGTGGGCTGCGCTCGCGGCCCTATGGATGGAAACCGGCGAGTGCGGGGCGAACATCTTCGGTCATGACGCCGGCGGCGCCTACTGCGGTGGCGGTGAAGTCACCGAAGAGAAGTTCCGGGACTTCTACGCGCAGATCAGCGCCGGCGCCACGTCCAACGGCGTCGGCCCGCTGCAGATCACGTACCCCGGCTACTTCTTCAACGACCCCGACCGGGCCTGGTGGGACCCCGAGAAGTCCGCCGAGATCGGTTGTGGCATCATCCGGGACCTCATCAACGCTGAAGGTGACTCGTACGAAGACCTGAAGCGTGTCGGATCTCGCTACAATTCGGGTAGCGCTTACGGCGCCTACGAGGCGTACGGCGAACCTTTCAGCGACCGGTGCCGGTCGTGGTACAACTACGGGCGCCCCAACGGCGCAGGACAGGAGGCATGGGAAATGGCCGAAGGTGTTGACCTTCTCAGGGAGATCAGGGACCTGTTCAGGTCCGGGCAGGCGGGCGACCACTTCGCCGGTGACATGAACTGGTACGCGAAGGCGACCTACGAGGAGACCAAGGCGATTCACGCTGCGGTCGACAAGGTCCTTGACGCGCTCACCCCCGGCCAGGAGGGCGTCAAGTCTGCGGGTGCGATCTATGGCGCTGTCAACGACATTCGTGCCGCCGTGAAGCCCGCCGACGTTGGACGCCCCGACGCGGCGAAGTGACCCCCCACATCGTCCCGTGCGCAGCCCATTGGTTCGCCGCTGCGGCGATCCTGGGCGCGTACTGGGTCGGGCGGCTAGAAGGCCGTCAAGAAACAACAGAGGAGAAAGATGAATCTGACTGCTGAGCAGAGCGCAACCCTGACCGCTGCGGCCGCTATCGCGTGGCCTTTCGTTCAGGCGTCCTTGGACAAGCCGTACTGGACTGCGGGCAAGCGGCGCGCCCTGACCCTGGCTGCTGTTGTTCTGATCGCTGCCGGCACGTGGTTCGTGGGCGCCTACCCGGCGACCGCTGAAGCTGCCGTGTCGCAGCTGCTGGCTGTTGCTGGCCTTGTTCTCGGGGCTTTCAACATCCTGAAGAGTGTGAAGATCAACGGCATCTCGATCCTCGACTGGGCGGGCATTGTTACCCCCGGCGGTGTCACCCTGCGTGACTCCGGCAACGGGAAGCACAAGGCCTGACCGGTCATCGCCGATACCCCGCCAGTTCGGCCAGCTGGCGGGGTATCCTTATGCCCTGACCGCAACTGTTAGGAGTTTTCTCGTGGCACGTCTTACATCTGCTAGGCGCCTACGCAAGGAAGTGTTGGAGGAGTGGGACCTGTCGCCGGTTGAGGCGCGGATCCTGGACGACATGTGCCACGAGGCCGAGCTGATCTCCCGGATGGCGAAAGAACTGGACAGCGGGGACCTGCTGACGGTCGGGTCGACCGGTCAGATGCGCCCCAACCCTCTGCTCGCGGAGATCCGGCAGCACCGTGCGGTGATGGCGTCACTCGCGAAGGCGCTTCGGCTGCAGGATGACACTGACGAGGCTCGTCTAGCGCGGTCGGAGCACGCCGCGGCCGCGGCGGCGGGCCGCTGGGGGCTGACGCATGGCACGTCGGCGTAACAGCACGCCGGCCGAGACCAGCGAATGGGACGAGAGTGACTGGCCGGCAATCAAAGCTTGGTACAAGGAACGCCTGGCTGGGCCGGCCGCCCTGCCTGGCTGTGCGTGGCCGCCCGTTGCGCACGGCCCGGTCTGGACCATTGAGGACGGCCGGTGGCTGCTGCCTGACAGCACCATCGGATGGGACGTGCTCGCCTGGGCGTCCTCCTCGCTGGTCGGACCAGGCGGCGGCGCGTGGACATTCACGCCAGAACAAGCCAGGTTCATCCTCTGGTACTACGCAGTAGACAACGACGGCATGTTCCTGGCGCCCACAGTCGTCCTGCAGCGATGCAAAGGGTGGGGGAAAGACCCACTGGCCGGCGTGATCGCCCTGAACGCCCTCCTCGGCCCATCCCTCCCGCAGTCCACCCCCTATGGTGTCCGCGGCCGGCGCGAGCAGACACCATGGATTCGCCTGCTCGCCGTGTCGCAGCAGCAGACCGAGAACACAATGGGAGCGATCCGGGCGGTCGCCCCCGCGCTAGTGCAGTCCGAGCTCGGCATACGCGTCATTTCCACGTACGTGCGCCCTACGGACGGCTCTCCGGGCTTCATCACCGCGATCACGTCGAACCCTGACGCTGCCGAGGGTTCCCGTGCCACCCTGACCATCTGCAACGAGACACAGAACTGGACGGCTTCCAACGCCGGCATCGCGATGATGGGTGTGGTGCGCGGCGACGCCGCGAAGTCACCGCCAGACCGGCAGGCGCGCGTGCTGCACATCTGCAACGCCGCCCGCGCCGGCGTCGAGTCGGTAGGGCTTGCCACCAGGGAGGCATGGGAGCGGTCCCAGGCGGGGAAGATCCGCTCCTACGGGCTCATGTACGACACCCTGGAGGCGCCCCCGCAGGCGCCGTTGACCGCGGACGACGCCCCAGAAGTCGTGAAAGGCGTCCGCGGTGACGCGACCTGGCTGTCACCAGACCGCATCGTCCAGGATGTCCTCGACCCGGAGACACCGCCGTCCGAGTCCAGGCGGAAGTGGTACAACCAGGTCACCGCAGCCGAGGATGCGTGGGTTACCAGGGAAGAATGGGACGCCTGCCGCTCCAAGGATCTGCCCGCGCTCGACCCCGACGACGAGCTTGTTTTGTTTTTCGATGGCGGCAAGTCGGATGACGCGACCGCTCTCGTGGGCTGCCGGATCTCCGACGGCGCCGTGTTCCCACTCGGCGTGTGGCAACGGCCGCCCGACGCCCGCGCCCATGGGTGGATCGCCCCCCGTGAAGAGATCGACCAGCGCGTCCGCGACGTACTCGACCACAACAACGTCGTCGCCCTATGGTGCGACCCGTCCCACGCCAAGGATGATGAGACCATGGTCGCGTTCTGGGACGGCATCATCGACGGCTGGCACCGCGACTACCGCCGGAAACTCCGCATGCCCGCGTCCAGGCAGCACGCCACCAGATGGGACATGTCCGACCCGTCCCACACGGCCCGGTTCGTCCGCGGCGTCAACCGCGTCTACGCGGACATTGAGTCCGGCGGTCTCCTCCACGACGGCGACGCCAGGCTCCGCGCCCACGTACTCCACGCCCGTCGCGTCCCGTCCAAGTGGGGCCCTAGCATCGCGAAGAATCACCGCGAGTCCAGGAAGAAGATCGACCTCGCCGTCGCCATGGTCGGCGCCCGTATAATGCGTGAGGAGTACAGGAATAGCCGCCGCAGAGGGCGCGGAAAGGTATGGTGACCGCCCATGAGTGACCGCCCCTGGGAGAAACTCGCCGAGGACACCTCCGAGAAGCGATGGGAAGCCCAGCAACGTCAAGAGGACCTCGTCCCCGGGTCGACCACACCCGGCATCGGCGCGCCGCTCGCGACCGTTGACGGCGGCGGGAAGACTGCCGATCAGCGGCGCCTCCGCGCGCTCGCGCTGGGCCCGACCCTCGCTCTGCTCGTGGACACGCTCGGCCGTCAGATCATCGCCGACGGCGTCACCCGCACCGCCGACCAGCAGGGTGATCTCGCCGCACTGTGGGCGCCATGGGAGCGCGCCGGCATGCCCACACGGCAGACCGCCCTTTGGAAAGCCGCCCTGACCGACGGGGAAGCGTTCCTGCTGGTCGCACCGAACGGCCTGACCGCGAAGCTCGAGGCCGCCTCCGTCGCCCGCGTCGGCGTGGACTGGGGCGACGACCCCACCGCGGACTGGCCCGCCCGCGCCGTGTTCCTCACGAAAGGCGGCCGGCCGACCCTGTACGTCACAGACCAAGACTTGATCCGCATCGACCGGTCAGGCAACCCCTACGAGGTTGTCCGTCACGGCCTTGGGTACACCCCCGTCTGCCGTTTCGCCCCCTACCTGTCCATCGACGGCGACGCAGAGTCCCTCGTGGACCGTCTGCGGATCCCCGCCCGCCGGTACATCAAGACAGTCCACGACCGGCTCCTCATCCAACACTCCAACTCATGGAGAGTGAAGACAGTCACCGGCCTGGACGACCCCGGCAGCCTCGAGGACGCAGAGCGGATGAAAGCACACCTGTCGACCTCGTCGATCCTGACCGGCGGTGACGGCGTCCAGTTCGGGTCACTGCCAGAAACCAGCATGCAGTCCGTCCTCGACGCGGAACGCGCAGACCTCGGGACCCTCGCGGCGCTCGCCTCCGTCCCGTCCTGGTCGTTGTCCGGGTCACAGCTCGTCAACTTGTCCGCGGACGCTCTCGCTGAGGCAAAGTCAGCTGAGCGGGCGCACATCACCTCAATCCAACGCGCACTCGGCAGGCCACTCCTGAACGTGCTCCGCGCTTCCGCCCAAATCGAACGCCGCGTCGCCGATGCGAACGACTACACGCTCCGCGTCGACTGGCGTGACACGGAAGCCCGATCGCTGTCGCAGGCCGCGGACGCGCTCGGCAAACTGTCCCAGTCGCTCGGCGTCCCCGCCCAGCTGCTGTGGCAGCGGATCCCCGGCGTGTCGCCCGCCGAAGCGCAAGAGTGGCAGGAGTACGCGGACGCGCACCCATCCGAGCTGGAAGCGTACGCCCGCGCCCTCACCGCCGACGGGGAAGGCACCCCGCCCGTCGAGGAGTCCTGACCGGTGGCCCTCACCGCCGTCGGGGCAGCCCTCACCGCCGGATACCAGCGGCACATCTCCGCGATGGCCGCCGCCACCGGGCTGGCGGTAGCCGACGCCATGGACGACATCGACCCTGACGACATTGGCGGCGCACACCAGTACGCGGTAAAGAAAGCCGCAGACGCCATCCAAGGGGGCACCCGCCGAGGGCGCGCCCTCACAGCCCAGTACCTCACCCGGTACGCCCGCGCCGAAGATATCGACCTGCCGTCCCTCCCCGCCGTCCGCCCCATCGGCAGGCAGGACGCCGTCCGCACTGCGTTCTACTCCGGTCCCGTCCGCGCGAAAACCCTCATCCGCCGCGGCATCAGCGGAGAGCAAGCCGTCGCCGAAATGCGGGACTGGGCCGCCCAATGGGGTCGCACCCGCGTCGAGTCCGCATCCCGTGACTACGTCATCCAATCCGCCCGACGCACCCGACTGAAGTGCAGGCGTGTCGTCGTTGGTAAAACATGCGCGTTCTGCTCCATGCTCGCAGCCCGAGGCCCCGTCTACACCGAAGACACCGTCACGTTCCGCGCCCACCGCTGCTGCGACTGCACCTGGGAAATCTGCAAGGAAACCCCCAACGAATGGCTGAAACGGTCCGCGACGTCACACGAGCTGCGCATCAACGCCGCCTACCAGGAAGCCGCCACGAACATCCACGCGGCCGGAGAAGCCCTGTCCGGCCGCCCAGGCAGGCACAACATCACCATGGAAATGCGGCGTGTCGCCCCGGAGCTGTTCTCCGACGGGTGGAAGACCCGTTGATATATACTGCACGCAGCACACCAAAAGGAGGAGCTAATGGCCGATTCGAAGCCCAGCCCGGACGCGTCCGCGTCCGCGGCGTCCACTGACAGTGACGCCAAGGCCAACCCGAAGTCGGTGACGGGCGTCAAAAAGCCCGACAGCAAGCCCGAGCAGTCCGCCCGCAAGGAGCCCGCCGCCGGCGCCGGCAAGTCCCAGCCCGAGCAGCCCACCCCCGATGGGGACGCGTCAGCGAAGCCCGCAGACAAGCCTGAGGCTGCGCCCGCCGACACGGGCGACGCAAAGCTGGCACCGCAGGTCCCTGCCAAGGAGGTCGCCGCCGACCAGGAGCCGGCCGTTGACTACGAGGCCCTCGCCAAGGCCGCACGCGCCGAACTGGACAACCTGAAAGCGAAGCTCGCCACCCAGGAATCCCTCAAGTCCGCCGGCCTCGCCCCCGAGCTCGCCGACTACGTCACCCTCAACACCCCCGAGGATGCCCAGAAGCTCGCCGCGATCATCGCCCCCCAGCCGCAGGCGGCCCCGTTCGCCCCGGTCGGAGACGACGACACAGACGAGGACATCACCACCATTGGCAACCGGATCTTCGGTCGCCGCTGATAGAAAGGAAGCCCCATGGCTAACTTTGCAACCCCGGCGATGAAGGTCACCAAGAGCTCCGTCGCCGCTCTCCGCTACCTGTCTGCCCTGCCGCGCACCATCAACCGTGACGCCGAGACCGGTTACGAGGCCGGCTACGGCAGCACCGTCAACGTGCCCATGCCCGTCAAGGCGACCGCCGCTACCCGCACCAAGGCTCAGCGTGCTGCCCGTAACGCCATCAACTACACCGACCTGACCCGCCAGTACGTGCCCGTCGAGCTTGCCGACCAGATCTACTCCGCGGTCCGCCTGCCCTCCGACTGGTACACGTGGACCCTGCAGTCCTTCGAGGACGAGGTTGCCAAGCCGACCGCCGAGGCTGTCGTTGACGAGCTCCCCAAGAAGCTGGCCGCGCTCATGGTCACTATCAAGGCCTCGCAGGCCGCCGACGCTTCCGCTGCCCCGGTCGACTACACCGACGCGAAGGCCCTCAAGCTGAAGTCTGACTCCTCGAACGTCCTTGAGGTCGTGGCTCGTCTCGCCCGGGTTCTCAACAGCCGTGAGGTCCCCACCTCGGACCGGACGATCGCTGTTGGTCCTGGTGTCGCCGAGGTCATCCAGAAGAACCGCGACCTGGCGAACGCCGCCTACCAGGCCGACGACGGCGGCAGCCTCCACGAGGCCATCATCAGCCGCCTGAAGGGCTTCACCATCATCGAGGACCCGCGCCTCCCGGAGAAGTTCGGCATCGCCTACCAGCGCGACGCGTTCACGATGGCTCTGCGCGCCGCGACCGTGCCGCTCGGCGCCTCCTACGGCGCGAACCATGCCGAGGATGGTTTCGCTCTGCGTCTGATCTGCGACTACGACCCGGACCAGGCCGAGGACCGGGCTGTCGTTGACGCTTTCTTCGGCGCGGCCGTTATGGACGCCCAGCGCGCCACTGCTTTCGGACTCGCCTGATCGTAATGCCCACCACAGCGCTGGCGGACGTCACCGACCTCGGAGACTGGCTCGGAGAGAGCATCACCGAGGACGGTGACGTCCGCCGCGCCAAGTGGCTTCTGCGGCGTGCCACGTCCCTTGTGCTTGAAACTTGCGGGCGTGTCGCACGTCCTTGGACGCCGGCTGACGTCCCTGGCGGCGTGCAGGAAATCATCCTGTCCTGCGCGGCGCGAGCGTACGTCAACCCCGAATCGTGGAACTACGAGAGACTCGACGATTGGATGGGAGGCGGGAAGCCTGTCCCTGAGGACGGCTTGTATCTGACACCCACCGAGAAGAAGTCGCTGCTCCTGTACATCGAGGACGCCCCCACCCGTGGGCTCGGCGTGATAGGCACGTACAGGGAAGTGTGGCCGCCTGCCACGAACCGGTACGGCGACAGCGGCTGGGTCGACGCAATCAGGGGCAAGCCGTGAGCCACCCGCACGCCCGCAGACGGCGGGCCGAATGGCTGATGGTTGACTCGTGCGTGATTGACCGGCCCGAAAGGTCAATGAACTGGGACCCGCGGACCGGACATGACGAGCCGGCGACATCTCGCGTGTACGAGGGGAAGTGCCGGCTGCGGCAGCAGACGTCGTACGGCACCGCCCCGACCACGGGCGGCCACACATACGAACTGCAGCAGACTGAGCTGCACATTCCCCGCGGCGCATCATATGAGCCGCACGTCGGTGACGTCGCCGCCGTGACCGGGTACGCGTACCCGTTCCGGATCCGCGGCCTGATCAACCAGACGCACCGGACCGCCACAAGAATGCTCGTCGACGCGGAGACTGACTGATGCCCGCCGACGTAACACAGCTGCGCGCGCTTGCCGCTGACTTCGCTTCCGCCCAGGAAGCCGGGGCCGCGGTGCAGGTCGGTGTGCGCAACGCCTTGGACTCGGCGAAAGAACGGGCACGGCAGGACTATCGGGCGTTCCCCAACAAGGGAATCGCCAAGGTGGGTGACACGTTCTCCTACGACACGAAGCCGTCCGGCGCTGTCGTCCGGGCCGAGTTCGGCCCATCAAAACCAAAGGGCGCGCTAGCTAACATTGCGATCTGGGGTACACCCAAGGGTGGCGGCGGCATGCCGCACCCCGCCGACTACATGGACGACAAAGTCACCGACGAGATCGCTTCCACCCTCGACGAGATACTGGACAAGCTGTCATGATCAAGATCGGCCCGTTCGTGAAGGCGATGGAGAGGGCATGCCGGGACCGGTGCGGGTACGACGTGTACCTCGGCGAGGTCACAAAGGCCAGGCCGAACGTCCCGTACGTGCTTGTGAAGCTGCCCGCCGCCGGCGCCGGCAAGGCTGGCACGCTCGGTAACGCCGCCGACGAGATCAGCTTCCTGCAACCACTCACGGTGGTTGCGAGCACCGCCGACAGGCTGCTTGCTGTAACAGACGACGTCCGCAGCGCACTCGATGGGTACGAACTGAAGGTCGGCGGCTGCCACGTGGAGCCGCTGCACCTGTCCTATTCGTCTGGCCTGCTCCGCGACGACCAAGTAGACATCCCCGCCTACGGGCACCTGTTCTACTCGGTAGACATGTGGCAGGTTACGGCGTTCAAAAGATTCGCCTGAGTTAAACTGACCTAGAAACGTACGTTGTCCGGCGCTGACGCGGCGTCGGAGAGAGGAGAAAGCCGATATGGCTTCGTCAATCCGGACGCTCGGCGACGGCCGCATCACGCTCGTCGCCCTGGGCACCGACTCCGCCCCGGTCGCGAACAGGAAGGCGCCGACCGCGGACGAGCTGAACAAGGGCATCCACTTCGAGATGTCCGTCATGAAGTCTGACTACAAGCTCGGGTCGAAGGGGAGCACGAGCGTCGAAGAGCCCGTCCTCGGCGCCGCCGGCAAGGGCACCGTCCCTGGGCCCGCCGAGTACGAAGGCCAGGTCAGCGTCTACTGGTTCTTCGACGACAACAGCCAGAAGGTCCAGGGTGGCGACAACGCCGTCTGGGAGCTTCTGAAGCAGACCGGCCGCGAGTTCGAGCTGTACGAGCGTGAGGGCAAGAAGCCCGAGGAGCCGTTCGCGAACGGAGACGACGTTGACTGGTACCACGTCGCCCCCGGCCAGCCGCAGAAGCCTGACGACAGGACCACGTACACGAAGCGCACCGTGTCCCTGTTCATTTCTGACGCCCTGGAGAACGAGATCACCGTCGGTGGTGGCAAGGTTCAGGCTGCCCCCACGATCACGTCGATTGATCCGTCCGGGAAGAAGGCCGGCGACACCGTCCTGATTACCGGCACAAACTTCGTCGGTGTCACCGGCGTCACCTGCACGGTGGGTGGGAAGACTACCCCGGTCGCCTCCTACCGGGTGCTGTCCCAGACTGCTATCAGCGCAGTCCTGCCTGTCGGCGTCCAGACGGGCAACTTCATCGTCACGAACGTGGTTGGCGCGTCCGCCGGGAAGTCCTACACGGCCGGCGCCTGACGTATGCCGCCCTGTACACTGGGCCTGTTGCCCCCGCTGCCATGTGCGGTCTCTGGCGGCGGGGGCAACACCGCACATAGACCGCTTGGGACCGCAGACAGGGGACGCCGATGAGCGACCGTGTTGATGTCGACGCTGACAACTTTGAGGACCGTACCGACGGTGCGGACGCGCCAGAGAAGTTTGATTTCGCGGCGTGGATGGCGGGGTTCCAGCCGACCAGGAAGTCGTGCATGCTGTACGGGCGCACCGACCTGCTCGCTGTGATCGACCGCCTGGACGAGGAGGCTCGCCTGCCCGGCCTGTCCGACGAGCGCAAGAAGGAGCTTCTGGACAAGGCCAACGCGACGCTCGCTGAGCTGAAAGACTCGGCTGTGGAGTTCGTTGTGCAGACGATGTCCGTGTACGCGCAGAAGGAACTCATGGAGTCGCTCGGCCACCGCACGAAGGATGACCCTGTCACCCATGAGATGGAGTGCGCGTTCATTGCCGCGCACATCGTGGAGCCGACCGGCGTGACCGGAGAGGATATTGCCGGCCTGTACCAGGCGTCACCTCAGCAGGTTGAGAAGCTGTCCCGCTGCATTCGCGCTGTCGACACGGAGAGCCCGACCATCACTGCCCCTTTCTCGTCCAGGTCCTGACCGCCCCGACCGGGGCCTGGCTGCGGTCCATGGTGAAAGCTGCCATGGGCTGGGGGCGCCCGCCGACGGGGATTCTGCGCCGGTCCGGTGAGTGGGTGGCCCAGGACTACGACCTGGCGAACGCCTACTCTCTGTACGAGTCGTCCCTGTGCCCGTGCGGGTGCGGCTACCCGCGCGATGTGGCTTGGGATGAGTACATGGACGGCTGGTTCGAAGCTCGGGAGGTGGTCTGCTATGCGAAAGCTGCCCGTGAACGGTGGGAGAAAGACCATTCCGAGCGGAACAAGCACGGCGACCTGATCTCCCCACCAAAAGAAGGGTCGCTCCTGTACGTTGCGGACGCCAAGGTAGAATCCGAACAGGAGTGAGGAGAGTGCTGTGGCCGATAGAACCGTAGTTGTCAAGCTGACCGCCGACGCGTCTGGGGTGAAGGCCGGCATGCAGGAGGCGTCGTCCGCGACTAAAGGCGCCGCGGATGCGATGTCGCAGGCGGGGCAGGCCGCGCAGGGCGCCGGCGATCAGATGGGCAACGCCGGCGAGCGCGGCAAGTCCGGGCTCGCTGGTCTCGCTGACTCTGCGCGCCAGAATGGGGCGGCTTGGACGACGGTGGGCACGGCGGTCGCGGGCGTCGGTGCGGGCCTGCTCGGGTTCGCGGGCATGGCCGGGAAGATGTCCGCTGACTTCGACGCGTCCATGTCGTCCGTGCAGGCCGCCACCCACTCGTCTGCGGATGAGATGTCCCAGCTGCGTGAGGCTGCTATCCAGGCTGGCGCGGACACGGCGTTCTCTGCGACGGAGGCGGCCTCCGGCATTGAGGAGCTGGCCAAGGCTGGCGTGTCCACGAAGGACATTCTTGCGGGCGGCCTTTCGGGTGCTCTTGACCTGGCTGCTGCGGGTGAGATCAGCGTGTCTGAGGCGGCCGAGACCGCGGCGACCGCCATGGTGCAGTTCAACCTGTCCGGCGACAAAGTGACGCACGTCGCGGACCTGCTGGCCGCCGGGGCTGGCAAAGCGCAGGGCGGCGTGCATGATATGGCGTACGCCCTGAAGCAGTCCGGGCTTGTGGCCTCTCAGGCTGGCCTGAGCATCGAGGAAACGACGGGGTCCATCGCCGCGTTTGCGTCGGCCGGTCTGATCGGCCAAGACGCGGGCACGTCGTTCAAGACGATGCTCCAGCGTTTGGAGAACCCCTCCAAGGGCGCGAAGAACGCAATGGATGACTTGGGCATTCACATTTACGACGCGCAGGGGCACTTCATTGGGATCACCGCTGTCGCAGAGCAGCTGCGCAACGGAATGAAAGACCTCGGCGAAGAGGAACGCAACACGGCAATGTCGACGATCTTCGGGTCGGACGCTATCCGTGCTGCGAACGTGCTGTACAACGAGGGCGGCGAAGGGATCCAGGGGTGGATCGACAAGGTCAACGATGCCGGGTACGCCGCTGAGACTGCGCGCCTAAAGCAGGACAACCTGAAAGGCGACATCGAGAAGCTGGGCGGGTCATGGGAGACCGCCATGATCAAGATCGGCTCCTCCTCTCAGGCGCCGGTCAGGTCAGTCGTCCAGCACATCACGTCCCTGGTTGACAAGCTCGGGGAGCTTGGCAGCGGCACCCAGTCCATGATCATGAACTTCGCTGCGTTCGGCGGCGCGGCCCTGACAGCGGTCGGCGGTCTCATGGTGATGGCGCCGAAGATTGTCGAGATCAAAGACGCGATGAACACGCTGAACTGGACGGCTGCCGGCCTGAAAGGGAAACTCGGCGAGGTCGCTACCGGCATGACTGGTTTCGGCCGCGCGGGACGCATGATGATCACTGCCGCCCTGATTGAGGGCGTCAAGCATTACGGCGACGAGGTGCGTCGTACGGGCGTGTCTGTGGATGAAATGTCCTCGGCGCTCACTCATGGCGGTTCTGTCTTGAACAACTTGGATTTCGATAAAGGCAAGTACTCCCTGCAGGAGTACTCGCAGGCCTTGGCGGACATCAGCCGCCCGTCCGTGTGGTCGTCCGTGCAGCAGCACTTGGCTTCGTTTGCGGACGGTGTCGCGGGCGCTTTCGGGGCGGACACTCGTTCCGACTTGCAGCGCACGAAGGACGCCCTTGAGACGACAGGGAAGGCGCTGTCCGGCATGTCCACGGACGACGCTGTAGCTCAGTTCAAGAAGTTGTCATCTGAGATGACGAATGGCACAAACAAGTCGATGATTGACTTGATCAACTCTATGCCTGATTTCAAGGCGCACCTTAATGAGATCGCGAAGCAGATGGGGTTGACGGCGGACGATAACACGCGCCTTGCCATTGCGTTGGGGCAGATCGACCCGAACGCGCAGGCCGCCGCCGGCGGCACGTCGCAGCTGGACGCTGCCATCCGCAAAGCGAAGGAGGGCACCGACCAGATCGTGCCATCCATTGAGGAGGTCATCAAAGGGATTAAAACGTACGGCGACACCGTCATTGCGAATTCAAACGCGGACATTAAGTTCCAGGAGGCGCTGAAGAATGTCAATGACGCCGTCAAGGAGAACGGTGCTACGCTGGACATCACCACAGAGAAGGGCAGGAAGAATCAGTCTGCGCTTAACGATTTGGCGTCTGCGACGTTCGCGCAGGTCCAGGCCGCGCAGGCTGCTGGCGCCGGCCAGGATGAGCTGCAGTCCAAGATGCAGACCGGCCGGGACGCGTTCATCGCGGCGGCGGAGTCTATGGGGCTTACGGAGGACGAGGCGGTCGAGCTCGCCGATAAGTATGGGTTGATCCCCGAGAAGATCAACACTGAGGTTACGGCTGACACGTCGCAGGCGACCGAGGCTGCTAATGGTGCGACGGCTGAGATTGACGGTATGACGGGGACGATCTCCATTTCTGGTGACGCCGCGAAGGCGGACTACACGTTGACCGTGACGGCCGACTCGATCAACGGCACGACCGGTGTGGTGGAGATCGACGCGGACAATGATCAGGGCCTGGCTGGCCTGCAGGAGACTGTTCAGACAATCGACAATTCAGATGGCACGGTGTCCATTCTGGGTGATGCTACGGGGGCCCGGTGGGAGAAGGACTCCGTCCACACGGAGATTGATAACACCACTGGGACGGTGACAATCTCAGGTAACGATCAGGCATCCGGCAAGGTACGTACCGTGAAGTACAACATTGACCAGCTTCACGACAAAGAGATCTCGATCACCACCCGAATTAAGCAGATTTTCACAAGTGTCGGACATTGGATCGGCGATCACTGGCCGAAAGGCTCCTGGCTGCGAGCGGACGGCGGCCCTATCACCCCGATCAAGGGATACGCGAACGCCGGCGCTGTGCACGGCCCCGGCGGCGGACGTGATGACTGGATTCCAGCCTGGCTGTCCAACGGGGAGCACGTCCTCACCGCCGCGGAAGTTGCCGCAGCAGGCGGTCAGGATGCCGTATACCGCCTGCGGAAAATGATCCGCGACGGCGACATCCGCAACTACATGGAGGCGAGGCGCTTCGCTGACGGCGGCGCCCTGTCGGCGTCATCGCCGTCCATCGCCGGTGGAGGCAGCGTGTCTGTGAAGCAGCTCCGCAAAGCCATGGACGGGATGAACCTGGAGCTGACCGTGGACGGGCAGACTACCCTGACCACTAGGATGAAGTCCGTCGCAGACGGACGCATCGTCACCGCTAACAGGATGATGGGAAGATGACCGCATGGCAACAATGAAAGCTTTCACGGCACGGCACACCGGGATGCTGTCCTTGCGGCCGAACCCATCCCCCGAAGGTGCGGCCGCGATACCCGTGTACGTAAAGTCAGACGACAACCGGGTACTCATCTGGCATCCCACTGACTCTGAGTGCATCAGCGACCCGCTGGCGCCGATCGGCGAGGAAACCACGTACACGCAGGTCGGCGCGTCGGACACGACCGCGGTGCGCACGTCCATCGGGGCGGACATCATCTCCGACGAGACCGGCCACGTTGCCGTCAAAGGGCACATCGTTGAAGCGAACGAGGAGTCGTTCTCTGCGGGCCTGACGACCTTGTCCACGTCAGCTGGAACCCTCGACCGGTGGGGGCAGTCCGCGGAGCCGCTGTCGTACACGATCACCTACCGGACGAAAGGCCGCGCCGACTACGAGACGCTCCGCGCTCTCACGCAGCGTCCCGGCTACCTGGTCGTCGCTCACGATGGTGACGCCTGCCGGATTCCGTCGTGCACGATCCGTCCGATCCGAGTGGTGGCCGTGCAGAAGGCGACCGCCCAGCAGACCGAGTCGCGCCTGGCTGGCACTGTCCAGTGGGAGCTGTCCGTCACGGAACGGCCGTCAGAAATGGTCCGCCACACCGAGCAGTGGCTCGGCATGTACGGCACCCGGATGGGGTCATGGGCGCCATGCGTCACCTGGGGTGAGTGGCTGGGCTGGGAAGCGAAGCTCGCCAACGGCGACATCAAGCGGGACGTCACCTACCTGTGGGGTGGTACCACGCACCCGGAGGACGACAAGCTCCTCGGCGGTGACATTTCGGAGAACTGGTCGCCGCACGGCCGGCCGACCCGCGGTGGCGGTGTGCGCACTGTCACTCCGACGGCGGGCACGTCCAGTTTCCGGCAGGTGCCGGTCGGTCACACCGTGGAAGTGTCCGCCTATGTGCGGCGTATCGGTAGCGACCCCGACCTGTCGAACGTGTCAGTCGGCCTGTGGCTGTCGAACGGCCTCGGCTCCAACTCGACGAAACGTTCCTTCGACCATCCGGACCGGCAGACGCGCGGGAAGCCTGACGCGAACAGGTGGGTGCTGATGAAAGCGACGACCGTGATCACGGCCGGCGCGGACTGGGTCGCACCATGCCTGCTGCTCGACGGCGACCCGCTGCCGACAGTCGAGTTCGCCGAAGTCGGCATCGCAGACCTGTCACTGTCGGACATTCCAGACATCACCTCGCGCACGTACGATGACGTGTGCCGCTTTGTGGCGGGGATGCCGTCATGAGGCCCGGGCCTAGCCTGTTCGACATGGCCCGGCCTGCCCGGTGGCGTGTCCGCGTGGACGTCCGCTACGGCGGCAAGATTGAGTGGCGGGACCTGCCCGTGTACAACGTGCAACTGGACTGGGGGAAGCTCGGCACAAAGGTGGACTCGAACCCAACCGCCCCGGCGCGGCTCACGTTGAACGCTCCCCGCCAGTTGGCGGCGAAGGACCCGACGGATCCGCTGGCGAGCTACGGGCAGGAGTTGTGCCCCGTTCTGGAGATACGCCCCCGCGAGGGTGAGGGGTGGGACGTCCCGTTCGGGCATTTCCGGATCACGGACTCCCCGGCGAACCCGGAGGAGGCGACCGTGCAGGCCAAGGACATGTTGTTGGACTTGGAGGAGAACCCTCTCCCGTTCCCGCACTCACCTTGGTTGGGGGGGACTCTGCTGTCGGAGATGCGCCGCCTGAACCCAGTTCCGGAACACACGTACATTTGGGTGGACCCGAAGGTGCGGAACGTCGCGCCGATGGCGTCGTTGCAGATGCCACCGAACCGGCTGGCGTCAGTGATTATGCTGGCGGACTCGTGCGGCGCTGACGTGCGCATGGGGTACGGCGGGAAGATCGAGGCGTACGCGCGGCGGGAGAACTGGCAGACCCCGGATGAGACGTATCCGCTGGCGTCCGGGCTGCTCGTGGACGCACAGCGGACTGAAGATCCGTCGGGCCGGCTGCCGAACATGATCGAGATCAATGCAAAGGGGGACGGTACGAAGTCGTACTCGCTGTCCGGGAACAAGTCGTGGGCGGACGCGATCAAACGGTCGGACCATGACACCGAAGTTGATGAGGCGTTGAACCTGTTGTGGGAGTCTAAGCCCACGACGTCGGCGTGGGGGCAGAAGGATGAGCTGTACCAGAACGCGGAGAACACGGCCTGGCAGTGGAGGCATAACCTGTGGCCGGGCTGGGAGCGTGAGGTCGACGACAAGGGGAAGACGACCGGGTGGAAGTCGAACTACACGTACGACTTCCATATCGGGATGCAGTATTACGGCGCCCCGTACGACCCGAAGCACTACGGCCGGGTGACGAAGGTCACGGACCTGTCGTCAGATAAGTCGTGGTCGAAGATGGTGGAGCAGGCCAACGCAGACGCGTTCCATGCCCGTGACCGCCTGCCGTCGTGGAAAGTGGAGATGGCGTTTGACCCTCGCGTCGAGATCGGCGACCTCCTTGCCTTCGAAATCAGGGAAGGGGAGTGGATTGCTATCATTGTCTCGAGCTTCTCGTGTTCGCTGTCCGATGTGTCTCGCACGATGACGGTGATCGGGCGGGAGGCTCGCCGCCACCTGTAGGGGAGGAGACCGCATGAGTGATAGCAGCCTGTACCTGGCGCTCCGCGAGGGCAGCCAGGCGTCCCAGCGGCGTGACACGACGATCCGTTGGGTGAAGGGGCGCGTGGTTGACACGTCGAAGACTGACCCGACCCTGCCGGCTGGTTGGGTGCGTGTCGGCATGCCGTATGACAAGCCTGAGACGTACGTGGCGGGGGAGACGCCTGGCCTGTACACGTGGCAGGGGGCGATGGTTACTGTTCGCCTGCACCCGGATGGGACGCTGCTGGCGATCACTGACGGGCAGGATGAGCCTGGCGATGAGCGCACGCAGGTTGAGCGTCTCGGGCCGGCCGGGCGGGAGATCGCAGAGGCGATGAACGATGCGGTGGACGCGAAGAAAGCTGCCGCGGAGGTGAAGACTCGCGCCGACAACGCTGCGAAGGATGCGGCTGCCGCTGCCCGTGACGCACAGACCGCCCGGGCGAAGGCGGAGGCTGCCGCGTCGGCGGTAGGCACAGTGCAGGACAGTGTGAAGGGCCTGGACGGGCGTGTCACTGCCGCTGACAAGGCTGCGAAGGATGCGGCCACGGTGGCGGGCGCCGCGAAGACCACCGCTCAGCAGGCCGCCGAGACGGCGAAGCGTGCTGAGGATGCGATCAAGAATTCCGGCGACAACGCGAAAGCGGTTGCTCTGGCTGAGGAGGCGAAGTCGTTGGCGCAGGCCGCGCAGACTCTCGCCGGGCAGGCGGGCGCGAAAGCGCAGGCCGCCGCTGATGCTGCGGCGGATGCGACGCGGAAGGCTGCGGACGCTGACACGGCAGCGAAGAAAGCTGACGCTAACGCTTCTGCTGTGAAGGCTGTTGCGGACGGGGCGCAGGCGGCGGCGAAGGCCGCACAGGCGGACGCGCAGAAAGCACAGGCTGACTACTCGGCGCTGAAAGCGAAGCAGGACGCATCCGACGGCGACATTCTGGCTGCGAAGCAGAAGGCTGACGGTGCTGCCGCGGCCGCGCAGGGCGCCGCTGAGAAGGCCGACAAGGCGGTGGCGGACGCCCTGGGGGCCCGTAACGCCGCCGATCAGGCGACCGCGAAGATGTCTTCCTTGGATGGGAAAGTGACGATTGCTGCCCGCGCCCCACTGCCGGCTGACGGTCAGGGGAAGGTCGCCGGGTCGCTGTGGTGGGTGCAGGGCGCTGACGGGCGGCTCGGCCAGGCGTTCACATGGAACGGCGCTGTGTGGCGGCTCAGCCAGGCGGGCACGAACTTCATTGGTGACAAGGCGATCGGGTCCGCGCAGATCGGCGACGCCGTGATCGGGTCGGCGCAGATCGCTGACGCGTCCATCACTGACGCGAAGATCGGCGGCCTGTCAGTGTCGAAGCTGATGGTGACTGGCGGGGCGAGGATGCCGCAGGCTGTGATCGACGTGATCACGTCTGACTCCGCGTTTCTGGGGGCGGTGGCCGCTCATTCGGTGTCGGTAGACCCGGAGAACATGGTGCGGGAGCCGCTGTTCGCGTCCTCGCCGTCGTCAGTGTGGGCGGTGTCGGACGTGAAGGCGGTGACGTTGGCGGCTACCGTGTCGGGCGCTCCGGGCGCCCTGGCGACCGGCGTCCGGTTCGTCAACGCGGCCGGCGCGCAGACGTGGGCACAGGTGACGCAGAGGATCTCGTTCCCCGCAGGGAAGCGTTGGGTGCTGCGGATGACGTACCGGTACAACTCCGGCAACTCGGGGACGCTTGTGGCGACTGCCGCAGCGAAGGAAATCTGCCGCCCCGTGTACAAGGCCAACGATTACAGCTGGCGGACCGAGGAGTGGGCGTGGACGCCAGACGCTGGCACTGCGTCGACTATGTTCCAACTGTCGGCTACGGCCGGCTGCCGCGCCGAGGTGGCGTTCGTGTCGTTGACGGAGGCTGTGGGGGCCACGAAGCTTGCGCCGGGCAGTGTCACGTCGGATGCGATTTACGCGTCTAAGGAGCTGTGGGCGAAGCTCGCCGCGTTTGCGTCGGTGACTACTGACATGCTGACTGCCGGCAAGGCGACCATCACCGGCGACGCGGTGGTCGGCAACTTGAAGGGCAACAACATCTTCGGGTCCAAGATCGTCGGGTCGTCCATGTACGCGTACTCCGAGTCCGCCGAGTCACTCAACAAGAAAGGGCTGCCTTACAAGGCGGTCGACGCGGACGAAGGCGACTGGAACTCCCAAGCGATCCCCATGACTCGAGTGTGGGCGGACCGCTACGGCAACTCCGACAGCGACGGGGTGTGCACGATTACGTCCGCGTCGGACACGGAGATGACCGGCAAGTACACGTCGCGCCTGGACTTCACGTACAACGCCTGCTGGGAAACGTACGTGGACCTCCCGGACGGTGACGTGTTCGACGCGACCTTGGACTTCTGGTGCGCTGACACTAACGGAACGTCTGAGATGGAGATAGTCCTGCTGCGCGATGGTATCGAGCTGTCCCGGAACCGCACTCTGGACGGCTGGCAGACGATCAGTATCGCGAACTGGAAGAAAGGGGACGCGGGGACTCGACGCTACTACTTGCGTATCTTCCCGCTGTACTCGCCAACGAACGTCTTGTTCAAGAACCTGAAGCTTTGGTATCGGACGGTGTACGACACTTCGGCGATCCGTTTGAAGGGTAACTCCCTGCTGTTCCGCCAGTCGCAGCCTAATGACAAGGGGACCAACTCGTGGTTCCGTTTCACGAACGGGCAGATGTATGCGGCCGGCACCAACGAGCTGGAGTATCAACGCCCCCTGAAGTCGTTGGTTATGCCGCCGCATTTCATTGGGACGACGAACCAGCAGCGCATTTTGCAGCGAAACTACTGGGAGTGGTGGCCGGGCAAGCTTCAGAACGACACCGAGTGGTTTGAGTATGACGCCCAGGACTTCCGCATTGGGAAGAACAACATCCCGCAGGCGGTGTATAGCGGCCTGTACTGGGTCGCTATCCAGGCGACGGTAGCGAGTCACTATTCGTCTCTCTGGACGACGCTGCTCGTGGAGCTGAATCCTGCGGGGAACTGGAGTCTGGCTGTTGGGAACTCTGTCGCCTTGGAGCCGGGGGTGTCGGGCGTGAAAGTCACGGCCGCCGGTCTCATGCAGTTGCGCACGAACGTCCGCTTGTACTGGCATTTCGCGATCCGGACTCCCAACATGGGGTCCGAGAACGGGTGGCTTGAGCTCAATAACATGCGCCTGTCTGCAATGTACATTTCGAACTGAGTAGGATGAGACTATGAGTACTACCCGTTGGGATGGGGCGAAGGTCCCGACTGCGTCCGATCCGATCCTGTCCGCGTGGGGCGACTACGCGGACTCGGTTGGCACGTTCATCCGGTGCGCGTCGCAGGCGGAAGCGCAGGCCCGCTTGTCGCAGGCGCCTGCCGGCGTTGTGTCTGTCGCACACCCGGCGATGTTCCTGATTGCTGGTGTCCTGTACTCGGCGGATGGGACTAGGTCCGGCAACCAGTATGTGCTGCAGCCGGTGGCTGGGTTCTGCGACGTGCTGGTAGACAAGACTGACGCGTCCAATGGGCGCGGCCGGCCAACGTCCGACCATACGACACGCAGGTGGGCGGAGACTGGTTTCAACCTGCCGATTCGTTCCCTCGTCGAGTTCAGCTTGGACGTGTGCGTCAGTATCGTCCACTCCGACTTCGCGTCCGAGGCTGACAAAGACAAGGCCAACGGGAGCTACTACTTCGGTTTCATCCTGGACAACGCTGGCCTGTGGCAGACCGAGATCCAGTACAACAGGACGTTCATGACTCATCACTTGTCGTGGAAGCAGGAGGTTCCTGCTGGCACGCATACGGCCGCGTACTCGACGTGCGGGTCGTATGGGACGGACCCGTTCTGGCATTACGACGGCGGCGTGTACCCGGGCACCCGGTTCCGTGTGATCAGTCTCGGCGCCGCCCGGTGAGCACTTGATCGTTACCTGTTGTGCTCGTGAGATCATGGGCACAACAGGTAACAGCTACCAGACAAAGGGGTGTTTTGTATGGCCACTTTGGGGCCTACGGAGCAGAGGAAGCGGCGCACCGAGGCGCTGCGAGGTTGTGTGATCGCGTCCGCGAACGGGGCGCCGGACGGGAAGCTGTGGGCGCAGCGTGCCCGTCAGCTGGGCGTCACACACGTGCGGGTCACGGACTTGTTTGGTGATTCCACGTCGCAGGCGCTGCACAACGGCGGCGACAAGCTCGGCGAGTTGGACTCGAAGGTGCGGTGGGCTCGGGACTCGAACGTGCGCTTGTGGCTGGACCTGTCCTACGTGCGGAACCTGTTCATTAAGGAGAAGGCGAACCCCTACTACCTGGAATGGAGGGACTGGGTTCCTTATTTCCGTGAGGTCTTGTGGCGGAATTTTCCTGACACGGACATCCCCTACCAGGACTACCCGACTGTGGATTGTGTCGCCTTGGCTGGCGAGCCGATGGTGCTGTGGGGCAATGACAACCCTGTCCAGCAGGCCGGCTCCGCGGACCAGTACGTGTGGTCGCTGCTGCAGCAGGTGGAGGCTGTGCGTCGTCTCGGCTACGACGGGCCGGTCGCCGCCGGCGGGTTCATCCACCTGGGCGCTGACGGACGCGGCCGGGACGCGCACGGCGACCTGTTCGACCAGGTGGCACGCATGCCTGAGGTGGACGTGTTCACCGCCCACGGGTACGACAACCCGACTGGTGACGCGTTCCGTAACCTCGCGAAGATCGCCACGCAGACGGGGAAGCCGTTCATTTTGGAGGAGGTCGGCTTCAACGACAAGGCAGATGATGCGAAAGCCGCGAAGCTGGCGGCGTTCGCGCAGGTGGCGTTCATGTCCGGGCTGAACGGTGTGGGCCTGTGGAACATCGGCCAGTACGGCGACTTCGACGTCCGCCCGGACAGCGGCCCGAAGGCCGCCGCCGCGTGGCTGCAGGTGGTTGACGCGGTGAACGGACGCCGTCCCGCCGGGGCGGGCGGCGCTTCTCCTTCTCCGGTGCTCCCACCTGAGTGGACGACGTTCTCTGGCGACATGACGCCTAGCGACACGTTTATCGCGGCCCTCTCCGGTCAGGCCTTGTGCGTGGGCCCTCGGTCTGAGTGGGGCACGGTGACGCTGCCGGCCGTCGGGCAGAAGCGGGTCGCGACGGTCCCGCCTGCGCTTCTGGGAAGTGCGAAACCGCAGCGCACCTGCTACCCGCTGTTGAAGACAGATGGCACGTCTGACGGGGCGACTGTTGAGGTGTGGCCGAACAAGACAGTGGTCGCGAACATTCCTGCGGGGGGCGGCGGGAAGCGGATCATGCCGATGATGTACGCCCCGTTGGCGTGAGTGTCGCCGCTTTGTGGATGGCCCATACTGGCATCATGCATGACCTCGACCTTCCTCCGTTCCCTGCTGAGCTGATCGGCGCGGCGTTCGCTGCTGTGGCGTCTTGGATTGGTTGGCTATTCGCGAGGGCGGATCGGACGTCCGACCGGAGGGTTGAGGCTTTGGAGCGGTTGGCTGACTCTTTGAACCGTCGTGTCGCGTTGTTGGAGCAGTCCAGGGATGACGCTGAGGCGGCGCGCGACTCCGCGGAGGAGGAGGCGCACCGCCTCAGGGTGCAGGTGTTCAAGCTGGAGGAGTATGCGGCCGCGCTGATCCGCTGGGGGTTGGCGTTGATACGGCTGATTGCGCCGGAGAGTCGGCCGCCGGCGCCGCCGTCACCTCCAGGCGGTTTCGAGGATGTGGGCGATCTGTGTGGCGGCGGCATGCCGGCTGGTGCCTTTCCAGTGGACGCCGCCTCCGGTCACGTACCAGGTGACGCCCCGCCTGATGAGGGTCACTCGGGTTCCTGATGGGCGCCGGCCTCTGCGGATGATTGCTTCGCGGGGGCCGGTCGCTACTTTCAGGTTGGTCCGGTCGAGGCCGCACGCGTCAAGGATGGTGAGGGCCTCTGAGATGACTCCTGCGGGGGTCATGTCAGTTCACCCCCAGCCACTGCCAGAGGCCCCAGATGGTGATGGCGGCGCCGAGGGTGATGAGGCAGGCGGACAGGCCGGCGATGGCGTAGGAGACGGCGCCGAGGGTGAGCTGGGCTGCCCTGCTGGCCGGCTGGTGGCGGGTGGTGGGGGCTGCTGCGTGGCGCATGGTGTTGGTTCCTTTCAGTTGGTGCGGACGATGACGATGGAGCCGGCGGGGGCGGTGGCGTAGGAGCCTTTCTGGGCGCCCGCGTGGCCGCCGCGGAGGGTGAGGGTCCGGTAGGCGGGCCGGCCGGGGGTCGGCTGGTTGGATTCGACTCTCCAGGTGGCTCCTTCGCGGATGATGAGGGCGCCGGCGGAGACGTCCTCGATGGGGGTGGGTTTGGTCGGCTGGTGGGGGTACATCATTTGGTGTTCCTTTCTGAGGTCGTAGGAGGCTGTCTGGCGGCCTGTTAGCGGGGGCCCTGGGTGGCTGCCTGGGCTGCGTCTTTGAGGGTGTTGTAGAGGCTGCTGAGGGTGTCTGCGGGCCCGTAGGGGGTGCGGGCTGGCTGGCCGCCGCGGGGGTGGATGGTGACCCACCCGTCCTTGACGGTGACCTTGGTGCCGGCGGGCAGCTCCTGGTCGGCGATGACGTTCCAGGCGGCGATCCGGGCGATGGTGGCTGCGTTCATTGGTGACTCCTTCTGGGTTGTGGGCGGTCGCTCAGAGAGCGTTGAGGGCGTCTGCGTCGAGGCGCCCCATGGTGGTCAGCCAGGCGCAGAGGTCGTCGTGGAGGTCGCTGCGGGGGGAGCCGTCGTAGGGGAGGCCCCACTGGTCGACGTCCTGGAAGGCCTGCTCGTCCCCGAGGGTGAGGGTGAACCGGGTGAGGGGGTTGCCGGCCGCGTCGGTGCGGGGGGTGGCGTTCAGCTGGGCGGTGGCGTTCATGTCTGTTTCCTCCTTGTTGGTTGACTGACTAGACGGGGCCAATGCTCCTACTGTGCGGGCCGCGGCGTCAACGCGCCCGCCCGTGAGGCCGGTCACGCTGACGCCGCGGTGGCGGCGTCACGACCAGAGGCGCCAACCGGACGACGTCCCATCGCCCAACTCGAACGTCAACAGGGACGGTGCAGACGAGTCACCGGAGGCGTTCTGGAACCAGCTGGAACCCGGATCCGCGGTCGGCGCGCAGATGATCTGCCGGCTGTCCCCGGCTGTCTGCACCGAGAAGGAATGCCAGTGGCCGTGCAGCAGCACCCTGGCGTCCTGCATGCCCGCCACGCAGCCGAACGCCTGCCCTCGGAACCAATCAGCGACCCGCTGCTTGCTGCCGGCCGCGTGCCCGTGGGTGACTCCCATGACTGTCCCGTCGGCAGCCCGCACGGTCAGCGACTCCAGCTGTTTCTCTGGCGCCTCGAACTGGACGTGCTCGAATCCGGGTCGGCCTGACACGATCTGCTGGATGTTGTCGGCGATCAGCAGCCCGTAGTCGTCCCCGGGGAACGACGCCCTGTTGCTGCGGCCGATACCGGTGCGGACCTGGCAGTGGTTTGAGGGGACTGCCACGTAGGTGACCTCCGGGGCGGCCGGGGCCAGAGTCCGGAGCGTGTCGGCGAGCAGCGCCTGCACCGTCCTGATCTGGTAGGTGAGCGGAAGGTCGTTGGTCTGCGCCTGGCTGACTGTGTTGCTGAACCCTTCGACGGAGTCGCCGCAGTCCACGAGGATGACCTTCCGGTACCGGCGGGCCACATGGTCGGCGATCCGGGTGACAGCGGCGCGGACCCGGCGGACGGTTTCCTCGGTGCCGCCTCCTCGGTCTGTCTTCCCGATCTGCAGGTCGGACACCACGACCACGATCGTCGACTGGGACTTCACCTCAGGGGCCGAGGGGACGGGTTCTGCGAAGATCGGGGCAAGGTCCTCGAACCGTTTCGCCTGCGCCTCGCCGCGCTCGACAACGCCCGGCTTGTACGTGATCTTCTCGTACGACCCGTCGGCCAGGCGCACTGTCTTCCCGCGGGCCGAGATGGCTTCGACAGGCACACCGAAGTACTCGTCGATGCCGCCCTTGCTCATCTCGCTGCGACGCTTCAGGGCTTTCCGGTGTCGCCTGACCGCTGCCTCTGACGTGCCGTACTCGTCGGCGATGGCCTGGTTGGTGCGCCGCTGCTGCTGCGGAAGGGCGTCGTTCTTGATGATGGCTTCGTCCAGGGGGGTCACTTGCCGGCCTCTTCCTTGTAGTTGTTCACCCACTGGCGGAGCTTGAACATGTTGAACCCGGCCCAGTGGTCGACCGTGTCGCCGGTGTGCTTGTCGACCACGTAGCAGACCGGGGCGGCCGTGTAGTTGTTGGCGGCGGCGATTGCCTGCGCGGTGTCGTCGTTCTTGTACTTCGTCTCCATGTAGGGGGTGTTGTTCTTGGTGAGGTACCGCTTTGAGGATCGGCACTGCTGGCAGGACGGCTGGGACGCGATCATGATCTCGAATGAAGCCATTGGTTTGCGCTTTCTGTTTTATAAGGGTCTACGTGTAGTGAGGCGGGTGGGGGTACTCCCGGTTGGTTTCCCCCCACCCGCGGCGCGTGTCAGAACGGAGCGTTGAACGTGTTGGATGTGGTCGGGGCGAGCGCCTGCACGCCGCCGGCCTTGTCGGCCTTCTTGACGTAGCCGAGGAGCCGCGGGAATCGGACCTCAAGGGAGACGCCGGACTTGCTGCCGGACTCCCAGTTGCGGCGGACGAGCGCGCCGGTCACGGACACCTGGTCGCCTTTGTGGAGGATGTCGCCGAGGTAGTTCTCCCGGTCGCCGAAGAACGTGACGTCGATGTACAGGGGGTCGCCGTCGTCTTCCCACTGTTTCGTGTCCCGGTTCTGGGCCCGCCTGGTAGCGGCCAGGGCAAGCTTCAGCATGGCGGTGCCTGACTGTGCGTACTTGATCTCCGGGTCTCTGGTGAGCGTCCCCGTAACGGTGATCTCAGCGGCCATTGGTGTTCCTTTCGTTGAAGAGGTTGATGATGGTGACGAGGTCGGTGACGGTCATGGTCACCCACTGGTCTTCGGGTTTGCCGTTGCCGTGTCTTTTGTGGATGACTACGCCGGCGGCGCCACCGATGTTACCCGCCTCAGTATGCGCTTCCCGCGTCCACTTCGGCAAGTCCATGCGGGTAACGTTTTTGCATTCGATGGCGATGCGTTTGCCGGCGAGGTGGACGCCGCTGATGTCTCCGGAGTCGTGGGCTCCTGTCTTGACTTGCCGGTCGACGTGGAGGCCGTACAGCCGGTCGTTGAGGTGGTCTGCGATGAGCCGTTCGAATCGGGAGCCGGCGGCTTTCGCGGATCTCAGGTTGCGTCCCATGCTTCGCACAGCTCCTTCTCGACTTGGTCGTGGATGGCGGCCAGTTGGTCTTGCAGGTATTCGCGCATCTCGGTGGTGTCTTCCTGTCGGGAGGTCAGGTAGGCGGCAGCGTCAGCGAAGTGTGTCTGCAGGGAGTCGAGGCCGGCCTGCCAGGAGTCGCGGACGGCGATGTTGTCGACATGCCTGCGCGCGTACCAGCGGGCTTTCGCCATGTCTTCCTCGTACGTGCTGCCGGCTTTGGCTCCGGCGCGGAGCGCGTACTTCAGGACGTTGCCGATCAGGAATGTTTCCCGTTCGGTCAGGTTGATGACCTCGACGGGCCACCGCGTGTAATGGTCGGGGCGGTTAACGTTGTCGCTCATGAGATCACCACCACAGCCTCGCCGGTGGGGGTGCCGTTGAACAGGTCCCAATCGTCGGGCACTACCTCCCGCTTGGCGTACATGACGATCGGGACAGTGGCCTGCTCGTAGTCAGCGTCCGCCTCGGTGGAGGTGACGACGGGGATGTTTCCGTACCGGTCGGCGATCTCTTGCAGCTCGCGCATGAGGCCGTCGACTGTGAGGTAGATTCTGTCGTCCATTTCTTTCTCCTTGACATTCATGAGATCACTGCCACGGGGGTGCCGTTGCGATCTGCTTGGTACTGGTCCCAGGAGTCGCGGCGGCCAGTCTTGATGACGTTGATGATGGATAGGGCATCCCCCTGCTCGTAGCCGAGTCTCCCGTCGGCGATAACAGCAACGGGAGTGTCGTTGCCGTACCTGAAGGCCGCGTCCTGCAGCTGCCTCATGAGCTGCCCGATGGTGAGGTGGTTGCTGCCCTGACCGTCGCTGTAGTCGCGGACCACGGGCCCGGTGCCAGTGGCCCCGAACCCACTGGTGCCGCGTTCGGTGTTGTCATCCACGACGCCAGCCTCCACGTCAATGGGCGGCAGCGGCAGGATGATCAGCTGGCAGATCCGCTCCCCGGCGGCGACAAGGACCGGCTCGGCAAGGGCAGCGACAAGGACTTTCAGGTTGCCGCGGTACCCGGAGTCGATGACCCCTACACCGTGAGGGATTGTCAGTCCTCTCCTCCCGGCGGAGGACCGCAGGACCAGGTGCCCGTAGTAGCCGTCCGGGATGGCGACCCTGACGCCGAGGTCGATCGTGTACACGGCGCCCGGGCGGACCAGGCAGCCCTGACCTTCGGGGGTGTACAGGTCGACGCCGGCGTCTGTGTTGTGGGCCCGGACGGGGTCTGTCACGTTCATTGTCTTCTGGATGGTGATCTTCACGAGTGTTCCTTTCTGTTCCACGGGGATCGGTCTCGTCCTCTTGTTAGGCCATGCGGTTCAGCGTGGTATTCGTCGATGTCGTCTTCGTCCCATGCGAGCGGGGAGTGGGCGCCGGAGTCGACTGCTGTCTTGTGGGCAACCTGCGCCCCGTAGTTCACGGGGGCGAGGTTGCATTGGTTGCGGGACCAGGCGCTTGCGAGGAGAAGCCGGTCCTCTTCGGGCACGTACTCGCCTGCTCGGCCTTTCTGCACTGACTTCAGTTTCACGCCGGCCATGTCGGCTATCCGCTGCTCGGAGTGGCCGATCCACATGAGGGACAGGATCCGTCGTTGCACTCCGATCGGGGTGACGGTTCGGAGTGTCATGGCTTCTCCTGCGGTTCCAGGCTGGTGCCAGCCTCCCACTTGTCGATGACAGTTGACAGGGAGTCGGGGTCATCCATGCTGGCGCCGGCGGCCTGCGCCTGCTGCCAGACTTCGTTGGCGTCCCGGCCGGTCTCGTGGCAGTAGTCCATGAGGATGGTGCGGGTCATGTCCCGCTGCGTGTGGTCCTGTGCGGCCTTCTGCGGGGCGTTCTGGGCGGGCGTGGACTCCAGCTCCTCTGGCGTGTACACGGTGCCCGCGAGGGCGTCTGACGCGCCCTGACGGCATACCTCGGTGATGGCGCGGGCGCGGAGCATCTGCCGCGGGTACTGCTGCCACGGGCCGCGGCTGCCCCACAGGCCGGCCGCCTGCGCTTTGCTTTTGTCCCAGGTGACAGTGAATTCGTAGTCGGGGTCGTCGGCGCGGATCAGGGTCGCGGTCACGGAGTCGCCGTCCTCGCGGAGACGCAGCTTGTGGCCGGCCCGCCTGACGACGGCGCCCATCAGGTCCGCGGACATCGTCATCTTCCCGCGGGCCACGACCATTGACTGCATCACCTGCGTGTAGGGGACGCCCAGGGCGTCACCGATGTCCATGGCCCACACAATGTCAGCGGGCTTGCCCCTGTATTCGGCGGGGATCAGCGAGGACTGGGCGACGATCTTTGCGTGCTCGATGCGGTCTGTCATCGGAGTGTTCCTTTCATCATTGTGCCGAGGAGTTGGTTGGCTACGTCCGCGGGGTGCGCGTCGCATTGGTACGGCATGTCCACGGTTGATCGGCCGGCGTGCATGGTGACTCCGGCCCGGCCGACGTGGACGGTCATGAGGTCCAGGTCGCCCCAGTAAATCCGCAGGGTTGCGGCTTCGCTGTCAACCATGGGCTCTTCAACGAAGAAGTCTGGGCCTGGGTGGTCGCGGAGGCAGACGTCGGCGATGACCCGGGCCATGGCGCCCCTGTCTGCGGTGCCGGCGTAGCGGCCGATCATGCCCACTCCTCGCGGGCGGCGTTGAGGGCCCGGCGGATCGCGTTGTAGATGGCGTCCTTCGTACCGTTCGGGTCGCAGGCGTAGCGGCTGCCGGCAGCGTCCAACACGTACAGGCCGTCCTCGTTGACGCTGGCGATCACGCTGCCACGCCCGGTGCGGGCCTCAATGTACGGAGATCCGTAGGTAGTGCGCTGGAAGGTGGCGTATTCCCCGACGGCGAGGTGGTTGCGGATCGCCTCGAGGAGCGGCATGAGGAGGCGGGCCTGGGATAGCGGCGACATTGGTGATTCCTTTCAGCTGTGGCGGATGTTGATTATTTGGGTGCGGCCGGTGGCCGGGTCGGTGTGGGTGATGTGCTTCCAGTCGGCCATCTCGACGCGCTCGACGCGGCGCCTGTACCTAGCGGCTGCTGCTTTCGCGGTCTCGGATCGGTTTCTCATCGCGGTGTTCTGGGGGATATTCATGGCAGTGGCAGGTTTCTCAGAATGTTTTCCGCTGCAGCTTCCGCGTTTTTGTATTCGAATACGGGAGCCTGCGGGAGAGGTTTATTGGATGAGGCAACAGTGACGTTCAGGTCATTGTTGATAAGCGCTACGCCGCGTCCTGGAATCACGATTGCGAACTTCTGAACGTCCTCTATCGCAGACCTTACGGTGACCGGTTTAGCTTCGGCGGGGAACCCTCGGCGGCCGATTTCCTTAGCGATATCCAGGGACATTGTCCGCGGGTTCCTCTTATGGCGACGGAACATCAGTCCTCCTCGAGGGCGAGGAATCCCCCGATGATCCGCCCGGCGTCCCCGAGAGCGATCGGGTAGGAGATGTGGGCGCCCAGCTTCGACACGTACACGATCCGGTTGTGGTGGACGGCGACCTTCGCGGTGCTGGTGGTGCTGCCGTTCTTGGCGATGGCCACGACCGCGACGTCGCTGTAGCCGGCTCGGCCGACCTCGGTGGCCACGGCGCCATAGCCGATCGTGTTCTCGCGGACCCACTTGGCGATGAGGGTTGCGGTGTTGTTCTGGGCGGTGGTCGACAGGTGCATGAGGTGTTCCTTCCTGAAGTTGCAGGAGCGCTTCTGAGCGGCTTTCAGCGGGCGGCTGGTGCCTGGTACTGGACCGGGGCCGTTCGGGCCGCAGCGTGGCGGAGAATGGCCTTCCTGTGGTTGCTGGACCGGGTGGCCTTGATGGCGACCGGCAGGCCGACGACGAAGCCGAGGACAGCGACCATCGTGGCGTGGCCGGTGACCAGAGCGAAGGCGGAGGCCAGGACCCAGACGATGCTGAGGGTGGCGACCCAGGTGATCAGGGTGGTGGCTGCCTGGCCGGGGAGCTGAGCGGTGGTGTTCATTTGGTTCCTCCTTGACGGGGTTGATTGAATTGACGAGGCCAATCTACGGCGTGTCGACACGCCGGTCAACCCCATGGCGCGGTGACGTTGGTCACGATCTGGGGAGGCTGGGGGGGGTATCAAAATGAGACGACAGGGGGGTATCAAAATGAGACCCAAACCTTGTCTAAGAGAATAAACACCCCCCTACCCCCCGCGACGGGCCGGCACCGGGGGGGGCACGCTCCCAACGCCCCCCGCTGACGCCGGGGGCGCCAACCGCGTACCAGCCCCAACCAACCGGCCGGCGTACGGTAAGGTTGACCCGTTGGTTGACAGCTGGCCTCATGGTTTTTGTGTTGTGTTCCCCAGAGGCCAGCCCGGGGCCCGGGTAGAGCCACGAAGCTCCCCGGGCCCCAACCAGCAGGCCAACAGAACACAACAACCAACACAACACGGAGACAAACATGGGCTACTACAACACCCAAATCATCGGCGCCATCAACATCCGCCCCTACTGGAAACGTCAAGACCTCACCGCCGGTGACATCGCCACACTCACCGCACTCTGCACCTGGTGGAACTGCGAACACATCTACCCGTCATGGGCAGCCATCGAACAACGCTCAGGACAGTCACGCCCCACAGTCGCCCGCGCACTCAACCACCTCACTGAACTCGGCATCATCGAAACACGCCACACCCCAGGCAACACCAACGAATACGCCATCCACCTCGACGCTCTCCTCAACCACGACGGTCTCGTAGCAGCAGGCGCCGTCAGCCACGACCGAGTCACCGAACAGCGCACCTACAAACCACTCACCCCCGTCGCCGACCGAGTCACCGAAAACGACATCGCCCGCGCCCGCGCCAAACACGACAAAGCCGCAGCCAAAAAACAAGCGCAGAAAGCACAGGAAGCCCAGGAACGAGCCGAATTCAACAAGACCTACCCGGGCACCAAAGCCACCATCCGAGACTGGCAGAAAGCCCGACAGCACGCCACAGCCCAGGAAATCACCGACGGCGCACGCGCCTACGCAGACCAATGCCGCCGCAGGGAAACACCCGCCCGGTACATCCGCACCGCCCGACGCTGGCTCGAAGACCACGACTGGGAGAACTACCAACCCCAGAAACCAGCCAACACCACCGACCTCCTCGGCAACCCACACATCAACGACCCCGAACTCGTCAACGCGGAAGCCACCCCCGAACTCATAGCCAACATCGCAGCCATGTGGAACAACGCAACCAACAACTGAACCACACGGAAAGGAACACGCAAATGGAACCCACCACCACCATCGAGCAATGCCTCATCGGCTCAGCCCTCGCCGGCAACGCGGCGCAAACCGACACCACCTGGTCCACCACACCAGACATGATCGCCAACACCAGATACGCGGTCCTCTGGGGAATCATCCGAGACCACTGGGCAATGGGCAGGGTCCCCACCCCCGCTTCCGTCCTCTCTGAAATCCGGAAGCCAGCCACCGGAGAGGACATCCTCGACTGCGTGCACGCATCCGTGAACCCCGTCGACGCAGACCACTACGCCCACCTCGTCCAGGAAGCCTCCGCCAAACGAGACGTCCACGACGCACTCGCCCGCGCCGCCCAGCTCCTCCAAGGCGACTCCACCGCCGCTGAGGTCGCCGCCTGGACGCAGTCCCACATCGGCTCCACCATCCCCGACGGAGACACCGTGTCCATGCCGTCCCTCGTCGACCAGTGGTACACGGCCAAGAAAGCTACCGGCGTCCGCACCCCCTGGGTCAGCGTCAACGACATCATCGGCATGCACCGCGATGGCGGCCTCCACGTCATCGGCGCCCGACCCGCAGTCGGTAAAACCCTCTACGGCCTGTACCTCGCCGCCTGCGCCGCACGCAACGACAGGCACGTCCTCTACGTGTCCATGGAAATGCCGGCCCGCGAGCTGCTCCCCAGGCTCCTGTCCCAGGCCACGGGCGCTCCCCTCAAGTACACGACCAGGGAAGAGGCAGCCCCCTCCGACCTGGCCGACACCCTCAACCGTGCCGCCGCGCAGATCGCTTCCCTGCCCATCCACATCAGCGACAAAGCTGGCATGTCCGTCGAACAGGTCGCCGCACTCGCACGGACCCTCCACCACAAGAAGAAGCTCGGCGCCGTCGTCATCGACCACATGCAGCTCCTCGCCCCGTCCCGCGGCGCGCCCGGCTCTTCACTCAGGGAGATGGTCACCTACCAGTCGAGGGCGCTGAAAGAACTGGCTCTCGAGTTGGACGTTCCCGTGTTCGCCCTGTCGCAGCTGTCCCGCGCCTCCGAGATGAGAGACGACCTCGCCCCGAAACTCGCTGACCTCCGCGAGTCAGGCAGCATCGAACAGGACGCGGACACCGTCACCCTGCTGTCCCTGCCCGTCCGCGACGGCACACCCGACCGGACGCGGCTGGCCGTGTCAGTAGCCAAGAACAGGCACGGCGCAACCGGCGACGCCGAGCTCATCCGCCAACCAGCCATGGCCATCCTCGCAGAACCCACCCCACAAGGGCACTGACAGCCCCGTAGGCGGGCGAACCCCCCTCACCTGGTACTCGGGTGCAGGGGGGTGTCCGTTAGGCCGGCAGCGTCGCTTACACGGCCTCCGCGCACCCAGGCGGGCTGGGTACCATAAGAACATCCACACCAACCGATAAGGGAGACCGCAATGACCCGCACCCTCTACGCCGTCGCGCTCACCGCCGGCATCCTCTCCGCCGCCCACGCCGCGCTCCTCTGGTACGCCGGCTTCACCACCGGGGAACTCGACATCTCCACCAGCCTGCTCTGGACAGTCGTCTCCGCCGTCTGCCTCGCATCGCTGCGCCCCATCCGCTGGGCGCGCAAACACGGCAACCACCCAGGCTTCCACCGCCGCTGACACCCGGATCCCCCGACACCAACACAGGCGCCGGGGGATCCGCCTACCTCCGTGCCCTCACCGCACCACCCAACACAGGCAGGGACCTTGTACCCAGAAGGGCCAGGCGCCTCACCCCGCGCCCGCACCCCGTTGGGGCTATGACACCAAACCAGAGATATCCAGGTAGTAGATAGTAGGCACCTGTGGATATGTGGATAACCCCACCTCCCACTGCAACCCCAACCATCCACAACCCACAACCACCTGTGGACAACCGGGAGGGTGCAGTGAATTACTTGTATGCACAACCACTTATCCACAAGTTATCCACAACCAATCCACAAGGTTACCCACAGGGTTATTCACATGACCCAGCACACAGGGGAGGACTAAAGACCCACCCCGGGGAAACCCAAACACCAGAAACCCACAACCCAAACACCCCCCACCCAGACAGGAACCACCCCACCACTGGGGATTACAATTCAACTTGAGATTTGGGCAGGGACAAAT
>ERZ773024.63-NODE-63-length-34653-cov-8.873172_pt1 | contig 34653 bp, 30 predicted proteins | sample MGYA00511667_ERZ773024 | MGnify/ENA primary metagenome ERZ773024 (study PRJEB29015, sample SAMEA2738117) | human oral metagenome | biome: human oral; feature: human-associated habitat; material: saliva | place: China | collected 2258 ... | reverse complement strand
TGAAATCCAAATACGGATTTTAGCCCTTAACTTTTATATGTGGAAAAGGTTTACCAGACAGCAATAAATGAGTATTATTTGTGGTTAGAGAAGAGTTATACTGCTCTAAAATGCAAAGCCTTAGATAGTATTAAGAATACCCTCACAACCATCTTCAATTAAATCAAGAGCTAAGTTAAAATCGTCAGCATCACCATAATATGGGTCAGGAACACAAGTAGCAGAAGGATGTTGAGTAAAGAAATCTGCCATTCGTACGACCTTTTCTCGTGCCGTTTCATTAGGTGCCTGAGACGTAATATTACGATAATTATCCTCGTCCATTACGACAATCTTATCGAATAACTCAAAATCTCTACGCGCATCAAATTGACGAGCACGGTGGTCAACGCTATATCCACGCAGTCTACCATGTTCACGCATGCGCTTATCAGGTAACTGTCCAACGTGCCAATTACCAATTCCTGCTGAATCAATCATATATCGGTCTGCACAGCCTCGTTCCTCAACAAGATGTTGCATCACAGCATGTGCAGCCGGAGAGCGACAAATATTACCTAAGCAAATAAACAAAATACTCACTTTTTCATTTGTTGTCGTATCCATTTTTATCTCATATTTGTGACAGATTTTCCACTCCACTGTCTATTGATTAATTTGATTTATACTTATTAATATTATAAGGTATGATTTCTCTTTTAGGAGAACGCATAACTTATTCTACCTCACTTACTCCAAACAATTCCTTTATCTCGTTTAGATATTCTAAAGCTACTTCCCTACCCTGATCATAGGTGGCTTGCATCATTGCTGGGTCGTGTGAGAAATGCCCTATTGTTAGTTTTGCTTTAGGACGAAGCACTAAGGTATTAGGCTTCTTTTCTTCTGCACGAACGTAAGCTAACTGTTCATTATACATGATATGTCGTTGCTCCAAAGCTTTTACAACACGTGGATGACGATGTAACCACATACGCATAAGGGGCATCAGTGAGATTGGCTCTTTCACAAAACCCTCTGGCTGAGTAAGAACAACCAAATTACGCTCATAGCCTTGTTCCTGAAAGAAGCGGAGAGGAATGGAATCTGCAATACCACCATCCAAAAGTTTCTTGCCTTCTACCGTCACAATACGAGCAGCAATAGGCATAGATGCAGAGGCACGAATATACTCTAAACAATTATTATCAACCTCCATCAGTCGCTTATACTCCGCTTTACCCGTTCCAACGTTTGTACATACAGCCCAAAACTCCATTGGATTCTCACGAAAAGTATCAACATCGAAGTAATCAATATGGCGAGGCATATAATGGTAAGCGTATTCACCACCATAGTAATCACCTGATGTTAAGAGTGAACGCAAAGAAGCATAACGCCAGTCGTTTGCCAACTTCTTGTTGTATCTTATCGCCCGTCCTGCCTGCTTTGACTTCATATTACAACCAAAAGCCGCACCCGCAGAAACGCCAATAACGCCATCAGGCCATATGTTATTTTCCATCAGAACATCCATTACACCAGCAGAAAACAATCCACGCATGGCTCCTCCTTCTAATACAAATCCTTTCTTCATTATGTTTTATCCTTTAAATACTGCCTTTTTATAATGTTATATTCTGATAATTAGAGATATAAACAATGCTATTGTAGTAAAACAAAGGTTACCATAAAGGTAACACCTTACTTTTGTTTTCTCTTTGCTAATGCAGCAATAGCATCAAAACTGTAAACGAGTGTGCCACTGGTAAAAGTCGTTGTTTCAATCTTAAAAGAACGATATTTCCTAAGACATTCAACAAATGCTTCTGGAGTCTGAACGAAGGCAGAGTCAGTCTGCTTACTGATACCCGGCTTATAACTGAATCGTCCAACCTCCTCTCCATACGCATAGACACGAACATAGTTGGTTGTATCATAACTGTTACCCGCAAACTGTTCGCCATCACCAAGAATCATACATGCTTCAACACCTACACGTCCAAGATAACGTACACGAATGTTCATACGATTAGAAGGCGTTATCTGCGACTTCTTGTTTGGAGCACTCTGCATATTGGCTACTGCAGAATCGTTGAGATAGGTCCATGAAGAAACATACGTCCCATCACCTGACGAATTACTATCAAGATCAACAGCCAACATTGTGTCTACCTGTGTTGTATCATAATGCCCTACTCCTCGCGAAGAACAGCCTGAGCAAGACATAAAAGCTACTGCAGAGATAGCCACAAAGACTAAGGGCAGTAACTTCATTGAATGTTGTTTCATCTTTAAGAAGCTAAAGGGGTTAAGGGAGTTAGAAGGAGTTTAGACATTATTTCCTAATCCTTGCTTTGGAAGTCAAGGGAGTTTAGTGAAAGGTATCAACCCCAACAATGATAATTGTTAACTAAACTCCTTCTAACTCCCTTAACTCCTTTAACCCCAGAAGACTATTAATATTCTCCCCAAGCCTTGATATCAATATCATCTAAACTGACATTGCAGAAGGCTGAGATAAACGCACTTGCCAATCGGCTGTTTGTAATCAATGGTACATTGAGGTCGATTGCTGCACGACGAACCTTATAACCATTGGTCAACTCACGTGGAGTAAGGTCCTTTGGCATGTTCACAACCATGTCTATCTTCTTCTCGTGTAAGAGGTCGAGTGCCTGTGGATGTTGTCCTTCATCTGAAGGCATATACACACATGTATTCTCAATTCCATTCTCTGCGAGATACTTTGATGTACCGACTGTTGCATAAAGTTCATAACCATGCTGCTTCAACATCTTTGCAGCATCAAGCATTTCAGCCTTCTGCTTTGCTCCACCTGTTGACAACAAGACTGTCTTCTTTGGTATTCTAAGACCTACAGACAGCATAGACTTTAACAAAGCTGTAGAGGTATCATCACCCAAACAACCTACCTCACCTGTAGAACTCATATCAACACCCAATACTGGGTCGGCCTTCTGTAAGCGGTTGAAAGAGAACTGAGATGCCTTAATACCTACGTAATCAAGGTCGAAGAGGTTCTTGCTTGGTTTCTCAACAGGCGCACCGAGCATAATCTTAGTAGCCAAGTCGATGAAGTTGAGCTTCAACACCTTACTAACGAATGGGAATGAACGGCTCGCACGGAGATTACACTCAATAACGAGGATATCGTTATCACGTGCCATAAACTGGATGTTGAATGGTCCGTTGATGTGCAACTTCTTCGCAATCTGACGACTGATACGCTTAATACGGCGCATAGTTTCAACATAAAGTTTCTGAGGTGGGAACTGAATTGTAGCATCACCAGAGTGAACACCAGCAAACTCAATATGCTCAGAGATAGCGTATGCCAATATCTCACCATCCTGTGCAACGGCATCCATCTCAATCTCCTTTGCATGTTCAATGAACTTACTTACCACAACAGGGTGGTCTTCGCTGACGTTGGCAGCCAACTGAAGGAAGCGAGTGAGTTCATCTCTATTAGAACAGATATTCATAGCTGCACCAGAAAGTACGTAAGACGGACGTACAAGTACTGGGAAGCCAACACGGTCAACGAACTTATCAATATCGTCCATACTTGTCAATGCACTCCATTCTGGCTGATTGATACCATTCTCTGTGAGCATTGAGGAGAACTTAGCACGGTCCTCAGCGTTATCAATATCCTTTGCTGATGTTCCAAGAATAGGCACATTCTCCTCATCAAGATACATAGCAAGGTTATTTGGAATCTGACCACCTGTTGATACAATCACACCATGTGGGTTCTCTGCATCAATGATATCCATAACACGTTCGAAGGTCAACTCATCGAAATAGAGGCGATCACACATGTCATAATCCGTTGACACTGTCTCTGGATTATAGTTAATCATGATAGAACGATAGCCCTGACGACGGATGGTATTCAATGCCTGAACACCACACCAGTCGAACTCTACAGAACTACCAATGCGGTAAGCACCTGAACCAAGTACGATAACTGAGTTACGATCATTAGGGAACGTAACATCTGAAGCTACACCAGCGTATGTAACATAGAGGTAATTGGTCTGTGCAGGATACTCGGCTGCCAATGTATCAATCTGCTTAACAACAGGAAGAATACCAAAGCTCTTACGTAAACGACGAACGATTCTCATAGCTTCGTGCATCTTCTTGCACTCTTCTTCCAAACCAACAGCACGTGCAATTTGGAAGTCTGTAAAGCCATAAACCTTTGCTGTACGCAGAAGTTCCTTATCAAGTGTGTTGATATTCTTAGTTTTCAGTTCCTCATCAATATCTATGATATGCTTGAGTTTATTAAGGAACCATCGGTCAATCTTGGTCAACTCATGAATCTGATCAACTGTATAGCCCTTGTGCATCGCCTTAGAAATAAGGAACACACGCTTGTCGGTAGGTTCACGCAACGCTGCATCGAGGTCGTCTATCTGCAATTCTTTGTTCTCAACAAAGCCGTGCATACCCTGTCCTATCATACGAAGACCCTTCTGAATGGCTTCCTCGAAGTTACGACCAATAGCCATTACCTCACCAACAGACTTCATACTTGAGCCTAACTCCCTATCCACACCACGGAACTTACTGAGGTCCCAACGTGGAATCTTGCAGACTACATAGTCGAGTGCTGGCTCGAAGAAAGCTGAAGTGGTCTTTGTAACAGAGTTCTTCAACTCAAAGAGTCCGTAGCCCATACCCAACTTAGCAGCAACGAAAGCAAGAGGATAACCAGTTGCCTTGCTGGCAAGAGCTGAAGAACGAGACAAACGAGCATTTACCTCAATAACTCGATAATCCTCACTCTCTGGGTCGAAAGCATACTGAACATTACATTCACCAACAATACCAATGTGACGTACAATCTTGATAGACAGTGCACGGAGCTTATGATACTCGCTATTAGAAAGGGTCTGAGATGGTGCAATAACGATAGACTCACCGGTATGAATACCAAGCGGGTCGAAGTTCTCCATGTTACAAACTGTGATACAGTTGTCATAACGGTCACGAACAACCTCGTACTCTATCTCTTTCCAACCCTTCAAACTCTTCTCTACCAAAACCTGAGGAGAGAAAGAGAAAGCCTTCTCACAGAGTGTATTCAACTCATCCTCATTATCAGCAAATCCACTACCAAGGCCACCCAATGCGTATGCAGCACGAACAATAACAGGATAACCGAGGTTCTTTGCAGCCACACGTGCCTGCTGAATATCCTCACATGCCTCACTCTTGATTGTCTTTACATCAATCTCATCGAGTCGTTCAACAAAGAGTTCACGGTCTTCAGTATCCATAATTGCCTTAACAGGGGTACCTAAAACCTTTACATTATACTTCTTCAGAACACCTGTCTTATCCAACTCAACACCACAGTTTAGTGCTGTCTGACCACCAAAAGACAGGAGGATTCCATCAGGACGTTCCTTCTCTATAACACGCTCAACAAAGTAAGGTTGAACTGGAAGGAAATAAATCTGGTCTGCTACACCCTCAGATGTCTGTACTGTTGCGATGTTTGGGTTAATCAAAACCGTAGAAACACCCTCCTCGCGTAATGCCTTCAACGCCTGTGAACCAGAGTAATCAAACTCTCCTGCTTCACCAATCTTCAATGCGCCTGAACCAAGTATCAGGACTTTCTTTATTGACTCGTCTTTCATTATTTCAGTGTTTCTACAAATTTATCAAACATAAAGTAAGTATCAACCGGACCAGAGCAAGCCTCTGGGTGGAACTGTGAGGTAAACCAAGGGTTCTCCTTATGGCGAATACCCTCATTACTACCGTCATTCATATTAACGAAGAGTTCCTGCCAATCCTTGTCTAATGTTGAAGCATCAACCGCATAACCATGATTCTGTGAGGTGATATAACACTTATCAGTACCTACCATGCGAACAGGTTGATTATGTCCACGATGACCGTATTTCAACTTATAAATCTTTGCTCCTGCAGCCTTTGAAAGCAACTGATTGCCCATACAGATTCCACAGATAGGTTTCTTACTCATACTCATCTGCTTACGGATAACCTCAACAGCATCATTACACATATCAGGGTCGCCAGGACCATTACCGAGGAAAAGACCATCATAATCCATACCTGTGTAATCATAGTTCCAAGGTACACGGATAACCTCAACACCTCTGGTAATCAATGAACGAATAATATTAGCTTTCACACCGCAGTCAACAAGGACAACCTTTTTACCAGCGCCCTCGTTGTAGCGGATAATCTCTTTTGTTGAAACGCGATCAACAAAGTTTACTCCCTCGTAATCAGCCTCTGGGATATTATTAGGTTCATCATCAAAGAGAATCTTACCCATCATCACACCGTGCTCACGTAAAACCTTAGTAAGTTCACGTGTATCAATACCAGTAATACCTGGTACGTGTTCACGCTTCAGCCAGTCAGCCAAACTCTCCACAGCATTCCAATGTGAATGCTCCTCTGTATAGTCAGACACTATCAAGGCTGAGACATAGATTTTATCACTCTCCATGAAGGTTGGGATACCACTTTCCTCAATAGTAAAAGGTGGTACACCATAGTTACCTACCAATGGGAAGGTCATTGTTAGTAGCTGACCCGCATATGAAGGGTCAGTCAAGCTCTCTGGATAGCCCATCATAGCTGTGTTGAAGACCACTTCACCAGCTACTGGGGCATCGTATCCAAACGACTTTCCATGGAATTTTGTTCCGTCACTTAAGACTAAAGTTACGTTCCTCATTGCTTATAGTATTGTTGGATTGAAAATTCTTTTCATGAAAAGAACTATTTTTTATCGTGAAAAGAAATCTTTCTTTTCATGAAAATAATTCTTTTTTATCATGATGATAATTTACAGATAAGCGGTTATTACGCCTTTCCTGTATTTAGATGTTCACGCTCATAATAGCTTATGAAGGCCTCATTGACCAATCGCATACCACCTGGAGTTGGATAGTTTCCTGTAAAATACCAATCACCTGGATGATTAGGTATTGCATTATGTAACCCCTCCACACTCTGGAACACGAGTTCTACAGGTGTTGTCATACCTTCTGGGCGCAGCATTTCAACTATCTTCTTATTAATCTCATCTACCGTAAAAGGCTTATAAACTGCACGTACAGCATTTGAAATGGTCTCTCCCTTAGGCTTTGCCAATTCTTTCTTACAATTCTCATAGACCTCACGAAGTAAGTCTTCCATACCACGTTCACGTATCAGTTCGATTACTGCACGGAAGACACAGAACTCTTCTGGATGTGGCATATCAATACCATAGTAATCTGGGAATCGAATCTGTGGCGCACTGGATACGACAACAATCTTTTTAGGATGCAAGCGATCGAGAATACGAAGGATACTCTCCTTCAATGTTGTTCCACGAACGATAGAGTCATCAATAATGACAAGATTATCCTCATAAGGTTTAATACACTCGTATGTTACGTCATAAACATGAGATGCAAGGTCGTTACGCGAGTTTCCTTCTGTGATAAAGGTACGTAACTTAATATCCTTCCATGCCACTTTCTCAGAGCGTACATCTTGATGAATAATACGATAGACCTCCTCTGAAGAGGCCTTAGAACCTAAAGCTGCGATCTGCTCAACCTTCTTCTTGTCAATCTGCTCCTTAAAGCCGTGAACAAGACCATAGAATGCAACCTCCGCAGTATTAGGGATATACGAAAGAACTGTATGCTCTGTATCATAGTCAACTGCTTTCAATACAGGCTCTGTCAACTGACGTCCCAATGTCTCACGCTCCTTATAAATATCACGGTCTGAACCACGTGAGAAATAGATACGCTCAAAAGAGCAAGCAGCATTCTGCTTAGGTTCAAGTATTTGCTGTAGTGAACATTCACCACGCTTATTAACTATCAGTGCCTGACCAGGTTTCAACTCTTGGATATCATCACACTCAAGGTCGAATGTAGTCTGCAGAACAGGACGTTCACTTGCCAAAACAACAATCTCATCATTCTTATAATAGAAAGCTGGGCGAATCGACCATGGGTCACGAATAGAGAACATCTCACCCGAACCAGTCAATCCACAGATAACGTAGCCACCATCAAAGTGCTGCATCGTTGTCTTGAGAACATTACTCATCTGTACGTTCTCTTCAATATAGTTGGTGATAGCACGCTTCTCCAAACCTAACTTCTGTGCATCCACAAAGTTACGTTCAACCTCACGATCAAGTCTGTGTCCCATCAATTCCAAAAGAATGTTCGTATCACTATAGATACGTGGACACTGTCCCTGTTCAGTCAAAATCTCAAAGACATCTCCAATATTAGTCATATTAAAGTTACCACACATACAGAGATTCTTTGCTTTCCAGTTGTTGCGACGCAAGAAAGGATGAACATAAGAAAGGCCACTCTTGCCGGTAGTAGAGTACCGAAGGTGGCCCATATAAAGGTCTCCCGCAAAGGGGAGATTAGTTTTAGCAAAAGAAACATCAGACAACTGCTCCTGTGAAAGGTTCTTATAATGCTTATGAACATTGGCAAAGATCTCAGCGACAGCATTCTTACCCTCTGCACGCTCACGGAACATATATTCATTACCTGGCTCAGAATCCAGTTTTACAGAAGCCATACCAGCTCCCTCTTGACCACGGTTATGCTGTTTCTCCATCATCAGATAGAGTTTGTTCAGTGCATACATCCAGGTGCCATACTTCTCCTGATAATACTCAAGCGGCTTCAGCAATCGAATCATTGCCACACCGCAGTCTTCATGAATGTTCTTTTCCATTGATAAGGTTTTCTGTCTTTCTTTTACTTTTAAAATCGTATATCTATCTTCATGTCTCCCTTAATAAAAAGGAAGATGAATATAAACTTCACTTTATTAGGAGTAACACAGTCTGTGCATTCGTCATATCCATTAAGAATAAATACACAGACTATGCCTTATAATGTCTGGCGTCAACCACTCACCTCTCCCTACTCTACTGTTACAGACTTAGCCAGATTTCTTGGCTGATCAACATCCTTGCCTTTACATACAGCAATATGATAAGCCAACAGCTGTAATGGAACCGTTGCCACTAATGGCTCAAGACATTCCATCATGTCTGGGAGTTCTATAACAGCATCTGCTATCTTAGAGATGGTTGTATCACCCTTTGAAACTAAAGCTATCACGCGTCCTTGTCGTGCCTTTATCTCTTGGATATTACTACGAACCTTCTCATACATTCCATTATGTGTTGCAATAGCTACGACAGGCATATCTGAATCTATCAAAGCGATTGGTCCATGTTTCATCTCTGCTGCTGGATAGCCTTCAGCATGTATATAGGATATCTCCTTCAACTTCAATGCGCCTTCAAGAGCTACCGGATAACTATATCCTCGACCAAGATAGAGGAAGTTGCGAGCATACGTAAATGTACGAGCTAAGTCGGCTATCTGATCGTTTGTCTTTAAGACTTCTTCTATAACAGATGGCATCTCTGCCAATCCTTTTATCACTTTATTATACTCGTCTTCACTAATGCTTCCCTTTGCATTAGCCAAAGCAAGCGCAAACATTGTCAACACCGTAACCTGTCCTGTAAAAGCCTTCGTTGATGCTACACCAATCTCAGGTCCTACATGAATGTAGGTTCCTGTGTCTGTTGCACGTGGAATACTTGAACCAATAGCATTACAAATACCATAAATAAACGCACCCTTTGATTTTGCAAGTTCTACTGCAGCAAGTGTATCTGCTGTTTCACCACTCTGTGAGATAGCGATCACAACATCACCATCACCAACTACAGGATTGCCATAACGGAATTCACTTGCATATTCGACCTGAACAGGAATACGACAATACTCCTCTATGAGCTGTTTACCAATTAGTCCTGCATGCCAACTTGTACCACAAGCAACAATGATTATGCGCTTTGCATTCAGCAACTTATCACGATGATCTATCAAAGCCCTCAAAGTCACCTGAGTATGTTCTGGATGTACACGTCCACGCATACAATTCTTCAAACACTCTGGCTGTGCAAAAATCTCTTTGAGCATAAAGTGAGGGAAACCTCCTTTCTCTATCTCTCCAAGATTAATATCTACTGTACGCACCTCTGGTGACAGTTCTTCATTTAGAATATTAACAACCTTCAGTTCTTCTCCTAACTTCATAACGGCAATATTGCCATCATCTAAGTACACTACCTTATCCGTATACTCTACAATAGGACTGGCATCCGAGCCAAGGAAGAACTCCCCATCACCAATGCCTACTACTAATGGGCTCTGCTTACGTGCCGCAATAATAGTGTCTGGATTGCGCTTGTCAAGTATAGCTATAGCATATGCACCAATGACTTGATGAAGTGCTAACTGAACAGCCTCCAGTAAACTGAGGTTTTTCTTTGTCTGTATATAATCAATCAATTGTACCAATACTTCCGTATCAGTTTCTGACTGAAATGTCATTCCCTTTTCTATGAGATTATGCTTGATTTCAGCATAGTTCTCAATAATGCCATTATGAATAATAGCAAGATTCTTCGACTGTGAATAATGCGGATGTGCATTTAATGAAGAAGGTTCACCATGTGTTGCCCAACGCGTATGAGCAATACCGATATTACCTGTTATGTCCTTATCTGAACAATACTCTTCCAGGTCAGCAACCTTTCCTTTTGTTTTATAAACATTCAGTTCCTTACCTTTATTTATCAATGCTACACCTGCACTGTCATATCCCCTATATTCAAGGCGCTGTAAGCCTTTAATTAAAATGGGATAAGCTTCACGCTTTGTTCCAATATATCCTACAATTCCACACATAATCCTTATACAATCAGTTACCCTAAATTCAAAAAGAGAATACCTCTCACACCCTCTCTTTTTAGTAGCACCCTAAGGTCTACCCAAGACATGGATATCAAAGATATTCTCATTCCTATTATATTTTATCCTAAGAAAGGCTATAGACAAGCCTCTAAGGACAGTATTTTACTTTCTCAATACGTTTACAAGCAACGATGCCACTGATGTCACAATACCAATGAAAGAGAACCAGAGGGTAGTAGAACTACCGATACCAGAGTTCTTAGCCTTTACACTGTTTGGCTGAACATAGAGGACATCATTCTGCTGAAGATAATAGTAAGGTGAGTTAAGCAAGTTTGCATCATTGAGATTCAAACGTACAACATGCTTCTGACCTGTTGGATCTTCACGAATCAACATAATGTTATCACGCTTTCCATAAACACCAAGGTCACCAGCTTGTGCAATTGCTTCCAAGACGCTCATCTTCTCTGTTGATACAGGAATAACACCTGGATGACCAACTTCACCAAGAACGGTTATATGGTAACTGCTCATACGAACAGTCACGATAGGATTCTCAGTGCGTGCCAAATAAGGCTGAATCTTACTCTTGATAAGGTCTTCACACTCAGGCTTTGTCAAGCCACTTACATGAATCTTACCAATTACTGGGAAATTGATGAATCCAGAGTTGTCTACCAAGTAACCCTGCAAAGAGCCACCACCCGAAGCAACCTGCTTACCACTACCCAACTGGTTACGCACCTGCAAATTGAAAGGAGCTGCAGCATCTGGGTCAGTAGTGTTTACAGTAATCGTCAATTCATCTTTTGGCATGATGCGTGCATCATACAAGCCACGTGAAGCAGCAAGGCTAATAGAATCAGCGTTTTCTAAGTAAGTAAAGCCCTTACTTGAGCCACATCCCGTCATGGCCATAATCATAGCCGTAACTATGAGGGAGAAAATAATTTTTTTCATTTGAACAAATAACGTGTAGTCAACTATCAACATTAATTTTAGCAAAATAAAAACGAACGAATACAAAGGAACTTCTTTCCTTATTTCATCGATCGAAATATATTCTTTGCAAAAATACAACTATTTTCTGATAACCGCAAACTAATATCTGTTTTTCTTTTTAGATTCTTCAACACATCGTAACGAACGACTTATCTTATTAAGAAAACGTTGGAACATCTTTAGAGTTATTCTGTCTTAATCTCGCATCTGGCGATAGGCAATAATGAAATCGTATTTCTTATTAATCGCATAAATACCGACCTCGTCGTTTATATTTGGTTATAGGCTTCTTTTCCAACAACGCATAGCCCCCTTCACAACAAAAAGTAATAAAACATTAAGCCATGAACACCAATGGTGCTTACGCCCCACACCTATGGTGTTCATGCTCCGCACCATATGTGCGCAGCATGAACATTATAACAGATAATGAAGAATTCAACCTATACATATCATTTAACGATATAAATTAAACCACTAACAATAAGCATATTATACTTTAAGTGATTTATTAAACATATCGTCCAGAGCAAACAGAATGGTTAATTCCTACTTGATATCAGCTACTACATATTCAGACCTTGTTCCGATACGAAACTTACCACCCCAAATACCGATTCCAGAAGACACATAATATTGAGTATTCCCTTTCTGTAAAGGTCCGAAAGCATCCTCATAGATAAGGTCTTCTATCCAGCTTACAGGCCACACCTGACCATAATGCGTGTGGCCAGAGAGTTGGAAGTCAATACCAGCTTGCTGTGCCTCTTCCAAATGATAAGGCTGATGATCCATAAGAATTGTATAATAACCCTTTGGAGCAAACTTCATCAAATGCTGTAGGCTGGCACGCTTTTTATTCGTCCTATCATCGCGTCCTACAATAAGAATTGAGTCACCACCTGCCAAAGGCACCACACTATGATTATCAATGAGCAGATGAATCCCTGCATCTTGATAGAACTTCTTTGCACGAGGTTCCCCACTTAGATATTCATGATTGCCTAAACAAGCATAAACAGGAGCCTTCAGACGACGAAATTCAGCTGCCATATCTTGGTCTATTAATGCACGAATACTACCATCAATAATATCTCCTGCTATAAGAATAGCCTCTGGTTGCTCTTCATTCACCTTATCAACCCACTTTCTGAACTCATCTGTACGATTATGATAACCTAAATGTAGGTCGGTCATCATTACCAAACGATGTTGCTGTTTCATCGGTTTTGCCGACTGCAAAGTTAAGGGTACACGCTCTTTGTGTAAATAATTGAAATATCCATAAACGAATAATCCAATCATAATAACAACTACCGATACTGTACCTGCCCAACTATTATAAAGGAAGGAACGAGGAACAAGATGAAGTAATCTTCCCAAGTCGAGCACAAGGAAGAGTAACAACAGATACAGCCCGATAAACACAGCAGAATTGCCAACTTCATACAATGTAATAGCTATTGGCATTGGCTTATTATCCAAGCCTAAGATAAAATTGGTAAAGAAGCATACGATGCAAAGCAACAATGCTCCAACGACAATCCACTTACCTACTACAGCAAGGGGCAGAATATGCCATACATGCCAACTTACATATCCACAGCCCAGCAAAAGGACCAAAAGAAACACGATTATCCAACCATAACCCATCTTACAATCTTATTTCTTAAATTATTACTAAATATCTACGTGCCCAGAGAATAGAGGCAAATCCTCTCATCCCAAGAAACGATAGGAAAGCTATCCATAAGGCATTATTTCCATGACTATTCCAAAACAAATAATAGACAACGAAGAATGTTATCATTGCCATAGCTGTTGAAAATAACATTCCCTTAGTAGCTGTCAAGCCGATAAAGACCCCATCTAACACAAAAGCCGCCATTCCTGCTATAGGAATAAGGTAAGCCCAAAAGAGATAAGGCTGTGCAGCTGTCACAACAGCCGTATCACTTGTGAGAAGACGAAGGAAACCTACGCCGCCAAAGACGTAAACCGCAGTAAACATCAATGCCATAATGACACCAAAACCAAAGAGTCGACGAACTGTTATGTGCAGTCCTTCTTTATCTCCTGCACCATAATACTTACCACTAAGCGCCTCTCCAGCATAGGCAAAACCATCCATCAGATAAGAGAAGAGCGTAAACAAGGTCATTAATAATGTATTCACAGCTAACATCATAGCCCCCTGCTTTCCTCCAGCTGACGTAAAGAAGAAGTTCACTGCCACCAAACAAAGCGTACGCAAGAAGATATCTTTGTTTACACGGAAGAACTCACCCCATTTTCCTCTCATGATAAATACATGACGGAAGGTTGCCTGCAAGGCTACACAACGTTCTTTCCCAAAAGCTAATCCTCGCTCTTTTCCTGATGTTATCCGCTTGTATGCAGCATATAAAGAGACTACAAAGCCTGCCCACTGAGCCAAAGCTGTACCTGCTGCAACACCACTGATTCTCCAGTCTAATACAAAAACGAAGAACAAAGAGGCAAGGATATTAACTACGTTCTGCAACACAGCCACCATCATTGGTGTACGCGTATCTTGCATTCCGATAAACCATCCAGTCAGTCCATAGAGTCCCAACATAGCTGGTGCACCCCATATAACGATCCTAAAGTAGGTAGCAACAAAGTGCCACGAAGCCTCTGGCGTATTCATCAGCCGAAGCATCCCCCACTCTATACCACGTTGTGCCACGATAAAGAGGACTCCCATTCCCACTCCTATTGTCAGTGTGCGCACAAGAATATTCATACATTCCTGTCCGTCTTGTCGTCCATATGCTTGTGATGTCATGCCACTCGTTCCCATACGTAGGAATCCTAATAACCAGTACATCACATTGAATATCATCGAACCGACTGCTATCGCACTTATATAAGCCTCATTACCGATATGCCCTACCACCGCCAAGTCAATAAGACCTAACAATGGAACAGTCACATTACTTATAATAGAGGGGATGGCAAGGCGTAAAATCTCCTTGTTCCAGTTATCCAACAACTGCATTTCGCTACTCCCTTATGTAATCCTTAGCAACAAGGTCGTAATACAAAGCTTCCAACTCTGCCAATGACAATCGCTCTATTGAATGCTCCAACATGCGAATCAACTCTGCCCGACGTGTATCATTCTCTATTCTATCAAAATTCATATCGTACGTTTATAAGCTATAAAACAAATACTATGCCGAAACAAAAGTAATTGAATTAATTGTGAAATCAAAAGATATTGGCTAATTTTGCGTGCATTAATGTAGAATTAAGTTATATGGGAAAGAAACAAGAATACAAATTAAAGAATGAAGAATACCTTAGAGAACTTAGTCAGAAGGAAGGTATCAAGAAACTTCCTAATGGTATTCTATACGAAGTAATAAAGGAAGGAAGCGGTGAAGGAAAAGTTACAGAACGTTCTATTGTCACCTGTCATTACCGTGGTAGTCTTATTAACGGCAATGTTTTCGACGATAGTTGGCAGAGAGGTATTCCAGAGGCATTCCGCGTAAACGAACTGATTACAGGATTTCAAACGGCACTCTGTGCGATGCATAAGGGTGACCATTGGCGTGTTCATATCCCCTATCAAGAGGGTTATGGATCGAAACGCGATGGTGATATCCCTGCTTTTTCTACATTGATTTTTGATATAGAACTATTTTCGATAGGATAAGTAGTTGGGGCTTCCCTTTGTCTATAAAGCGTATTAGAGATCAATATACATCCCAAAAGAGTGGCTATGCGTTGATTGGCATAGCCACTCTTTTTCAATTAAGGAATAGGAAAAACTAAATTACACAATATTTCATCATGCTGAATACGTCACTTGGCATATTTTTTGTAACTTTGTAGTCTAAGAATTATAAAACAAAAGACACATAAGATGAATATAAAAGAGACTCCTGTCCTCCTGCTTACAGGTTATTTAGGCAGCGGTAAGACAACGTTAGTAAACAAGATTCTTGCCAACAAGAAAGGTATTAAGTTTGCCGTTATTGTCAACGACATCGGTGAAGTGAATATTGATGCTGACCTCATCGAGGCAGGTGGCGTTGTCGATCAGAAGGATGATTCGCTCGTTGCACTCCAAAATGGTTGTATCTGTTGTACGCTGAAGATGGACTTAGTGCAGCAGTTGAACGAAATTGTTTCACAGCAGAAGTTCGACTACATTGTTATCGAGGCAAGTGGTATCTGCGAGCCTGCCCCTATCGCACAGACTATCTGCGCATATCCACAAATGTATCCAGACCTTGCTAAGAAAGGTAAGGCAGTACTTGATTCTATTGTGACCGTTGTTGATGCACGTCGTATGTGTGATGAGTTCTCTGCTGGTAACGACCTTTTGAAGAAAGACTTGCAAGAAGATGACATTGAGAACTTACTTATCCAGCAGATTGAGTTCTGCAATATTATCCTTCTTAATAAGGTGGATGATGTCAGCAAAGAGGAATTAGGACTGGTGAAGAAGATTATTCGTTCACTTCAACCAAAGGCTGAGATTATCGAGTGTAATTATGGAGATGTTGACTTAGATAAAATCCTCAATACAGGAGACTTCAACTTTGACAAGGTTGCTACCTCTGCTTCATGGATTGCAGAGATAGAAGGTCACGATGATGAGGAGGATGAACATCATCACGACCATGATGAGCATGAACACCACCATGATGAGCATGACGAACACCATCACGATCACCACCATCACTGCCACCATCATCACGGTTTGGAGAATGAGGAAAGCGGTGAAGCTTTGGAATATAATATCCAGACCTTTGTTTACTATGCACGCCGTCCATTCGACATCAATTTCTTTGATGACTTCGTAGCACGTCAGTGGCCTAAGCAGATTATTCGTTGTAAAGGTCTCTGCTATTTCTCTAATGAGAAGGATATCTGTTATGTCTTTGAGCAGGCTGGTAAGCAAGTGAGCCTTCGCAATGCAGGTCAATGGTATGCTACTATGCCACCATTCCAGTTGCGCGAGTTCCTTGAGAATAATCCTAAACTTAAGAAAGATTGGGAGGAGCCATACGGTGATAGAATGCAGAAACTCGTATTTATTGGTCAAGACCTCGACAAAGAGGCTATCACCAAAGCATTGGATACCTGTCTGACTGATTTCTAATCAGTCATAGGTCCTTATCCGCTTCTTAGGAACTCTAACTATTTTACTATCGAACAGATTGTTTGCATTTGTTGCAAAGGCGTAGTAAATAGCGTAAAGACAAACAAATAACAAAGCCCTTACTTATCTATAAGCAGATAAATAAGGGCTTTTTTATGTGTATTAATAATTATCTTGGCCTCCTATTAGTCATTAAAGCCTAAACTTTCTTTAGTCTTATGACTGATTGGGCAGGTATCAGATAAACCATTTTAGAGAGATATTACGTTTAACCCAAAGCTCTAAGTTTACAATATGAATTGCAATGAATACAGAGATTGGGGGATTAATATAATATCACCTCATCGCCAATTCTCAGACCACGCTCGGCAATCTTTTCGTTCTTCTTCACAAGACTCTTCAAACGAATACCATAACGTTGTGCAATATCGTACAAACTCTCTGACTTACGTACATAATATGGACGCTTCTTAAACTCCTTCGGACCTTTCTTTTGTTTCTTCTTCAACCAGATATACTCTCCAGGAATCAGACGTTCATGCTTATCACGTTCATTGTACTTAGCCAACTTACCTACACTAATTTCTAATTCTTTACTTAACGACTTAAAAGAATCTCCCTGTCTTACAATAACATAATAGTTGTCATTGTATTTATTGATAGGATGTGCACCCAAAACCTGAACAGGATTTGGACGACCATTTTCTATGCCACGAACAACAGAATTCTCACCACTATGATGAGCCATAAAGCGGTCATAACTTTTCGCCTTATCATACTCGTAAAGCTTATAAAGCTCAATAAGATTAATGAGACTCTGTGCATAGACAGGGTTAGTAGCATAACCTGCTCGCTTCAACCCATACGCCCAACCACGATAATCGGATCTATCCAAACTGAACAGACTTCTATAACGGGGACGGTCACGAAGAAACTTACAATGATCTTCGAAACTTTCTAATGCACTATCATACGCACGGAAACATTCTCCTTTTGCATCATCATCATGCGAAATCGTACGACCCAGCCAACCATGACATTTGATACCAAAGTGATTATTACCAAGAAGAACAAGTCTTCCACGCCCTGCCCCACTCTCAAGCAGACCTTGTGCCAACGTGATACTTGCAGGTACGCCATACTTCAGCATACCTTCAATAGCCATGTCTTTATACTGATCAATATAGGATTGATAAACTTGATTCCACCTTGCCTGTCCCGACGCTACGGTAGAAAACATATAGAGGAATGAGATAAAAAGGAAGATATATCGCTTCATAAAAAGTTCTTTTTAGATTATATAACTGCAAAAATACGGGTTTTATTATATAATACAAAGTGAATTATCTTAAATCTCACAAAGATTTCAAAACTTATACGTAACTTTGTATTCATGAAGACAATCATTGCACTTGGTTCAAATTCTAATCAGGAGGAGAATATTTTCAAAGCTCAGACACTGCTGAAACAACGTTTCGAGGGTGTCAAATTCTCTGATACACAATGGACTGAACCGATTGGAATAAAGTCTGACAAATTCTTGAATTGTATAGGAACTTTTGATACAAAATTATCTCTCACCCAAGTAATACAATGCTTAAAGGAGATAGAACAGACTATGGGTGACTCTCACGAAAATCATCAAATAGGAAAAGTTCTGATTGATATTGACCTTGCACAATATGGCGAGAAGATTGTAAAAAAGATAATATGGCTGTAAGAAAAACTGGAAAATTAATCATAACGCTTCTGCTATGCCTTACAACTTCTATCCCTGCATTTGCACAAAAGAGCAAGGATGCTGAAGAATTAGGGAAAGCACTGGAATACTTTACTTCAGCAAAGTATCATGAAGCCCTGCTTATCTTTCAGCGATTGGATAAAGAATATAAGCTTAACGAACGTTTCAAGGCTTATATAGGTCTTTGCTATTACCATGATTGGGATTATGAAGCAGCTGTTAAATACTTAGAGGGTGTTATGCCTAAATTGGAAGTATTTGCGCCACATGAGCGGTCAGTCTACTATTATACAACCGCAGAAAGTAAGTTCAACTTAAAGCAATATAAGGAAGCTATCCCCTATTATGAGAAAACACTAACCGTATGTTATGAACGGGAAAAAGGAGATGTCTATTATCGGTTGGGCCTATGCAATATGTTTCTTCAATCATGGAAACAAGCATACGACCAATACATGAATGCTGAAAAGGTTTATAACCAGTATAAACAGGAAGGAAATGTGCAGGGACGACTTGCACAGATAAAACGTATGGCTGCTGCTTGTTGGACAAATTATGAGGCTACATTGCCTAAGGATTCTTTGTCGAAAATAACAGACAACACGACCAATAAAGATAATAAGACGACGCAATTAAAAAACATATCGACAATTATCAACTCCTTGATTTCTACGATGTTATTACCATCCACAACGCCAGATAATGTAAAAGATATTATCAAAAAAGAAGAGAAAATAAAACTTGAAAAATAAGTACTAAATTTCTATTCTTTTCTTCGTTCGTTCAGTTTTTTTTCGTACTTTTGCGACACGTACATATCAAAAACGGCAAAAAAAATCATGCCTTTTATCCACTTGACATACAAACCTAATAAAAATTGAGATTTTTATTTATTCATTTGATAATCTAACGGCTTTTATGTATAGGATAAGAAGGCAAGGTAAATCAGATATTACCATAATCTAATATATGGAGAAACACAACAAGGGCTGGCACCGAAGACATTAAGATCTCCGACGTCAGCCCTTAATCCCAAATCGGGTATTAGATCCTAAACATGTTTTGTTTTATTATCGAGCAGATTGTTTAGATTTGTAACGCAGGCGTAGCGGGCTACGTCAAGTTACAAAGACGGACAAGATGCCGATAAGAAAATAAAAGATGTCAGGAAACAATACCGTAATAAAAAGAAATACACATATTGTGGTCTAATGACTGGTTTGGGTTAATATGGGTTATAAAAGATAGCACTTATTCCATTGCCTCTTTTATCTTCTCCACAATATATTTCACATCACCATCTGTTACTAATGGTCCACTTGGTAAACACATACCTACTTTGAAAAGACTTTCGCTCACACCATTTACGTATGCTGGACAATCCTTATAACATGGCTGCTTATGCATTGGCTTCCAAAGAGGACGGCTCTCAATATTGGCTTTATCAAGGAAGACACGCATAGCCTCAACATTAGCATTTGGTTCACAATCAGTATGTGCATTATCTACTGAATGAATAACACCAGCTGCACCACCTACAGCTCCCTGTACTGTTGTCTTATATGCATTCTCCTGACCTCTCACCTTAACAGAAGGGTCAAGAACCATTGTATTCAACCAGAAATTAGAATCGAACTCCGATGAAGGGTTTGCATGGAAGGTAATACCATCTATCTTACTGAAAGCCTCTTCATACAAATGAGCAATGTGACGGTGATGAGCAATATGCTCATCCAAGACTGTCATCTGACCACGTCCGATACCAGCACAAACATTACTCATACGATAGTTAAAACCTATCTTCTCATGCTGATAGTATGGATAACCCTCACGAGCCTGTGTTGCATAGAACATCACATTATTACGAGCCTCTTCATTAGGACAAACAAGTGCGCCACCACCTGATGTAGTAATCATCTTGTTTCCATTAAATGAGAGAACACCATACTCGCCAAAGGTACCACATACCTGTCCTTCGTATCTTGAACCTAAACCCTCTGCAGCATCCTCTACGACAGGAATATCATATTTATCTGCTACTGCAAGAATTTCTTTTATCTTTGCAGGCATACCATAAAGATAAACTACGATGATTGCTTTTGGTTTCTTACCGGTCTTAGCAATTCTATCCTTAATAGCTTCCTCCAAAAGTGCAGGGTCAAGATTCCATGTTTCCTTCTCAGAGTCAACAAACACTGGAGTTGCACCAAGGTAAGTTACTGGATGTGAACTGGCACAGAAGGTAAAACTCTGGCAGATGACCTCATCGCCTGCCTTAACTCCCAATGCAACTAAAGCGAGGTGTACAGCAGAGGTACCAGAACAGAGTGCTACAATACGCTTATTCTCTAATCCTGGTAAAGACTCCTTCCAAAGATTATCAGGATTATCCTCATGCGCCATAATTGTCTGTGGATATTCCTCTTTTTCAAGGAAGTTTCTTCTTTCACCTGAAGGACTTACAGAGACTGAGAAACGTCTCAAGTCATCTTCAAAACCATTGACATTTGGTCCCAATGGCACCACCCAATTGGTGTCAAACGCCTCTTGGATGTATCTCATCTCGTTACCACTCATATGAGCGAGACAAAGTAAAACACGATTTCTTTCCATTTTACTCTATTTTACAAGTTTATCCTTGCTAACGATAACAACACTGTCATACATCATCATTAAAACATCATCATCATACTTACCTATAATACTTTCGTTGACTTTTCCCTCCATATTATTTTGAATCAACTTGAAGAAATCAACTCCAGCCCCATAAGCATGAAGATAAGCACCACCAAAACGGGGATTAACTTCGCTCAAATAGTACTGACCATCTTTATACCAGAAATCCATATCTACAGGACCATTAAACTCTAAGACCTGACAGATTTCTTCGATAAAATCAAACAATCTTTGATCTTTAAAAGAAATAGTCTTACTTGCACCTCCAATTTTAGTTTCAAGTTTATTCTTAGAGAATGCAGCAACAGGTTTATGGCTGTAACAGTCAATATAAACATCTGCATCACAATCTTCGCAGTCCATGAACTCCTGAATTATATAATCAAACTTACCCTCTGAAAAATAATTCTCAAGTTCATTCATCGTAGTACATTTGTGAATACCTACGCTTCCACTACCTGTTCTAGGCTTAATAAATACAGGGAAACTTATTTCATTGTTCTTATACCCTGTCTTAAAATGCTCTAAGCTATCATAAGTAAGGACTGTACGAATATTGTTCTTTTCAAGATAACGGAACATCTCATACTTATCAAAACAATATGCAGCTGTTTCTTTAGAAGGTGCTAATACAATAATACCCTCAGCTTCAAATCTATCTCTATTCTTTGCAAGTAACTCTATCTCAGGATCTATCAATGTTGTAATAGCCTTTACATTATTATCTTTTGCAATCTTCAAGATAGTATTAATATAATTAGGATCATCTATACGTGGTGTCAAATAATGTTCATCAGCAGCATATAATGCAGGAGCTATGCTTTGATTATCAGTTGCTATAATCTTACAACTATCACCTAATGAATCTTTTAAAAACTTGAACAGTTGTACACGACGTCCACAACTGCAAAACATAATATTCTTCATACACAATTAATATTTTGATTTTTGAATAAATTCATCCTCACACCATTCTTCACGGATTACAGATAGATGACCATTAGGATTTTTTAAATAAATCGTTGGAAAGTAATGAATAAATAAAGGTGTTAAGCTCATTGTATAAGCACCAACCCTATGAAAAATTATTCTATCTCCAACACTAAGTTTCCTTTCGCCTGCTGGGATTGTAAACATCCTATCATATTCAAGACAAGTTAAGCCACTTACAACCTGTGGTAATTGACTAAAAACAGAAGTATCACCTTGATAGCAAAACTCTTTAAAATAATCTGATTTACGAAAAAAAGGATCTATATCATTACGTGTTCCATCTGTACAGACATATGTTTTACCATCATGATCCTTTATATCTATAACCTCTGCAACATAGTCAAAACCAGAAGCAACGATAGCATTACCAGGCTCAACAATAAATGTAATATCACGTAATTTAGTATCTAAAGCATTAAAAAATGCTTTAGAGTACTCATCATAAGTCGGCTTATTAGGCATACATCCAAAGAAACCTCCACCCAAGTCCCAATATTTGAGAGAAAGATTATATTTAAGAATTATATCTTGTACATAACATATAACTCTTTCATAAAACCTCACACTTCTCGTTTTAGGCTCTCTATGGGAATGAATACCAACAATCTTAATATTTTTCTTTTTGAGAATTAAATTGATGACTTTATCCAATTCACCTGATTCAAAAGAAAAGCCAAATCGACTATCATCCTCTGGATGATCTTCATCTTCAGGAGATACAAGAGAAGTATTAATATTTATTCTTACACCAATTTCATACTCTTGATTATTAGGCAAATCATCTAACCAATCTACTTCTCTCCATGCCTCAATATTCACTATTGCCCGATGCTTGATGGCGTCAAGAAAAGTTTCTTTTGACTTCATAGGACCATTATATATAATATGATCTTTCTGAAATCCTACCTTTAAGGCAAGTTGATACTCATGGTATGATACAACCTCTGCATAACAACCATTATCTTTAGCTATTTTTAGCATATAAGGTAAAGAATTTGTTTTTACAGAATAACCAATAATATTCTTTGTAAAATAAGTATTTAATGCTGTTTTAAACTCATGGATGTTATGAGTTACATCTTGTTCATCAAGAATAAAACAAGGGGTATATGTTTTTTTTTTCATAAGCGATTATATATTTACTTTAGAATTCTTAAAAGCCTTATCCTTATAGCCTATCTCAGATAATTTAGTTACTTCCATTAAAATCTTCCATTGTCGCACTCCCTTCGTGTGAAATACCTTCACGGAGAAGTACAGATTTAATAGTGAGCCAAACTATTTGACAATCAGTTTTAAAAGATATATTGTCAACATACCACACATCATACTTAAATTTCTCCGTCCATGAAAGAGAATTTCTCCCATGACATTGAGCCCACCCTGAAATCCCTGGTCGTACATTATGACGACGCGCTTGTTCCTCGGAATATAAAGGCAAATATTTAACAAGTAAAGGACGTGGTCCAATCAAGCTCATATCTCCTTTAAGAACATTAAAAAATTGGGGTAATTCATCTATAGAAGAATTCCTTACAAATTTTCCTATTCTAGTAATTCTTTGAGCATCTGGTAATAATTTCCCATCTGGTCCTTTATTATCATTCATTGTTTTAAACTTAATCACCTTAAATATTTTGCCTTTATATCCTGGACGGGGCTGACAAAAGAAAACTCCTGCACCATTATTTGCAAAATACAAGAGAATAGAAAAAACTATCAGTATTGGCGAAATACAAATAAGCGCCAACAAAGATAAAACAATGTCGAAACATCTTTTAAAGAAATACTGATACATATTATCTTTTTGCGTCTAAATGATAGTCTTCTGGTTTGCCCCATAACTTTTCATAAGGATTCAATTTCATCTCTTCTTTAAAATCCTTTAGCTGCTCTAAATATAAGTATTGTGGCTTCCAGTTAAGTTCTTTAAATGTCTTTGTAGCATCAAATGCATTTTCTAATGGGTCTGGTTTATCACTAACATAAATAATTTTAGAAGGATTCTCCTTTGGAGAGAACACCTCAACTATACCCTTAATCTGATCCTCAAGAGAAACTTGCCAACCATTTCCAACATTATATATACCTCCTTCTATATCAGAAGCAACACAATTAGACACAAGTTGTGTGAAGTCTTTAATATAGACCATCTCCTTCTTCTTGTTATAATTTCCCCAAACTTCAATAGGCAAACTTTTTGAAGCTCTATCCATCAACATTCTAAAAGGCATCATTCTTCGCTTAAAATCAGCATAGTGATATGCATTAGGATGATACTCATATATTGTGAAAAATCTCAAGATAAATCTATTTATCCCATAAGAAGCATGATAATGCTCTATCAAATCTACAGCAGCATTTTTAGCTATAGCATAAACAGCATGGTCTCCTGTCAGAGGAAATCCTCTTCGCAAATCAGCCCCTAATGCACCTCCATTTTTAAATCCCTCAAAATGTTCAGCTAAGTCATATGGACTCTGTGGAAATATAATTTTCTTGCAATTATGCTTCTGCATAAACTGTAACACATTAAGAGTTCCAATTGTTATAGATTCTATCAAATCTTGTGGGTCGTAATCATAACGTGATGGTAAACTACCAGCAAAATGGCATACAGCATCTACATCCCCAAGTTGATCAAGAACATCAAATGAGTCCATCCTTTTTATATCAACAGAATAATAAGGAATCCCATTATCTTCAAAAAAACCATTATCGCTTTTTCTATTACCTACAGCAATAACTTTATGACCATCTTGCATTAGCTTCATAGAAATTGGAGCTCCTAAATTTCCAGTAGCACCAAAAACAACAACCTTTCCCATATTACATTTAATTTAAATTAACACTCGATATAGTTTATAACTGTTTATAATATTCAAGTAAAGCCTTCCAAACATTATGTTGTTCATATCGCTCACAAATTATAGGTCGAGCATTCTCTCCCATTCTTTTAACCTCTTCTGGATGGTAATAAAACCACTTCATCATAGTATAAAGTTCAATGGTAATATCATTTACACGCACTCCTTTGTTATCCAAAGGTGCTTGTATTATTTTACCATTCACTCCATCTTCTATTATCTCATTAGATCCATTGATATTAGTGACAATTGCAGGTAAGCCAAGAGCCCCTGCCTCAAGCGGAACATTTGGAAATCCTTCACGATAAGATGGAAAAACGAGAACATCACTTGCCATTAAATAAGGGCGAATATCAGATTGCACACCTATGTATTTAACGTTCTTTGATTGCATGAGATAATTAAGTTTATCTTTTGCCAACGCATCATCTTCACCGTCAATTTCACCTATTAGCAATAGCTTTATCTCTAATTTTTCATCTTCTAATTTACGCAAAGCATCAGCTAACTCTCCTAACCCCTTATCGTTAACTAATCTTCCAATAAATACAAAAATAAAATCATTATTAGAAAAACCCAATTCACTGCGAACTAGACTTCTTGCCTCTTTCTCTGATAAATTACGTAAGATAATCTGCTTATCAGCTATCTTTAAAGAAGCAGTTTGTATTGTATTGTCACGACTAAAGAATTCCGTATCTTTTCCATTAATATTACCATAATGAATTACTTGCAATGACTTTTTCGTAATATTATCACGTTTTAAACATTGCAACACCCCTTGCCCTTCTGGAATAACATTTGTAGCAAAAAGACATGACAAGCGTTCCATCGTCTTAAGAATCGTTCTCAACATGCCATGAGCACCCTGATAACGTAAGCCAGTGACGGTATAAACTCTATGCGGAACACATGCAAACCATGCAGCAATCATTGCCAACAGACTTCCCTTAGGAGTATTAGCATGTACACACCATGGTTTCTCCTTACGGAACAGACGATACAAGAACCACAAGCCCTTTATATCTTTTACTAAACTAATAGGACGTTCTAACGGAGCATCTACCACACGGATTCCTTCTCGCTCACTAACCTCCTTCAGAACACCAGTATCTTTTGCAACACCAACAACTTCAAAGTATTGGTTCAAAAACTTCAGCTGTCCTTTTAGTAAACTATTTAAGGATATGTCCGCAGTTGTAACGCGAATCAACTTTTTTCTTTGAATATCTTTCAATTTATATAAAACTATTTATCAAGAAGAAAACTTGATGATGTTAATTAAAGATATTTTTATAGACATCAGCATAACCACGTACAGTATTGCAGATATCAAACTCTAAAGCTCTATTGTAACAGCGTTCAGCTATTTCATTATAATAAGCTTCATCACTTGCTAAACGATTAATTTCTTCAGCCAATGCCTTTGCATCCTCATGTGGGAAAAGTAAACCATATCCCTTAGTAACCTCTTTCAAGCCATTAACATCAGAGGCTATAAAAGGCTTATGTGCACTCATTCCCTCTACATTACTAAGACTCAACCCTTCCCAATGAGAAGACATCACGATAATATCTGCTGCTCTTAGAACATTTGGAATATCAGTACGTAAGCCTAAAAATCTAACTCGGTCACTTACACCAATTGACTCTGCTAACTGCTTAACTATTTCTTGACGTATACCAACCCCAGCAAACCAAACCTCAAAGTCATTGTTATTGAGTAGTCCTAAGGCTTTAACAACCGTATCCTGATCTTTCGCATCGCGAAATCCAGCTACCATCAAGATTGCCTTTCTTTGTTCCTTTAATAACAACAAGGCATTATCAGGAGTTGCATCACTTATAGCCTTAACATCTACGCCATTATTAATCGTTGAGATTTGCTTATATTGAGAATTAGTCTTATCTAACCAAACTCCTCCCATGTACTCTCGCAATTTATCCTCAGCAATCTCACTAATACAAATTACATGATTATATTGCCCATACATCCAACTCTCAATGGGTGCATACCATTTCCATTCACGTTTGCGATTAGAGGTTGTGTGCTCTGTTGAGACCAGTTTTTTAGAACAAAATAAGTTAGCAATAGCTACAAATAGTTGTGGTGATGAATTATGCGTATGAACAATATCATAATTCTTCATTATATTTATTAGCTTTAATATATAGAGCGGATTATAAACCCCATGTCCTAACGCATATAGCTTTGTCTGCGGACTCTCTTTCCTTAATCTCTGAGTCAATGGTGTTTCTTTTCCATTAAAGATACATAAATCCACCGTATTCCCCAAAGCCTGCAACCTTGGTATCAAATTTACCACCAACGTTTCAGCGCCACCCATATCCAAAGATGTAATGACTTGTAATATTCTCATTATCTGGCTGCGTTTATTCTATAATAATAATTCTGTTTTAATCGTATTCCAAATAAGAATACCACAATAAGTTTAAAAACTATTTGCTGTCACTTTTAACATTTCAACATAGGGAAGTGATATTCAATAGATTATGCATTATTTTCGAATGATAGCAATGACAGCAAAGTTAAATTACTTTTCAGTTTCAAGCTTGCTCACCAACCTTTTCTAACAATCTCTGAATAACGACCTCTGGAGCAATCCACTTGTCATAATACTCTCTTGCCCCTTCTTCTAACTGCTTACGGTAATGTTCATCAGAATTAATCTTTACCACAGCATCATATATTTCATCTACAGAATTTACAAAATGCACATGCTTACCATGCTCCAAAGGGGCAGGCATCTCTCGTGTTAAAGGTGTAGAGATAATAGCTTTCCCCATGCAAAGATATTCTGCAAGTTTCCATCCATGACATTCACATACACTTGGTGTATTGAAAACAACAACGCTCTCTTTTGTCTTCCTAATATAATCATCCATGGAGAGACGACTCTCATAAATAAAGTCTTTATATTCCTCCTTATATTTAGGATAATCAGGCATTTCTTTTAAGACAGATTCTCCTTTAACATAGAATAAACCTCCTTCTACATTAATTCCAGCTTTCTTACATGCTTTCAAAAATTCGCCACGATACATATTGGTATCTGTTGCAGCAAACTTATTATACCATAATGTAGAGGCATGAAAAATATAATTATGACGAACTTTCGTTTCACATTCATAAGCCTCTATAGGGCGACGACGAATATTCGTATAAAGATAATCACGAAGATAGTTTTTGAAGGAAATATTTGAGTAATTACGCCCTTTGAGAAATAGTCTTAAACAACTAATAATAGTTGAGAAACGACTACCGAGCGTTACCCCAAACTCTGGTCCTATCGCTATCAACTTATTATATTGCGCAACCTGCTCTTTAGTTGGATTTACCATTCCATAGACATCACACCACTCATATCTGTCTTCAAAAATCTTGGCAACATCTTCGGTATCAACAAAGATCTTCTTTTGTTGTTCTTTGTCTCTGACAATAAAGGCAAATCCACTATTATAATCAGCAGTATTCTCATATTTGAGACCTTTAAAGGGTCTTACATCATATATGATCTTCCAGCCTTTTAAAAGCCTTTTTACTCCTAACAAATACCAAGAAGCGTAATTATACTTCAAACGTGGATCGATGATAATCTGCTTCATACCTAACTATCTATTATCTTTCAAGTGCATTAATAAACCCACTAACTGGAACAGTCTCCAATACCATTTCACCGTTGGGGCTTTTAAGGATTTATTCTTGATACAATATTTAAATCGCCAATAGTTAATAGCTGATCTAATCTTCCATTTCAAAGAAATATTATAATCTAACATCTCTGCATAGGTCATCGTAGATGCGATAGGGCTATTCATCCTACTTCTTGTAATTGCTGAGGTTATTCCGTCTTGCTGATACTCAACTAAATATATGATCTTATTTATATGTCGCAGCTTATATTTAGATGCAATTCTATTCCAAACTAAAACTTCTGGACAAAATCTTTCCCCATTTATCTCTGGGAAAGGAAACTCACGCAGGACAGAAGTACGGAATACCTCTTTCATGTCTCCATCTACTTTTAATTTAAATCTAACATCCCTTGTTGTTGCATCTATATAGCCGATATTAATATGATTAGATAACTCTATATTCAAAAGATGAACTTCTTCTGGAAATCCTGTACCTATGATACTACCATCATTGATGTCTCCATCGAAACCACATATACCTCCAATAGAATTATCATATTTCGTCTGCTCCCAAACTTCTGCAACTGTTTGAAGAGCATTAGGAGGTAAAACATCATCAGAATCTGCAATAAAAAATAAATCTCCATGAGCTTTCTGAACACCAGTATTTACAGCTGTATGCTTCCCTCCATTTTCTTTTTTATAGTAGAGTATTGAGAAGTCTCCACAAGTATGTTTATCTTGTATTATATTAACGATAGAACTTGTATCATCTAAACTACCATCATCCACTATAATCCACTCAAACTCCTTATAGTTTTGCCTGCAAAGACTCTGATAAAGTCTATTTAACAAATTGCCTCTATTATAAGTAGGTGTAAATACAGTTATCATAGATTGTATAGTTTATCATTATCGTATGCATGATCATATTCATACAACTCTTCTATGAAGTCACCTTGCCGGATTCCTGGAGTAAGGAATGTTTTGTAGGGATAAAGTAAGATTCCCCATGCAGAGAGTATTCGATAAAAGAGTACAAAACACATCATCGTTATAAAACCTTTTAATGGTACTGCAGATTTAGGGCTACAAAGTCTTTCTAATATAACAATGATTCCTATCAAACAATACCACGCAATACGACCTCCATCTGAGGATTTACAAAAGAAAAGTAAAACACCACAAAACATCAAATAAACATTGGCTAGTGTTAAAGACAGTGCATCATCTTCTATTCTTTTATAATTCAATAATAGTATGGAAAGAAATAACGTAGCTTCAATAACATACTCGATTCTAAATCCTATCTCTGCAGTGTCCGCATAACCTGCAATTCTTGCATTACTTACAACATCTCCAGAAACAGAGAAAACAAACTTTGTAATACCACTGATTCCAATAATTAACAAAGTTAACATAAAGACTACGATATACTTTTTCTCAAACTTACGTCTTGGGATAAAATACAAAAGAATCATATATGCGGCTGAGTTATGAATTAGAGTTGCTAAAACTATAAACAAAAGATATTTTTTGAAACTCCTTTGTGCTACATAAGGGATTGCCAACCATACAACTCCTGCTGCTAATACTTGACGAAGATAAGTAAAAGTAAAGAAAAACATTAAGCCCTCAAATATAAGAAGAGCAAAAAATGGATTTTTTGTATATCTATATAAATTAACCGCATACACTATATACAAAAACAAAGTATAAACTAAAATAAAGATATAACGGTTAGGAGTGAAAAATGCAATAAAATCATTAATCAATCCATAAACTGGTTCTTTTCCAAAGAAGTAAAGAAACTCCTCGCTAAAGAATACACCCTTAGTTACATTTTCATGCATATCTTGGAAAACTTCACAATAGATATATCTATCATACCCCCCTAACATATCAGCCAAACCAACAAATAAACCAATACTCAAGCAAAAAGAAAAAAATAGAGGTTTAGAAACTTTTGTGTTACCAGAATAAAACCAGGCAAGAATGGTTGTTATTACAAATAATATAATATAATATGCCATTACAAATATGTATATAATTTATTTACTTCACTTGAATTATCTATAATGTGTGACTCAAGATACATTCTATAAGAATCTTGTAGACTTGAATCATTTATAAGTTCTATGATTGCATTAGCAACAGCCTTTCCACTCATTTCACATATCGTTCCATTCCTACCGTTCTCAAATTGATCGCCAACAGTAGAGAAATTTGTAACAACAATAGGCTTACACAGTATTTTCGCTTCATCCAAAGCAATAGACTTCCCTTCAAATCGGGAAGGATGAACAACAATATCAGATAAACCAATATATGGATAAGGATTACTTTGAATTCCTACAAGTAATATATTATCATCAAGTTCTTTATCAGCTATTAATTTTAAAAGATCTTCCTCTAAAACTTTTCCAATAAAGATCCACTTAAAATTAATACCGTTCCTCTTAAGAATATCAGATGCCTCAATTGCAAAGTCAAAGCCTTTCCCTCGACAGATATGCCCAATAGTACACAATATTGTATTTCCATTAGCTTTCATTTGATCTATCTGTTTCTTAAACTCACCTATCGATTCTAAAGATTGCTGTCTTATAACAGTGGGTGATGAAATATTTTCCATAATTGAGACCCTATCAGCACAGTTTGGAAAGAAATCTTTTAAAGAATCAACACAAATCTGAGATATCGTAAAGATATGATCAACTAATGGATAGTATTTTTTATCTGCATTATAATAGAAGGACCACTTAGAATAATCGCTATGAAAAAAAGACACCTTCTTTGTTGCAGACAACTTATTAACCATATAATAAAGTAATTGTTGTCCTCCATAATCAACAATCAGATCATAATGTACATCCGAGACAACAGGCATCATCTTTGCAATTAATTCACTAGCCAAAGACCTAGATACGTGTGAAAGAATCAAACGCATCAAAACACCTAAACATAAGAGAAAATGCCCATGCGCTAATAACCATTTTAGAGAAGAGAAACCACCCATAACATGTTCAATAACTGGGTTATAGATAAGCTGTATATTTTTAGGAAGATAGTCTGAGAAAACATCTCCATCTTTACAACAAAGTAAAAGTGATGTCTCGTATTTTTCTGTATCCCAAGCATTAAGGAGACTTACCATACTTTTTGATACACCTCCAGACTGCAGACTTCCTATGATAAAAAGAACTTTCTTCTTCATACTGTATATTATTATACCTCAAAGGAACACTTTTGTGGAAACTTTCTTTCAAATAACTGTATTACTTGGGGTTTTAAAGTCTGGTAATCATTATAGTCACACCGAGAAGAATCATTCAAACAGAGTGATTTAATATTAATATTAAACATTTCCTTTTCAAGTATTCGTAAGTTATTTTGTTCAAGCTGAATAACTTTTCTTGCCTCAATATAATTAACTGGATAGAACTTATTTGAAGCAAGCTGCCAATAACGAAAGAAATAATTATTCAGGCTAACTTCTTCACGAAACTTAGTACAACTTTTGGCTAACATCTCTCCCTCTTTACTCCACGCCTCCTCATATACTGATTTTAAAAATGCTTTTTCATTATGAGGAGTATAAAAATGCTGGAATTCTGTTCGTTTAAAAAGACGTATCAGATAGGCTTGTAAACGATATTTCCACCCCAAATAGCCTCCATACCACCCTTTAGGATTGGCTTTAGTTACCTCTTTTCTATTAAAATGTGCATTAACAACCTGAGTATCACAAAACTCCATAATATTTATTCCCCAACCATCAATCTCTGGAAAATAACATCGTGGAGTGAACACATGTTCAAACGGAGCATCACATGGTAAGCCATTCTTAAAATAATATTCAGGTGCAATAGGCGAATTAATAAACATATCATCGTTGAATACTACAAAATGCTCACTTAATCCTGATATGCGGTGAAGATTATTTTCGATAGTGTTTGCCTGAAAAGTTGGAAGATATTCATTAGGGATAAAATCCTTATGATCAACATAAGTTAATTTTGAATTATCCCAATTCAGCCACTCAGGCCTTTGATTATCTGCTACGAAATACACATGATTTACCCATGGGGCATATTCCTCTACGGCTCTAAACCAATATTTCAGAATATCCCAATCTCGATATCTGACATCAGCATTCTGAAAAGTGGTACCTTTATATAGTGCTTTCTTCTTCTGCCATTCAATGTCAGAACCATCAACCCAAAAAATAACAAAGTCAATATTCATTTACAGATTCTTTGTGTCATTATACTATAAAATTCCCAAATAAATTCAAAGAGCTAATAAACATACTTATTTAATGATATACTCTCTTAAGAAAAAACTTATTTATAAAGTATGCAATAACAAATAAATGATTTATCAATAAAAAGATATACAGAATATCTACTAAAGATTCACATTGTCCATAGATACCATTAAGTTTACTACATTTAATAACAGCGAGAGTTTCCTTCCAACATTTTAAAAAAGGAAGTCTCGAGGCATTATAAAATCCCCAAATTATAGAACGTTTTGTTTGAAGACTTGTATTGATTTTAATTTCTTCCTCAGGAACATTAAGATCTCTCAAAATCTTTGTTTGCCATTCTATAGAACGTTGTCTCCTTTCATATAATCCTGGTATATACTTTGGTGTATGTGATTCAGAGGAACTATTAATCGTCCAAACGTAAAAAGAGTCTTTTGCTAAATAAACCCTTTTAGAATATAAAACATTCTCCACACAAAACTTCCAATCGTCATCATAATCCACGAATGCTTCAAAATAAATGTTATTTTCTTTTATAACGTGAGAAGAAAAAATACAGTTCCAAATAGAATTTGGGACATTAACTTCTTGCTGTAAAGGATATTTTATTGGAAATTTACGTCCTCCAATGTAAAATCTAACTAAGCTATTTATCGCATTAGAATTACAGATTTCATCTAAAACAATTCTATTTTGTTTCTTCAGTTGTCCATCTTGACAGACTGTAACATCGCTAATTAATGTATCACATTTGTTTTCCAGCATCAGTTTTATGAATGGCAAATATGCGCGCAGTACGACATCATCTTGATCACAAAATGTTATAAACGTGCCTGTGGCAAATTTCAGTCCATAGTTTCTAGCAGAAGCTATTCCTCCATTTTCTTTTGTCACAATTCTAATTTGTTTGACCTTTTCTGCAAGTTCTTTACAATATACTAAACTATCATCAGTTGAGCCATCATTGACAAGTATTATTTCTATCTTATCGATAAGTTCCTTATTTTTATCAATAATACTATTAATAAGCTTAGAGAGATAATGTCCACCATTATACACTGGAATTATCACAGAAAGTAGAATCTCGTTCATTTCAATAATCTTAAATTAAAATATATTTTCCCATAAACAGCTACCTTCGCCTACTTTAAAAAGAAAATAGAACTTATTTTTTTGCGAACCTGTAATTTGTAAGATGCATTCAACAAAAAATAATAAGACAATATGCTTATAGACAAAGTTGATGAAATACTTACAACTATGAGTCTTATCCATCCACTTTGCTTAAACCATAAACTGCAGAGTAACGTCAAGGATATACATATTAATGCCATCATAAAGCATGGTAAAACACTTTTCCTATAGAATTTTGATATTTTATACTCAGAAATATTCTTCTTTAATATAAAAATATATAGGTTTGATTTAATTAATTCAATAACAATTAGAACTATAAAAGGAACTAACGGGCTATACCCTGCTTTAAG
>ERZ773024.53-NODE-53-length-36809-cov-8.615906_pt1 | contig 36809 bp, 38 predicted proteins | sample MGYA00511667_ERZ773024 | MGnify/ENA primary metagenome ERZ773024 (study PRJEB29015, sample SAMEA2738117) | human oral metagenome | biome: human oral; feature: human-associated habitat; material: saliva | place: China | collected 2258 ... | reverse complement strand
AAATCAGTAAAACGTAGACACCCAACGTTAGCTCATGCTACACCACATAAGCTAAGACATACTGGTGCTACACTCGCAAAACAAGCTGGAGTTCCACTAGAAGCAATTTCTGAAGCCTTAACTCATAGTGACAAAGAAATTACAAAGACTTATGTTAACACTAAAGATATAGTAAATCGAACTGTTGGTGAAATTGCATTTAGGAATCTTAAAGATTAGGTCAGGGAAATTTCAGGGAAATTCTCAGGGAAACTATAGATTTTTTGATAAAAAAAGACACCCAAGAGATAACTCTTGAATGTCTTGAAACGTTGATATAATCGTATTGATCAACGTTTTGAGTACAGTGGTTGCCACCCAATCAAACATCGCTTCGCTTGTTTTCTTGGGGCAACTGTGCATAGCATATCTCTATGCGACTAAAGTCGCTAGAGCTATCCTAATTGCGCACCGCCAGTAGTTCTCATACAAAAAAACACCTTGCAAGCTGCAAAGTGTTTTCGTTTGTACTCTGCTGTCCAGTAACGAATTAACGTTTTGAGAATTTCACTATTGGAAACTATGACTTCTCAATACTTACAAATCCCTTTATATCAATATTTCAGAAAATGATACTTCCATAAAATTGGTATGAAAGCCATAAATTTGGATGAAATTGGCACCAATTAACACCATAAAATAGACTAGCAACTATAATTGAATACAAAAATTATTATCAAAATAATATTACTATTTTCGATAAAATTTAGGTATCCAAAAAGCAGACTCCAAAGGTCTGCTTTTCTTCTGGACTTAACAGTTTCATACATATCTACTTCAATTTAGCAGCTATATTCTCCATGTCTTGCTTAGAATTACGAGCCTGAGCAAAGTTTCCACCTCTCATCGCTGAATTATAATTATGTTGTGCACCACGCATACGAGCTTCATTTTCTTCCCTCTGTCTCCGTTCCTCATCTTGCTTCTTAAGCTTATCACTAGTTGGGTCGTAAATACAATTATCAACCTCAGATGCCATAGATGGAGATTCACTCCATACATCCCCCATCAAAGAAATAATAAACACTGCAAAAAGAACAATAAGTGCAATAATGATAGTCGCACTAATGCCAAACCAAGATATGACAAATACAAACCAACCATACCTTTTAATAAACTCTGTGATAGATGGAATGAGCGCTAAAACTCCTGAAAGCCACCATGCAAAGAGAACATAAACACCAGTGTGAAACGTTCCACCTAAAAAATTACCCAACCAATCAGGGAAAGATAGATGTATTGTCATAAAATAACTAAAAGATTTAAATACACTAGCTAACGGACTATATGTATACCTTATCAAAATGATTGTTATTACTACTACTAAACACCATTTAAAAAATTGTTTCATATCAAAATCCCCATCATTAGAATGGTAACGTCTCTGTATCTGTCAGAATTAACGTCACCGTTTCTAACCTATCATAATATTCATCTTGGATTTCAACTAACACATTATCATATAAACCACGCCCTTCAACAACTAGCTTACCATTTGAATAATAGGTAAGCTTAGATTGCCCTATCACAAAAACACTTTCATATTTTTCTTTATCAAATAACGAAAGTTTCACTTCTTCTACTCTAGGCATGTTTTCAGCTTTATCTAAAGTGACAAGAATACGATAATAATCCAATCTCGCTAGTCCCTTATATTCATCTATACGTACGACATCATTACCTGTAAAATCATCCTCAAAATCTTCATTTAAACGTGAACACATGCAGTCTTTATTATAATCATAAATAAATAACTGATTACCTATAATTTCAGCATTCCCATCACAGACACCAATATAGCGTTCTCTCAATTCTTCTAGATATGTTGTCATAATTTTCTCCTGATTATCAATAAACTATCCAACCAATGGTTGGATAGTACTTTAATATTATCCACGACGTTTACGAGCTGTCACACCCGCAAGTCCAAGCATGCCTAGTCCTGCTAAAAGATAGACTGCTGTACCAGATTCACCAGTTTGTGGGAGTGGCGCTTGATAGTCAGTAGTACCACGACGGTTTACTACTGCTTGCGTCGCCTCTGCTGTTGCTACTTGAGCTGCAGAAAATGATGTTGTTTTAACTTCATTTGTTGAAGACATAAATGCCGGAAGTCCAACATGTGTACTTGAGTTCACACGATTAGACTGGGTACCATTCACATCCTGTCTTACTTGTTTAGCTTTAGCATCACGCTCAGCTTGTCGGCGTAGCGCTTCTTCTTTTGCCTTTCTTTGAGCCTCTTCATAAGCAATACGAGCATCATAGGCAGCTTTCAAGTTAGTATACTTAGTGCCACTCAATGCCGTTTGAGCTTTTGCATTCGTTAACACTACCATTGCTTTGTCATAGGCAGCTTGAGCAACTTCTTGTGCTGTCACCGCTTGGGCATAAGCTTGTCGAGCAGTTTCAAGATTAGCTTTAGCGGTCACAAGTTGCTCATAGGTGGCTTTTGCATCTATTACTGCTTGCTCAGCGTCTTTCAAGGCTTGTTCAAGTTTAGTTAGTTTCGCTTTAGCGATAGTTGTAGCCACTTCACGTTGTGCTAATTCTTGATTAGCTTCGGCTAACTTGCTTTGTGCTGCTGTCAAAACATTTACAGCTTCATCTCGAGAAACTTTTGCCATATCTAATACAGCGACCTTTTCTGCATGGGATGCTGTTACAGTTGCCAATGTTTGTTCTGCATTTGTTAATGCTGTTTGGGCATTTACAAGCTCTGATTTGGCTGTTGCCAATTTAGCTTCCGCTTCAGCTGTTTGACGTGGTGTAGCAACCAATGCATCATATGCAGCCTTCGCTTGTTCAAAACGTGTTTGTGCAGCTTGGGCTTGTGCTGTTGCCGTTACTAAGGCTGCTTGTGCCGCACGTTCTGCAACTTCTGCAGCTTGCTTATCTGGGATTTTCAAATCAGGTACATTCTTGCTAGCATCTAGCAATGGTCCACCTGTTCTCTTATCCGTCAACGGTGTGTATAGAACATGGGTTTCAATTGCTGGAATTGTACCAAAACCTTCATCTGTATGGCTCAATGTGAAAGAAATACCTACTGATGGTTGTGTTACTAATGAGATAGCATGTCCATAATGACCGTTTGAACTACCTTCATAAATAAATTTATTTACATTTTCAGCAACTAACTTATACAATTCTGATTTTGTTAACTCAACTTTATCACCAATTTTATAAGTACTATTGTAATTAGAATCTAACGTATATGCTGAATCTGGGGTATTGCTTACTAAGTTTTCATATGGATTTTCTTGATACCTACGATTATACCAGTATCCCATTTCTTTTGCGGCTTCATTAATAGCTTTATTGTCATGTCCACTAAATGGGTCATGATTCTTTTCATATTTTTCAGCTACTAATGTTGCAAATTTGATGGTGTCAGTATTCACAACTAATTTTGGTTTTCCAAGTTGTTGACGAACATCATTAACCAAATATGCGAAATATTGGCTTAATTCCGTTTGCAATTCAAGTGGAATATTAGTTATATCGTATTTTGGACCAGTTGTATCGTCTTTAATTGTTGACATATAATCAACATTCAATTTACGAGATGCTGCCTCTGACGCAATAGTCTTATCTAATGCCTCATCCGATAATGACCCAAATGCATATTGCTTAAAGTTTTGTTTGAATTCATCAGACATTACAACGTGTGTTGGGTGATTGAATTCTGCGTCTTTAAGCGCTTGTGCTGTTTCAACAGCTTTTGCTTTTGCTGTAGCAACTTCGCTTTTAGCAACTTGTGCAGCTTGGTCTGCTTTTTCAACATTGATTTCAGCTTCTTTTGTATCAGCGTCGAGTTTTGCATCATTTTGTTTAGCTGTTTCAACGGCCTGTCCAGCTTGTGATACTTTATCGGTCTTCTCAGCCACTGTAGCTTGTGCATTTACGACACCTTGTTTAGCTGTTTCAACTTCTTTAGCACTTGTATCAACCGCGGTTTGTTTCTCAGACTGAATCTGTGTCGCTTCTGCAACTGCTTTCTGAGCTTGATTCACATTACCTTGCACTTCATTAACAGCTTCTTGGGCTTGTGACTGACTAGCTTCTTTTGTAGTTACATCCGTTTTTGCTGTTTCAACAGCTTCTTTAGCAGGCTGTACTTTAGCTTCAGCTGTTGGGATAGCCTCTTTAGCAGCCTGAATATTAACATCTGTCGCTTGTGCTGCAGCTGTCTCTGCTTTTGCAACAGCATCTTGTGCTGTTGTAGTATTTGCTTTAGCAGTGTCTAAAGCCTGCTTTTTACTGTCAACCATAGACTGGGCTTGTGCTTGAACTTCTTGATTCGTATCATAACTTGCTTTTGCAGATGCAACTTGCTCAGCAGTAACTGGTTGAGACTGTGCCTGACTGACAGTTGTCGTAGTAGTGTCAACACTATCAGCATGTGCTTCTTGACTAATGATACCTGTTGCAAGGATAGCTGTCGTCAAAGAAACTGAAGAGATGATTTTCTTAGAATTCATCATAGACTCCTTTTTTTCATATTAATACCCCATTAATTAAAATACCCCACTAATTATCCCCCCCCCCCCCCGAAAATTTGTCAAGGCATTTTTAAGTATTTTTCGACAAATTTAATCACTTATTTTCAATACATTTCCATTTTTTCAGAAAAAATAATAGTCTCCGAATCTATATTTTTATTACTGGATTTCAAAATAAAAAACGCCAAGTATAACCTGACGTATGAAATCACCTCATTTTTTAGCTTCGTATACACGAAGCTTTTTATGGGGTTTAGAGTCACCCCAACCCCCACTCAATATATGAAATTTATTTATGATAATAAAAAGGAACTTATTATTATCCGATGCAACAAAATTTCTAAAGTGCTTAGAATTTACTCAACACCAATTTTCAACTTCGCCAATCGTCTAATTTGTTCCTGAAATTTTCTACGTAAATTTCTTCAAAATTTGGGTCCAAATTTTTTCGGCTTTATCGACATAAAGCCTATTACAAAGGCTTCGCCCTTGAACCATTAAACTTGTGATAATAAATTGAGAAATTAATTCTCAACTTATTTCCCTAAAGGGAGTATATAATCTTTTTTGAGTTTTTGTCAAGAACAAAAGTATTACATTTTTATTTCAATTAAATTACACACTCCCTTTAGCTAGATGTGCGCACATCCCTTTCATAGATAAAGAAATATGTTTTATCTATTACTGCAGACATATAGTTGTAAACAGCAGCTATCACTTAGAGCTTAACCTCCTAGAGTTAAGCCATTCAAAAAATAGAAATAACGAGGTAAAAGCAAATGGCTTTTAAAATCAAATCACAAAATGGATATTCAGAAAGTTTCGCAGAAGAAGCTCTCGGCGGAGAGACTCTACATATTGTAGGTCTAGAACTAGAAACGCAATTTGAATATGAAAACAACACCCGTACAGATACGGTAACAGGGTATCAAGTTTGGGTATCAACAACAACACACAACCCCTTTCGTGTTAAATTTCTCCCTGAAGATAAACCCGATTTAACTTATTTTACACTAGGTGATGAAGTTACTTTTGACCACTTGGAAGCTATTCAAATCAAAACTAATGTTTATTTTCGTGCAAAGGCTATCAAAAAAGCCTAAAAAGGGGAAAATATGAATCAATTTCAGTTAACTGCTCTAACAGGGACAAACCTAGTCAAATTTATCACAACCAATCTAAACAATACACTAGATATAAATGGTGAAACAAGTTTCACAAATTCATTTTCAGTGGCTCTCGCTAAAGAGGATAAAGGAATGTTTTTCATTCCCAATCTTCCAGTTTCTTATGTGTTAGACCGTGAGCTTTATTTCAAAATTGCTGACATTTGCTCAGGAATTTTATATCCCTATAAAACGCTGATGCTACAGAGTAATGCCATCTTTATCCCCTATAAAAAGGAAGACCCGAATCTCGCCAGAGGTTTTTTCTTCCCTTGGGTTGATGGCATCCCAACTCGTCTTACTATCACAGATATTAACCAATTTATTAAAAAAGAGGTTTCTGAAAACTGTATTCCTCTAATGGCTAATCAAGTCAACATTGATTTAAATGATGTTGTACACCTTGCTATCAGTGGCTCCTCGGGTTCTGGCAAAAGTTATTTCTTAGAGTATCTTATTCGCTGTATTCGTAAAATTACAGATGATATTATCGCCGTCGACCCTAAAAGAGCTGATATCTATTCGTTAGGTGTTCAACTAAATATCTCAGTTCTATCTCCCAAAAGAGGGGCTAATCTTAATAGTTTTATTACTGAGGTTAACGAAGTTCTTGGTGATGCTATCAACAAAATATACGAACGTCAAGAACTTCTGTTAAACAATCCTAATGCGCCATTAAAAAGAACCTATATAATTATTGATGAATTACTAGCTCTCGTTCAAGGGTCTTCCAAACAAGCAAGAGATACTTTTGCTCAACTTTTAGGCACCGTAGCTTTACTAGGTCGAGCAACAAAAGTATCCCTTATTCTTGTCTCTCAAAGGTTCGATGCTACCGCTTTCGGAGGGAATCTTGCGGTTAGGGAACAAATCAACTGTTCTATTATCTTGGGAGAAATCAACACTAACACAACTCAATTCCTACTTCCTAATGCCCACATCGAAAATATTGTTGTCCCTAGTGGTATTGGAACTGGGATTGTTAAATTTAGTGATGGAAAACACGATAGTAATATCATGCCCTTACTCACTCCTTATTACGAAAGTAGGCGTTCATGATAAATAGATATAATATTTTTGTCTGTTCTCTCCTTACTTTCTCAGTGTCCTTTGCTATTTATTTATGTCTTCTGACCATTCGTAACAAATTTGATGAAATAAACCTTCATTTCATTGTCGATTTTTTATTAAACAACATCATAATAGTTGCTATTTTCTCTATTTTTATTTTCATCATAAATGCGCTTTATGGTTCTATCAAATCATCTATAAATAATGAACTCAACTCCTATCTAGGGACTTTTAGATTACGTCGCTTTGCACATTTTGAAACAGCAAAGTTAAGCTTTGTTCTGTCCAATGGAACGATTACACCACAAAAGACAATTATAAACAAAGCTAATAGGTCATTATTAAGTTTGACACTAACTTATGATAAAAACGAAGTGCTGTTAAACTGGAAACTTCCTGCTAATCACGAAAGTCAAAAGAAGTTAAAAGAACTATTCCCTAGCATTAAGACTGAATTACAAACCATTGACCCCTCTCTATCATTTACAGACATTACCAATAAGAAGGGACGCTGGTATCATGCGAAGGGCTATTACTTATAAAAGCAGTGCTAAAAGGGCTTTGTTGAAAACAAAAGCCCTTTTAGCACTTTTATTTTTTACAAAACTGTGCCATTACCTATAACTACCTACTCATTCCTTTAATATCTCACTATTTTTGCGAGACTGGTCTTGGCATTGTCTCGCAAAAATTCTGTGCTATTGTGCCAAAAACAGATGAAATACAAAAAGAATACTAAAATATGAATAAAAAGAAACAACGAAAACAACGTTCCATGATGTATACTCAACAAATGCGATTAGCCAAACTTCCAGACTGGAAAGAAGAAATTGCTCGTATTGTGAAACAAACAAATCCTTTACATTGGGCAGGGATTTTGCATGATAAAGACCTAGATGAACATGGGGATATCGTAGAACCTCATATTCACCTCATGCTTTATTTTAAACATGCTCGTAGCCCTCAGAGCGTCGCATGGGAAATTAATGACAAAGAGGGAAAGCGTGAAGATGCTCAAACAGAACGTTTAGAATTTTTCAAACGACCTAATAACGGTTATAGCTATTTAATTCACCAAACAGAAGCAGCCAAAGATAAATTTCAATACCCTATTAGTGATGTCATTAGTAATTTTGACTTCGAAAAAAAAATAAAATCTATCAAGAAGCAGGTAGAACGAGCTAAAAATAATAATGATAGCGAACTGATTAAAGAATATCTTGATTTACTATATGAAGGCTCTATCAACATCGAAGAAATCGAAGATGAATTAAGTGGTAGCCAATATGCAAAAGCTAGTAATCGCCTTAAATCAGTAGCAGAAAAACGACAAGAACGACTTTGTAAAGAATTTATACATCGTATGAAAACAAAAGGGGTAGTCAAACAGGTTATTTACATGTACGGTAGTCCTGGTCTAGGTAAAACACGATTAGCAAAATCATATGCTGAAAAAGAAAAAGAACCTTATTATATCACCGGCTCTAGTCGCGACCCTTTTCAAAGCTACCGTAACCAAGAAATCGTTATTATTGATGAGTTACGACCTGATACATTTAATTATTCGGACCTTTTAAAAATCCTTGACCCTTACAATTTTGATGTTCTTCTACCATCTCGGTATATTGATAAGGCTCTGACAGCTAGATTAATAGTTATCACTAGTCCGTACTCGCCCAAACAACTCTATGATTACATGCTACATCCAAAGAATATCGATAGCTTTGAGCAGTTAGAAAGACGTATTGGAACAACTATACTAGTTGAATCAGACACTATATACCATATGCTTTATAATCCTGAAACAAAATCCTACGAAAAACATGAAACAGAATATTTCCTTAATCCTTTTCTTTCCCAACAGGGAACAACAAATACAGATAATTACTTTCAACAATTCGCAAAAACTTTTACAGAAAAAGAGGTTCTAAATGATAACCCTTAACGACTTAAACTTACTATTTACGCTATTAGGTGGGGTAAAAAGCCTTAACCAACGCATTAGTAATAGTGAAAATACTACTATTTTAAATAGCCTTATCAAACAACGTGAAGAAACTATTCAAATATTTAATACCGAAATCATACGACTTATTCAAGAGGTAGAAATAATGAAACAAAATCATATCAATAATCTTACAACTGAACAACTCAAGCAAGTACAAGACTACGGGAGACGACTGTCAGAACTGGAAAGAGCTATAAATGAAGATTCTAGTTTATTCGCTTACCAAAAGCAAATGCAACAAGAATGGAACAAACTCTATCACGAATATCAAATTTACTTAAATACCATTTCAAACCAATAGAAAGAGAACTAAAAAATGTATAACGGACAACACTTAACTAATGACGAAATTACTACACTTTGGATTTTTACGAATAAACTAGAGAGCTTACATCATAGTGTAAAGCATTCTAACAACCTTACGGAATATATAGTTTATAAAGAATTGTACAAAATCATATATCAAAAATATAGTCACTTTCTTGATAACCTAAAAGAAAAGTACGAAGGTAATACATTATGACAGACTATCCCTTGTTACTTACTAGACAACAAGCCTCTGACTTTCTGGGAATCGACCCCAAATCATTTGATAAGTATATCCGTAATCACCCAGATTTTCAATGTTTTATGGTTGGGAAACATGAACGCTACTTAAAAACTAAACTGGTTCATTTTATTGAAAATCATTGTAGCAGTTAAATTTGATAATTTAAGACTTTTTAGATATCCTATATAAGCTAGTCTATTTTATCAATTATTTTAGAAAGGCTGATAAAATGGCAACTATTATTAAACGCGGTAAATCTTACCGTGCAACTGTATCACTTTATAAAAAAGGAGAGTATAAACGAGAAACAAAAACTTTTAACAATAAAAAAGATGCTGAGCTATGGACTTTAGAAATGGAACTTGAAAAAGGTCGAGGTAAAAATATTGCTGAACGTTCAACGTTGTTTATTGATTTTTACCGTAATTGGGTAAATACCATAAAGAAAAACGATGTACGTGAAGCAACCTTCGTCAACTATAAAAGAACTCTCGTAGTTATTGATAGCTTATTTGATGGCATTCAGCTTAAACATCTTGACGATTTAATTATGCAAAAGAAGATTGACCTATATGCTAAGACACACTCGAAAAAGACAGTTAAAGAGTTGGTTTTAAAGATACGTGGTTCGTTAAAATATGCTTATGCTCGTGGTTTAATTACAAATGATTTTGGTTCCCTTCTAAAAGCAAAAGGCCAAGAACTTCCTAAACGGAATATTCCTTTATCTGTTACAGAATTCAAAAAGCTAAGAAAATATTGCATAAATCATGCAGAAGAAGATGAATTTAATGTGTTGGTTGCTTTAGCTCTCGAAACAGGAGCCAGACGTGGTGAACTTCTCGGCCTCAAAAGAGAAGATATTTTTGAATACGGAATCAAAATCAGGCGTTCAATAAGCCCAACTAGCGATGATACACAATTAAAAACCAAATATTCTAAACGTGATATTTCTATTAACAAAGATATTCATCAAATCCTAGTAAATCTAGCTGATACTAAAACTGATTATGTTTTTGATTGGAATGGATTTAGACAAGCTAGACAATTGAGTCAATTACTTAAGATACTCGACCTAACCAAAACAACATTTCACGGGCTACGTGACACACATGCTTCATTTCTTTTCTCAAAAGATATTAGCTTAGATTATATTTCCCGTCGTCTCGGTCATAACTCAATCCTAACAACACAACAATATTATCTGGAACTAATGCCAGAAAAAAAGCACCAGCAAGATGCTGATGCTTTAAGCCTCTTAAACGACTTATCACTATAATTAACACCAACTGACACCAAAAAGTGGCTGTAAACGTTGGTATAATAAGATTTTGATTAACGTTTTGAGAACTGGCTAGCTTTACGAGCTTTCTTAAGACCTGGTTTAAGAAGGTTTCATAGTAAGTAATTTTAAATTAGCTATATATCAAGCCTCTGTTATCTTTATTTGCCTATTTTGCTTCAATAAGTTTAAATAAGTTGAATTAAAAGAGGTAATTTTCTTCCTCAATAAATATCAAATGAATCACTTGTCCCTCTTTTTTTCCCATGATTGAATAAAATTGATGACATCTTCTTCAAAACTATCACATAGTTCTTTCCCTTCAACAGAACGAACCTTTTTCCTATAGACTAGATCAATTTTACTATAATCAAATTCTAAAGATTCACCTTCAAAATATTGTTTGCGAACATTATAAAAGTCTGCCAACCTTTTTAAAGTCTTTGAACTATTAACTATCCCTGTAGATTCAATTTTCAAATAATCACTTTTACTCAGCCCTAAATTATCACTAATTATCTGAACTTCAATGTTATTTACCTCTCTTAATGATTTAATCCTTTTCGCTGTGCTCTGATTATCTTTGAACTTTTTCAATGTAAGGATTTCTGCGATTGTTTTATATAATTCAATATTTCCTACTACAACGAGTAATAACTCCGATTTTACTCGTGTAATTGCCTGAAACAATCCATTTTCTGCAAGGTATTTATATCGATCTTCTACTGGAACAATAAGTTTACTGTCTTGATTATATGATATACGTGTGCTCAAAGGCAATAATACTTTATTAAATTCACGTCCAATAACATCAAAACCATCCAATGAAAAATTAAATAATTTAGGCAACGTTCTCTGATATTGTGGCATCTCCAATGAAACAAAACCTTCATTATCACGACAGTTATTTATGAAAGGTAAAGCCTTTTCTTTATTTTCAAAATATACTGCATTAATCTTCGGAAAATCCATATCAGTATCACGCTTGCTCTTATCAAAAAACATTTTTATAAATGTCGAAAGTTCAAGATCAGTTCTCACACGTTCAGTTAAACAATCAATAAACTCAAAAACTTCTTTATTTTTACTTATAATCCCTTCAACATCTAGTTGTTTCTCCTCAGGCCGTAAAGTCTGTGCTTTATCTACTGATAAAATTAATTTCTCAATATTAGGTATATTTTTTAAAACATCTATATATTTTGAAAATTGCTCTTTCTTCAGTCTCTGACTTTCATCAATAATTATGATATTAAATTGTTTAAAATAATCATTGTTCTTATTATTTGCGCATCGGATGTCTATAAATTCAAAAGGCATTACATTATTGATTTGAGCCCATTCATCTAACCTAGAACAAAATATAAACAATACTTTTTTATCTTGAGCAGCCAAGCTCTTCGCAGAATCAAATAATACCAATGATTTTCCAGTTCCAGCTGCCCCTCTTAATCCTACAATTCTTTTCGTTGCTTTAAGTATCTTTTTTTTCGCCTGCTCCTGTTCATTATTTAAAAAATATTGACTTTTAGAAAATCTGTCAGGTTCAGAATATGGAGATATAATAAACGAGGTATCATACAACGTTTCTAATAAATTGTGTTCACTATAGTCAAGTGGTATTTCTTTTAATAATTGATCAAAAGTAATTTCAATAAGACTGTCGTTTTCAAGATACTTATAAAGTTTTCCATTTTCTTGAACATAAGTATATAAAGCAACTTCTACTTCTGAATTAATTGACTTTAATATAAAGGAGTGTCGCCTTAACTGCCTTTTTTTTCGATCATCAGAAACATCTTGACTTTTAAGTTCTATATTTATTATTTTTTGGGACGTAAATCTGAGTATATCAAATTCCTCAGACACTACACCTATATATTTTTTACCTAAAAAATAACCTGATAGTCGAGGATCATCAGGGCTCAAACGTTTGTAAAATTCCTTGTAAATGTTGATAATACTGTCAACTTCACTTTCTCTTAAATCATCAAGATAATTTATCTTTTTAAAAGAGGGAAAAATCTCTTGATTCAAAGATGCATCATAAAAAGAGGGAAGATTTATTATTCCTGACTTCATTATATCTCCTTTATCTCAATATACTGTTTCTGATGAAATTTGTATACTTTAGCTACAAGTGTCTAATCATAAAAACACTTTATCTATACTTCCACTATTATAGTATACAAGAAATTGATTCACAATAAGAGAAGACACATATAATATGAAAAATATTACTTGTTTAGTTCTTGTCTCTTGTTCAACTAAAAAACACAATCGTTAGATGAGGAATATTACTGGGTTCCTAGTGAGAGAAAAAAGTTATTCTTTACTATCAGGATAGAAAAAGGTACTATAAGGCATGAGGAAACTGATAATTTTACAATTGATAAACAAAATAATACTTTTTATCCATCAAGACAAGATTTCTCAAATTTAAAAGTAAATTTCAACTCAAAAATAATACTATTATTGTAAACATATCAGATATAGAACTCAAATACTGTGGAGAAGGTGTGATACCTATAATTAATTTATTCAACAATACACACAAAATTAGAAAGGAAACACAATGCTAAATTTAGAAGAACAATACGAAAATCTCTATGATTTCATCAAAAACTTTAAAATACTAATTCAAAAGAATATTTTTGAAGGACAAAATACTGAAGAAGTTCATAGTTTTGGAAAAGAAATTATGACTCTATGTAAAGCAAAGGTATTCAATATTACTCTAGATGACTTGAAATCACTTAATTCATTCAACGAACTGTTAATGAGAACGCCTAATACTTCAAAATCTTACTTGATATCTCAAGTAGAAAATTTTTACAATGATATTATTGAACCAAGCAAAGATGAACTTTACTAGTGAAGGCATTCAAAATCAGTGTTTCAAATTTATACTTCCTTTCAATATTTTTTCGTTTTATCAAATACATTATCTCTTAATAATTATCTTTATTTCTAAACTAAAATTATTAAAAATCTAAAGTTGAAAATTATATGTAAAAAAATCAAGTTAGTCCACGAATGTCGCTCACTATCTTGTTCGTTTTGTATTGATTTGACTATAATGTTCACTATTTTATTAATATATTACTATTTTCAAATTCCTTAGTTATTATTTAAATATTGCTTGAAAAATGTTGAACAATCACGACCTATTACAACGATATCTTCGAGAAGAAGATCAGATAAATATGATATCTTAGCCTTATATAACTCGACTCCATGCCCTTTATCTTCCACAAAATCGTCCATTGGTATAACAAATGTATTCTTGAAGGATAGATTGTTTAATTGTGCTAATTTTTTATAGGCTAATTGATAAAAATATTGCTTTATTACGTCTTCTACACCCGGCTGACCTTTAATTCCATTCTCAACAAATTCTATATCATAGTATTTTCCATCATAGATATCAATAGATTGATTTTTCAAATTCAAATGAAGAACATCTAATAATGAACCTTTACTTGCTTGTACTTGCAAATGATTTTCTGTCATTTTGCTCCAAATTGGTTTATCAACAATATCCTTTATTTTTTCTCTATTAGTATAGTTTATTTCACTATGACTACCATCGCTATTTGTAATAACACCCTGTATTTTCAAAGTAGGAAAGCTAGATATTTTTTCGTTAAGATGATCCTTATAAACCTTCTTGCATATATCTTCCCACACCAAATTAAATGAAGTTGTTCCATAAAGGTATAGGATTGAATTTGTTGATTTCATTTTTTGAAGGCCCAAATATTGAATCATATCTTTCAAAGTATTTTGCTTGAGTGTAATATTTTGTATCCTAAGCTCATTTTCAATGACTCTCACTAAATAGTCAATATCACCTAGATTTTCTAAACCATTAGTTTCAAAAAAATGTCTTTTTAGACCAACAATATCTGATATTAACCCAAAATTTTCTTGTATCTCAGAAAGAATTGCTATATGAATTTGTCGGGCCAAGTTATTTAATTCATTTTCTCGTTTCTTTGTGTAACTATCAAGATAAACTGGTAAACCATTATTCAAGTAGGGTAAAACTCCAGATATAGTTTCCTCCCAGCTAGACTCTCCTTCACCATTTAGTTCAATTGTTTCAATTTCATTTGAGTATATTCCGTTAAAAATAAAATCTTTCCATATTTTCAACTGTAAGTCAAAAAAACTTTCTTCTTGACGAAATAATTTATCAGTTTCAAATATATTCGCTGAATTAAATTTATCAATTACTTTAATAATTTCTTTGAATTTGAAATTTGAATTATTTATATCAGATTCGATACTCCTAATATACTTTGGATAAACAATAATAAATACTGATTCGAATTTAAGAATCCCAACAAAATTAATTTTATATTTCTGGATTTCAAATCTAGCTTCTTCCTTAATACCTTTACTCTTTTCAAATATAGGTATGAGAACTCTAGAGGTTAAAGCTTGATTCAAGAATTTTTCTTTATTTATAATTGAAACTAAATCCAATTTTTTCTCTAAATCTTCTTTTGTGTATGTCTCTTCTTCTTTTAAATATAAAAGCATCTATCAATCATATGTTAAACACTGAGATTCCTTTTTCTTGAAAATCTTTGATAATCTCAGAGTATATCATTCTCTCTTCCTCAATATTAAAAAAGTCCTGTCTATTATGTCTCACAACATCATCAAATAAATACATTATAACTTTTGATTCAAAAGATTCGGTAACAATCTGTTCGTCAGACTCCAAAATTCTTTTTGAAATAAAATACGGACCTAATAACTTATCTTCTGGAACCTTCAATATAATGAGCTTAGCATTGATTTGTTGACGTAAATCATTCCAAGAAATACTTCCATTACTTCCATTCTTAATTTTATAAAACATATCAAAATCAGATCTATTACTCTCATATAGATCATTAATTCCAAAATACTTTTGTTCCCAACGTCTTTTGAATGCAGTATCCATGGAAATAACACCCTGATCGGCACTATTCATTGTAGCCCAAATAAATAAGTTAGAGGGCAAATACAGTCCGCTTTGCAAATCATTTTTTAATTCCGATATTTGATTATCTGAAATATTACTTAAATCATTTTTCAACTCATTATCCAAATAATATTTAAAATCATAGGAAATAGAAATCGGATACATACTAATATTTTCAGAATTCCTATCAAGTAACTGAAAAAAATCCCCGAAAACAGAGGAAACATCTGCCCTATTTATTTCCTCAATTATAAGCAAGTATGCTTCATTAGGGTTTAGAAGTGCCCTAATTAACTGACTCATTAAGAAGCCCGGCACATACTTATATGTAATAGAATCTTGATTGGGAAATGGCTTAAATACACCAATAAATTGTCCATAGGTCATGCTTCTATGGAAAGTTACCCGCTCAACATTTGACGAATTAAATTTCTTACTATCTTCATTTAATTGAAATGATTTTCCTGTACCAGGTGCTCCAAAATAGATAATTTGCCTATGTTCTTTATCTAAATCACCTAAATCAATATCTTTCTTTTGTAGATTATTCGGAATAACTGGATTTTTGCCAAATGCTTTATACAATTCTTCAGATGTACTAGCTAAATCAGATATCATATTCAATTTCTCCTTCAAAATTAATATCACGGGCAGGTGTTATTTGATTATCTCTTTGGCTCCATCTAACAATACCAGCTTCAACACAAAATGGTACAATATATCCAAAAGCATTCCTATCTTTAATAGTCATTATATCAAAAGAAAACTCCTGGTTTCGATAACTTCTAATTTGTTCTCTAAACCACTCATCAGAATATTGGTATTTTACTTTTGTTGTTAATAAAAAAAATTCCTCTTTAGATAAACCATTGAATTCTCCAACCCATTTTTTTAATTCAACATAAATTTCTTTTCTATCACTTTTACAGACGTTCTTGAAAAATTCAAACATAAACGCTCTGTACATATTATTAACAGCTTCTATTTGTTTATCGTCACACTCTTCTATTTTATTATTAACTTCAACATAAAATAAAACAAATTTACCAAACTGCTTACCAAGATTTGTACACAAATCACCATATACTTTTACCGTTTTAGTACTATAAAAGAGTCCAAATCTCGTAAACCATGGAGAGAACATTCTAATTTTACTTCTATCGAGCAATTCAGAAGCTTTTTCTAATTCCTGCTGAAACTTTATATAATTAAATTCTTCTTCAGGATTCTTCTCTTCGATAAATTTAAACATTTCAGCAATTTGAAACATTCTTTCTTTTGTAAAAGTCCATCCAGGGTTAGATATTCCAGAATATTCCACCATATTATTCTCTCCTACTTGATGTATTACTTGATATCATTATATAAAAAAACTGAGAAAAATTCGCCTTTTTCTCAGTTTTTTCCTAAATAAGTTTCATAATTTCTTCTGCTATGACTCTAGCTAGTAACGGAGGCACTGCATTGCCAACTTGTTTGTACTGGCTCGTTTTAGATCCTATAAATTCGAAATCATCAGGAAATGATTGAATTCTGGCACTCTCTCGAACTGAAGGTACTCTATTTTCTGAATAATGAAAATAATTTCTATGTCCTGTATCAATCGTATTGGATGGTAATTTGCTATTCATTCTCTGAAATGCCTTATTATACTTTCGAACATTCCAATACTCTTCAGGTAAGTCAGAGATTTTCCCACCGTCAGGAATCATGCTAATAATTTTTTTAGTTTGATCTGTATGCTTGGTAGGCTCATGATTGAGTATCTCATCCGAAGACTGTCGCATCATTTTCTGATACTTGTTTTGTGGTTCTGTTAAATAATATCCTGAAAATAAATCCAAACTTTCTAATGAAGGTAAGTCAGATAGCGCATCGCTTGACGAAACTTTGTAATCAAAAACTTTTGGAAAAATAAAGTCTCTATTTTTTACACCCACAAAAAATACCCTATATCGATTTTGAGGAACCCCGTAATCAGAAGCATTAACTAACTTATAGTTTACATTGTATCCAAGTTTTGAAAACCTGTTAATAATATCGTCCTTAAAGGCTCCCTTTCCTAAAGTCAATAATCCTCTGACATTTTCAATCACAAAGAAATCTGGATCTACTTTTTCTACAACTCGGCAGTACTCTAAATAAAGATGATTTCTTGGATCATTTACATCACGGGTACCTACTGTACTGTACCCTTGACATGGGGGACCACCAATGACTCCAACTATCTTTCCTTTTAAAGATTTTAAAAATTCATCTGTTAATTCATGGATATCTTGACATTTAGCAACCTTATTAGCATGGTTATGATTATACGTCTTAATCGCATCTTCCCACATATCTATAGCAAATTCTATTTCAAAACCAGCTTGTTCAAACCCCAGACTTAGTCCGCCAGCCCCACAAAATAAATCTATAATCTTTTTACTTTTCATCTTCAATATAATACTTTATCCTTTCAGCAATTGCTTTTGATAATAGTGGAGGAACAGCATTCCCAACTTGTCTATATTGTGCAGTTCTACCACCTGTAAATACAAAATCATCATTAAAAGACTGTAGTCTAGCAGCTTCTCTTACTGTTGGAATTCGGTTATATAATGGATGGAAATAATTACTATGCGAATTACCAGTATCAATCGTTACTGAAAAATCAGCTTCATTTAATCTTTTATATGCTGATGAATGACGATTACTCCGAGAAGTTGCAAACATCTCAGTAGGAATATCTCGCCAATTTCCACCCTGTGGTACTGTTGCAATTCTTTTTTGTACAATTTCAGCTGGGTAACGGACCTCGTGATTCATCACTAAATTAGATTTACTTCTAAGATATTTTTGGTATTTTGTTTTAGGTTTTGTTACTAATTTTATTGGTGAACCATCATTATTATATTCAAAATCATATAGTTCACTAATGGAATCTTTTACTGTTTCTCCAGTACACTTTTTGACTTTATCAAAGTCAAATTCAAATCCCCTAGTGATGACAAAAAAATTACGAAATCTCTTTTGAGGTACTCCATACTCCGAAGCATCCATTATTTTATGAGTTACATTATAGCCTCTTTCCTCAAAAATTTCATAAATTCTTTTTTTTGCCATACCATTATTAGACGTAATAATTCCTCGAACATTTTCAATAACTATGGCTTTCGGATGAATCAAATCAACAAATTTTACAAACTCAAAAAATAGTCTATTTCGTTCATCATCTTCTTCTCGCGCATATCTATTTGCTGATGAGAAACCTTGACATGGGGGACCACCAATAATAATATCTGCTTTCAGGAAATCTTTAAATTTAAGTTTTATTTCATCTTCACTGATGTCTAATAAATCTGCACAAACCCCTCTTGCAGTTTTAAAATTTTCGTTGAATGTAGCAACTGCATCTTTGTTAAAATCAACTCCTCCAATAATTTCAAACCCTGCCAGACGGAAACCTTCACTCAAACCTCCAGCACCACTAAATAAATCTATTACTTTTAAACTCATTTTTTAGGCTCCTTTTCAATACACATAATATCTGAAAATTCACAATCTAGTGTTTTACATATTCTTACTAAAATATCAGTAGTAACATTTTCGTTATGTTTTAATTTATAATAAGTGCTAGAACTAATATGTGCTCTTTCCATCAATTCTTTATTTTTCATATCCTTATCAATCAATAACTTCCATAACCTCTTATATGAAACTCCCATAAAAAACTCCTTATATCGAACTTATTCAATGCACCGTAGAAATATTATATCAAATAATAATAATTTTTCATCTCATAAAATTGTAAAATTATCTTTGATGACTAGAAGAGTTTACGATTCTATCAAAATCTATATTAAAAGTACTGAATCTCGTCACACTTTTTATTTCCCTTCTAAGTTTAGCGAATGGTGGCTATACTCAAATATCCTTATATTTTTCATTTCTTGCTTTTGCTTTACTTTAAAAACAAAATAATGATTTCTTCCATCTTTAGCATTTTCTTGATTTAGTCTGAAATAGTTAGTGTGACATAATGCCATCGTTCGAAGAATATCATCAGTCAAGAATGTTAGTGGAACCCTCATATTAGAGTACCTTTGAAAATCCTCCTCAAAATGTGAGTAGCTCTCAGAAAAGTAGTCTATTTGTAAATCACCTGCGTATAGATTTCTTCTATCCATTTCTTCCTTCTTCCAATGGTATAAAATTCCCAACAATGATACCCACTACTCGTGGATCTTCATCATAGGAGATAAAGATATCCTTATATTTGGGATTAATCGAAACTAGGCGTAAACCTTCTTCTTCACGATACACTCGTTTGATATAGGTCTTGCCATTCCAAACAACTGCATAGACAGCTCCATCATAATCAAAACCTGTTTCTCGAATTAGGGCCACCGAACCATTCTCATACTTAGGTTCCATAGAGTCACCAGATACCCAGGAAGCAAAGTCATGAGCTAATTCTTCATCAAAGTAGACAATATCATACTCCCTATCATCATAAACTGATGCACCAATACCAGCAGACATTTTTTCATATACATGGTACTCATAGAGATTTTCTGAAACTGATATCACTTTTTGAGTTTTCTCTTTTTGCACCAAGTCACGTGCATATTCTACTACTTGATTTTTACCTTCATTCGACAATGTATTATACAGACGAACAAGCTCAATTTCTGTAAAATAGCCTTTTGGTGCTTTGAGTAGTTGTTCTAGTCGTTTTACTTTCTCTTTGGATGGTTCTTTTATCCCACGTTCCCATGCTGAATAGGCTTGATAGCTGATACCTAATTGATCTGCTATCTCTTTTTGAGTCATTTTTAGCTCTTTTCTACGAGCTTTTAATTTTTCTGGTTGGTACATTGTTCACCTCACATTAATAGTAACTGTAATTCTGCTTTTTTCTTTGCCTCTTCATCTGAGAATCGTTTTTTATCCCAAACATAAGCAATTGATTTTCCTTTATTATAAACAAGCCACGTCTTCAGATTGATACTACTAGCTTTAATTGCTTGCCAGTTATCTTGGTTCGAAAGTTCTGGGTATTCTAGACTCGTTACAAAGCCTACTTTTTTAACTCTCTGCTTAACCTGATTAATTAGGGAAGGTTGAAACTGATGGAACTCCTCTATAATTTGTTCTCTAATATCATGAAACAAACGAAAAATAGAAGCGTTCTTCCCTTCAATATATGTCTCAACTGCTTGTTTGATTTCACTATCCCTACCAGAATAATATTCCCGTAGAAAGTCCAGAAGACGAAAAAATAAAGCTTGTTTAGAAACTTCTAGACTATTTTGTACTCGTTGAAAAGTCTCGCAATTATAGTAGATCTTTGATAAAAGGACAATATCTGGCATCAATACCACAGCCGAAAAGATATTAGCCTCTCGTTCCAGTATATCTTCTTGGTTATCTACAGACTCCGCAAAATAAGAACCGCTATGTTTTAGTATAAAATGTCCTAACTCGTGGCATAAGGTAAAGTTTTGTTTCACTTTTGGGTTATCTCTTTCATAAGAGAAACTAATTCCCAATTCATCAGCTACTGTCAATCCTTCTATCTTATGATTAGAAAAATGGTGACTAATGACCTGGATTTGGTTCTCTTGAATACAATATTTAAAAAAATAATTGAAACTATAATTTACCAATGAAGTAACATTGTCCTTCATATGCTGATATAATACTTGTTTTGTTGCACTACTTACTCTTGTATACAATTCATTCAATAAATAGTACCTCCTTTAAGTCTAGGTTACAACAAACTAAACCATATTGGTTGAGTTTATTGTATAAAAAAAGTGGACTATTGTCCACAATTACCTATTTCTCTTTTGCAAAATAGAAGAAATACCTTAAATCTTTGGTCATACTCTTATATTTAAGTAATTCACCTAAGTTTTCCCTATTAATAACAATACATTCAAAAGCTCTATCTGAAATTTGAACAGCAAAAATATAAAATTCTATTTTCTCGTCTTCGGTCTTCATTTTTGTTAACACATTCCATGAATGCCATTTCCACTTTTTCTGTTCACTATTCTTCATATCTGGAACAAAATTTTTACTTCTACTTATGAAATAATGATCATTTTTTATCTTATTCAACATAGGTATACTTAATTTAAGTTCATCAAAAATTTTCTGCTTGATACTAGAATTATCATTATTAATATTTACTGTTATAGATTTCCCACTTTCTATTAAATCATTTATTGGTCCATAATCGGCTAAATCTCTATTCTCATAAATTAAATCACTATTTTCATAAATTAAATAACTATTAGACGGTCGCTCTTGTGAAGTCGATTCTGATGTTTGTGTTGGATCATTTGAAAGTGAACAAGAGAATTCCTCTGATGAATTTTTGAGGTTAATAGAATCTTGTTTTTCTTTTTCCTGATCACGATCAAATGATAACGTATTTCCAAGGTCATCAGTATAGAAATAACAATTCAATTCTCCAGAATTGCTTATTATTTTAAGCTCGTCAGAAGTTAATTTTCTATCTAAAGAAATATAATTAAATTTGTATTGACCATAACCATCACCCTGGACAAATTTCACAAATTCATCTGATTCGAATTTACAACCATTAAAACTATATGCACGATCGTAATACTCTAACATCTCGGATTTCTTAACAAAATCAATCGCATAAACATCTTGAACAGTATGATTACGCCTTTGCGTCTCATCTATTTCATCAATGATCTTATTATTTATCATTCTCCAAGACTCATAAATATTATTTATATCACTTTGATCAGGAACTAGGATACAACTTTCTTTAAACTTTTCTTGTATAGCCACAAATAGAGATGCGAAGTCAATCGGGTGCATGTCCCCACTATCTGAGATATCATCAAATACTTTAACTCTCTCAATAATTTGTTCAAGATTTACCAATGCCAAATTTAAAGTTATATTTTCTTCATAAAAACTTTTAAACCATGTGAGGTAGTCATTTTTTAATTCTGCATATAATTGATAATCATACAGTTCTTTTTGTTTTTGGTCCTTTCTATACCAGGTAAATAAAACTGGGAAAGCAACTGCAACTCCAACTATAACTTCACCAGAAATTAGTTTATTAAATACACCACCAACCTTGGGATGAAAACAAAGGTACCCCCCAAAAATCACTGCTAATGCTATTAACGAACAAAAAAGCGTATTGATTAACTGTTTAATATAGTCATTACCCACGTTTTTTTGCCTATAATAAAATAAAGCACTAAGTGAAAATATAAAAACTAATACAATCCAGGTTAGTTCACTACATAAAATTAGTTTCCAGTTCATCAATATTAGTTTCCGGTTCATCAATCTCTCCTATTAAATGCCTTTTTCCGTTCTTCCATAAACTCAATCAACTCTTTTCTAAAAACTTCTTTTTCTTCTTCAGTCAATCCTTTTGAATTCATACGGAAAAGCAATTCAATATTATCTAGTTCATCTGCTTTTTCTTCTGAATTACCAACTAAATAGTCTACAGATATATTTAAAATCTGTGCAATCTTGACTAGATTTTCTTGGGTTGGTTTTTTTGCTCCACGTTCCCATGAAGCATAAGCTGGTTGCGAAATTCCTAGTTTTTCTGCCACACCAACTTGCGTTAGTCCTGATTGTTTTCTAAGGTCTTTTAAGCGTTCCGAAAATTCCATTTTTAACCTCTAAAAAATATTTTTCATTTTTTCAAATTATCCCTTGACAGATATAACCAATGGTTATATACTTTAAATATAGCTGATAGTTATATCGGTTTTAAAAATAATAACGCCAAACTTTCAGCATTATGATCATTGACAATTAAATAAAAAGTGCGTCTGACAACCAGAGAACTGACTATCAAACTACACTAAACTTCGTACCTTTATTGTAATTGTTTTGATAAGTAAAGTCAAGTCCGTTGATGGTTGAAGTGAAGATAGAAAACAAGTATTTGTAGGCTTCCACGCATTTCGGACCATTAGCACTTTTGCCGAATAGTAAAGTGAACTGGTTGCGCAAGATTGCGTAAGAGAATCCCTTGGGTATGACAATGACTACCTAAAGAGATTGGCCGGGCAAGCGATGGTAATTGACGCAAAGCACCTTGCTAAACGTTGCCACCGTGGAAAGAGGAATCTTTCCAACCAAACAACTTTTCTTTACTGCTGTCTATCTTTTGAGATAGACTTACTCTCAAGCTACTAAGTCTTCTTTATATCTTAGTAGCTTTTTTACGCTTACAATAAAGGAGAAATTATGACTAACTTTTTTCGCATTACAATGTAAACGCCTCTATGATAACTATGAATTCACTTATGGTATGTTTAGCTACTCACCTAAACTACAAGCTAAACTCTATGCACAAGCTCTTCTTGACCTAGATCATTTAGTCCAAGAAGCTCGTAGAAACAGCTACCCTAGTGGTGACATTCAGTTCTATAGTCGACAGTTTAAACGTAAACTATTTACCCACTATTATTCAAGAGTGAAGCAATTAGCTTAACTCTTTTTATTTTGCTCAAATTTAGAAAGGAAAATCCTATGATTCCAGAAACACTTGTTATGAAACCAGATTTTATTGGCCCTGCTTACTATGAAAAACTAGGGAATGCCCCTCGCTTTATTTTTGGCAAAGAAGGCAAATACCAACGTCATATCCTTAATAGCGAGAAACACGGGGCTTTCCACGTTATCACCCCTGCTTCTACCACCGTATTCCCAGAAGATGCTCTCGTAGAAGCGGTCAACCCAATTTTTCTCTCAGATACGGCTCTAAACGGCAACTCAGTTGCCCCAGCCCTCAATGTCTTTGCGGAAAAATTAGTCCTAAAAAAATAAGAACATAAAAGGAGAAATACATATGGCTAAAATTGGATTAAACTACGGAGAAAAACTACAGATTGCGGACAAGACCTATCGTGTCATTACGGATGGTCTAAACGTGCCTGAAGTCCTTGGAAAACTATCTTTTCGTGGCATTGAAGGCCCTGATATCATCTTTGAAGAAGATCGCACCCAACGCAATCCTGATGGCTCATTCGTCCAAGTTAACACTGGAGAAATCCGTGGGATTGTTGTGGCGGTTCATTCTTCTGTCCAGCACGAAACTCTCTTTTTCACCATTGCTGATATGGCTCAGTCTGAAATTGAAGATCTAGGCATTAAATACCGTGAAGAAGTTGAACTTGAAGATATCGTCATTACCCACACTCACGTTAACCGCAATGATATTTACAAGCTCTTTGCTTCTAAAATCAAGAAAAAGAATGGAGGTACACCTCTTAAGGAAAACAAACCTCTAGACAACAAGAAAGAAAACTAGGAGGTGATGCACTATGAAGCTCTTTACCTATCGTGGGATAAGAGTTAGGGCCTTTTATCGTCATATTCGGGGAATCACCTGGTTTATCTGGTGGTTCCCTTCTTTATTAGCGATTGGAAATTATTGCTATGTCAACTTAGAAGAATTGAAAGACCATCCCTTGCCACAAGTTTACTATATCGGAGGTGTCCTTGTTGCTTCTTGCCTGGTCGCTTACCTACTGAATTGGATGTGTTACGAGAAAATCGTCTTCTTCCAAAAGCTCAATAGCCTACGGATTTTGTCTCGCTTCCTGATCGAAAATAACCTCTATTTGATTAAAAATATCAGGCGTGAGAATAAAACAATTGAAAAGATTGTCCTTCCTCAGGTGTACTTGAAACAGTCTCGCTACAAGATTGAAGTCCGTTTTATTCTAGAAGGCAATAAATTTCAGGACCGTTTTCTCAATCTTGGGTCTACCCTTGAAGTCATGTTTAATGGGGACTTTCGTAATAAAACCTTTGATAAACGGTTTATCACCTATGACATTGCTATCAACCGCATTGATAGTCGTATTACCATTAACGGGGTAGAGGTCAAGGGTTCTAAGCTCCAACTTATGACAGATGTCACTTGGGACTATATCGAAGAACCTCACCTGCTCATTGGTGGGGGAACTGGTGGCGGTAAAACCGTTGTCCTTATGACCATTATTTATGCACTCGCTAAGATTGGCTTTGTGGATATCTGTGATCCAAAGAACTCTGACCTTGCTGGACTCAAAAAGATTCCTGTCTTTCATGGTCGTGTCTATACAAGTAAAGAAGATATCATTCAGTGTTTTAAAGAGAACGTCGCCTTCATGGAAAAACGCTACGAGCTCATGTCTAACTCACCCAAATTTCAAGCCGGGAAGAACTTTACGCACTACGGCATGACACCCAAATTCATCCTCGTCGACGAGTGGGCAGCTTTGATGGCCAAGATTGACCGTGACTATAGTCTCCAGTCTGAACTCATGGAATACCTCTCTCAGCTCGTCCTAGAAGGGCGTCAAGCTGGCGTCTTTATCATCTTTGCCATGCAACGGCCTGACGGTGAATTCATTAAGACAGCTCTTCGGGATAACTTTATGAAACGTCTCTCAGTTGGGCACCTAGAATCAACAGGTTACGATATGATGTTTGGAGATGCTAACAAAACCAAAGAGTTTAAAAAGCTAGATGAAATCAATGGCATCAAAGTTAAGGGACGAGGCTATATCGCAAATAACGGGGACTTGGCTGGCGAATTCTTCTCCCCTTACGTACCACTCGACCAAGGCTTCTCCTTCTATGATGCCTACGCAAAAATCCCTATTATGGAATTTAATGGAGAAGAATTTGAGGTCTTTGGAGAAAGCCTTTTACAACCCAAAACGATTGAAGCAATAGAGGAGGAAGATGCTCTAAATAATGAAACCAATGGAAGACCTCTCAAGGAATTTGCGGAGGAACAGGACCTGAAAATGGCGACGCTTCGAAAGATCATTTATCTCTTGCAAGAACAAGGGATTGTTTTTGAACGGACGGACTCTGCCATTCTAGTCGACCTTTTTCAAGAAGAACTTCTTCTTGAAATCCTTATCCACTTTGAGGAGGGAGGACGCAAGTCTTATCCAAAAGCCGTTGAAGCGACACTTGGTCATCATGGGCTAGGACAAGGGCAAGGGCAAGCCTGACCACAGGTCAGGCGCAGACCGTAGCCCGAAGTTCCTAGGCCATGATGAGACTTCAACCCCCGATTTCTAATAGGGGGGTTACATTTGGCCAAAGTGCCACGTCCACCCCTCCTCATTCCTTGTGGGAGTTGGGTTTTCAAGATTTAGAAAGTGTGTCACTTTGGTCCAAAAAGTGTGTCACTTAATCAAAAGGAGGTGTTCCCATGAATGACTAAAATGAGTCCCTTTCAGATCAAAAACTTCAGAAAACAAACAGGCCTCAACCAAAAAGCCTTTGCACAAGCCGTTGACTTACCCGTAAGAACTTACCGCTCCTATGAATCAGGGGAAAGAGGTCTCACCATTGACAAATTCCGAGAACTCAAAGAAAAACTTGGTTACTATCAAGAGTGTCACAAAAACAATCTCAGGGCTCACATCGACTATTTACGATTAGCCTTCCCAAGTCTACGAGATTTAGAGGCTTTCTGTGAGAACTTTCTTTTTTGTCACTTAAGCGAATTTACCGACCAAGAAACACGGCTCATGAATTATACCCACTTGTGGCAACGAGGAAACATTTGGATTTTCGATTTCTTTGATAAGTCTGCGACCAATAACTACCAAACGTGTCTTCAACTCTCTGGTCAGGGCTGTCGGGAGATGGAACTCCTCTTAGAACACAAGGGGATTTCTTGGCAAACCTTTCTTCAAACTATTCTCTATGCCTACCAGGATGTCAGGGTAAAACGCCTCGATATCGCTCTAGACGAACTCTATAAAGGCTATGGGCACGAGGAGGAACATGTCCAAATTCCAAAGCTCATTGAGAAGCTCTATGCCAAAGAAATTGTCCTAGATACCATTCGAAAATGGAATATCACAGGTGGAGGATCCTTCACCGATAACGAGGACATGGAAGCCAATCACGGTCTTTCCCTTTACTTTGGGAGCCGACAAAGTCAGCTCTACTTCAACTTTTATGAAAAGCGATACGAAATCGCTCGTATGGAAAATATCTCCTTGGAAGAATCCTTGGAGATTTTTGGTATCTGGAACCGCTACGAACTACGCTTTTCAGACCAGAAAGCCCAAGGGGTTGTGGAGGAATACATCAACGGTGTGGATCTCGGAGAAATCGCAAGAGGTATCGTGAACAAGGAAATCCAAGTCTATGATGGTGTCACCCGTTTTGGAGCCTATAAGCCCGATGAAAAATGGCAAAGACTCTTTGGAGGAGTTGAACCCCTAAAACTCTCAACCAGTCCACAGCCCTACAGTATCGAACGGACCATTCGCTGGCTAACCTATCAAGTCGCAAATTCTCTTGCACTCGTTTCTGAAGCAGACAAAATCATGCAAACAGAATACATGAAGATGATTCAAAATAGCGGTGAAATTACTGATCGTGGGGAGGCTATCTTAAGACTCCTCAAAACCAACAAACACTATAAACACTAGAAAGGAAATCCCTTATGGAATACAAAGTCGAAATCAATTCACTAAACAACTTTAAAGCCTGGTCTGGTGGACTAAGTACCTTAAACACTGTCCGTGAACGTGGTGGCATAGATACCCTAACGACCATCTGTGAAGACCTCTTCTCTGGGAATACCCCTACAGACACTCAAATCAATGATTGGCTCTGGTTTGATACAGACTTTATTTACCAAGCACTAGGCTACGAGGACCTCCTAGAGGGCTAAGGCTATGCTCAAGAAAATCTATCAAGCAGACTTCCTCCTTCTTCCTGATCAAGAGTTTTGGAACATGTATATCCTCCTGAGAAAAGGCAAGGACTTCTACTATGAATGTGCTGGAAGATGTACCGAAAAACCTCCAGATGATAGGGGCTTCTACGACTATGAACATGCCTGTTTCACACTAGACGGTCAAGTTATGAGTCTCAATAAACGGATGCGTCCTTCTCTCATTGCCTATATTCAACAGACCATCAAAAACAATCACGAAACCTTTAGAAAGGAAATTGATATGGCTACTAAAACGATTTTTGAAAATAAAATTGGACAAGTTACCAACGAACTTGGAGAATTACTCAAAAAGAAAGACCACAAACAAGCTTGGACCAAGGCTGGAGAACTAAACGCTCTGCTCAAAAAAGAGGAGGCCAAGGACCTAAAGCCTGAGTTAGTCGAACAACTGCATAATGAGTTACGAGGCTACTACTACATTAACAGTGAGATTGAAAAAGCCAATAAGCGCCTCTACGCTAAAGGTTCCAAACTCATTGAACTCGCTAGTCTCTAAAAGGAGGACCTATGATAAAAGCCAAACGTTACATACTAAAAGCAAGGGAATACCTCTCAAATTTTAAAAAGGTGGAGAAAAAAGGAGGCCCTCCAAAGCTAAAAGTCACTACGAAAAAGACCGTCAATCTAGCTGTTATAGGAGGAATTGCTTTCCTCCTTTTTGTTGGTCTTATGGGTGCCGTCCGTGCCATCACACTCTCAAATAAAGTGGGAGCACTACAAACCCAAGTAGAAGCGACTCAAAAACAAAAAGCACAACCTGTGGACGCTAATCGTAAGTATGACTACAAGCTTGAGTATTACCTCAATGACTATGTCTACGCCTACTTCACCCTCCCACAAGAAGGGGATAAACAACAAGCACAAGTCGAACACCTCAACAGTTTCTATAACTTCGTTCCAGACGTCAAAGCACAAGGTCAAGTGCGTAACCCAAGTACCCTGCTCTACTCACAATTAGTCACGGTCGAAGGTAAGGTAGCTACCTACAAGGTCAAATACAAGGAAATAATCCAACATGACAAAGACACCGAGGAAAAAGAACTGGTCACGGGGTTTAATATTCCCTTTGATGAAAAAGAGGGGAAATACTACGTTTCTGGACTTCCTTGGTTCTCAGCGATTGAGTCTTCACAAGCTGGACACTTTAGCGAAGACGATCAACTCCAACTCACAGCCAACGACCACGTCTCAGATAGTCAACACAAGAAGGTTGAAAAGTTTCTCAAGGTTTTCTTTACCAACTATACCACTAACCAAGACAACCTCAACCTCATTTCCAAAAACATTGCTATTGTAGCCAATACCACCTTTAAAACGATTGACTACACCTATCTGAAGAAAGATGGGGCTGATCTCATTGCTTATGTCCAAGCAACCTTTGAGGTGGGAGGAACGACACACTCTGAAAACTTCACCTTTACCCTCTCAGAAAAAGACAAGAGCTACTATGTCACAAAACTAGAACACACCATTCCACTTAACTACGCAAACGATAAAGATTAGGAGAACTCTATGAATACAGACAATCTACGCACCTTCCTCCAAGGCGATGGGATTTGGATTCTCACCGCTATCGCTGTTTTGTTGGCTATTAAAGCTTGGCGAAACAGTTCTTGGCTTCAACTCTTCTCAGTCGTTGGTTTCTACGCCGTCATCGTCTCTATCGCAAAAGGACAAGACATCCTAAAAGTGGTCGGCTGGTTCCTACGACTCTTTGGTATTGATTCAGGACTTTAAGTATGGCTGATGAAAGACTCTATGACTACAGTAAGGGCTTAAACGCTCCTTATTGGATCCAGGAAATCAAGACAAAAAAGGGAACTCGCCTTTGGTACTTTGCGACACCAATGCAACTATCCTTTTTCATTGTCTTTACCTTCGTTTTTGTAGCGATGTTACTCTTTGGAGGATTCATCCTGGTTCCCCTCGCAAAATTCACACACTCTATTTCACTACTGCTCTATTGGTACCTCCCCTATAAACTCGCTAAATTCTACACCGAATACGAGCCACACGGTAAGAAGATGCACGTTTTCATCGGGGACTACCTCATTTACTTCTGGGATTTCAAGCTCAATAAAAAAGCCATCTACCATGAAGACCGAATAGAGCCTGTAGAAGAAATTGTCTTTGAAAAAACAAATCTATAGAAAAGGAGGCCCTATGAGTATTACCTTAACCTATCCTATTAGGGAAACCCATGATAATCTAGCCCTCAAAAAAGATCGAACGGTGGTGGCTTATTACCGTATTCCCAATACTCCCATCACCATTACAGATGAAGAGAAAAAGGACAAACACAAAATCACAGTTGCTCAGATGATGAAAAAGCTCCAGAAAAACAAGTTCTTTGAGATTTCACTCATTCCTAAAGATTATCTCTTAGAAGAGAAAATGAGGGACTTTTCAGAAGCATTGGCAGATGATAGCCGTGAACTGGGGGAAGAGCTCCTTCTTTACACAGTTGACCGTCTCACGGATGAAATGGAAATTCCTTATCAGTTTGATTGGGTTGTGGGAGTGACCATACGCAAACAAAATCACGGGGCAACAGTGAAAGACTTGGCCTATGAGAGTTTTAACGAGTTCTCAGAGAAAATCGCAAAAGGTCTTGGCTATGAATACGCATTGAGTCCCACCTGGTATAACGATTACAGAAGTGACGAATTCACTATTTTCCAAGCTTTTTCCGTCCTACGTGCTAAACGTCTGACCAATGAAGAACTCTTCTACTACCAGCGGATGCAATACCTCCGCTATATTCCCCATTACAAGAAGGAGGTCCTCGCTAATCGCTCCCAATTTAATATCACAGACACCCTAATTAAAGTCCTAAAAGGAGGCTTCCTCAAGCTCGAAAGTCCTTATGGTTCTTCCTTTGTGACCATTCTTCCTGTTGGGAAGTTTCCTGTGCAATTCAACGGCTTTCACCTAGGAGAATTTGTCCAACGTTTGAACTTTCCCGTAGAACTACGTATCAAGGCAGAATTTATTGATACTAACAAAATCAAGGGGAGAATGGGACGTTCTAATACCCGTTATCGAAACATCATGGAAGAAGCTGAAAATACGGACACCGTCCAACAAGATGAAATCATCATGGGCTCTATCTCCCTAAAAGACCTGATGAAGAAAGTCGGAAACAAGGAAGATATCATCGAATATGGGGCCTATCTGATCGTCTCTGCCTCAAGTGTTAACCAACTCCGTCAAAGACGACAAGTGGTCCTTAACTACTTTGATGATATGGGTGTTGAAATCAGTGAAGCCTCGCAAGATGGTCCTTACCTCTTTCAAGCCCTACTCTACGGGGAAAACCTCCAAAAGAAAACACGTACTTGGACACATATGGTCACAGCTCGTGGGTTTTCAGAACTCATGCCCTTTACCAATACGTCCTCAGGAAACCGTATCGGTTGGTATATCGGCCGAGTGGACAACTGGACTGGCCGTTGGGACTCTATCGCTAAAGCCATTGATTCCTCTAAAAATATCGTCCTCTACAATGCCACAGTCGGTAATAAAGAAGATATCGCTGGAAAGATTACCAAGAACCCACATATCATTATTACGGGTGCGACAGGACAAGGAAAATCTTTCCTCGCTCAGATTATTTTTTTAAGTGTGGCTTTACAAAATGTCAAAACCCTCTATATTGACCCCAAACGAGAACTCAGAAATCACTACCAAGAAGTAATCAACTCCCCTGAATTTGCACGACGCTACCCTGAACGCAAAAAACAGATTGACAACTTTAACTTTGTGACGCTAGATAGCTCACTGCCATCAAACCACGGAGTCCTAGACCCCATTGTGGTCCTTGATAAGGAACAAGCTGTAGAAGTCGCAAAGAACATGCTTGAGTTTCTACTGCAAGCCGTAGATGATGTCACAATGGACCAGAAAACAGCCATCACAGAAGCCATCAATGCTATCGTAGAACGTCGAGTAGCTGGTGAGAACGTCGGCTTTAAACATGTCCTAGAGGCTCTCAGAAAGGCTTCCTCTTCTGAGATTGCCTCCGTTGGTCGCTATCTAACGTCCATTGTGACAAACTCCATCTTAGAACTCGCCTTCTCAGATGGCACAACCCCAGGACTTAACTATGAGTCCCGAGTCACTATTCTAGAGGTCAATAACCTCAAGCTCCCCAAAGATGACTCCACAAAAATTTCAGACCACGAGCGAAACTCCATTGCCCTCATGTTTGCGCTCGGGGCCTTTTGTACCCACTTTGGCGAACGCAATGAAAATGAAGATACCATTGAGTTCTTTGACGAAGCTTGGATTCTGATGAAATCCGCAGAAGGAAAAGCCGTTATCAAAAATATGAGGCGTATTGGACGCTCTAAAAACAATACCTTGGCACTGATTACACAATCTGTCCACGATGCAGAAAATGACGATGACACGACGGGATTTGGGACTATCTTTGCCTTCTATGAAAAATCTGAACGTGAAGATATCCTCAAACACGTCAATCTCGAAGTCACTGAAAGTAACCTCGAATGGATTGATAATATGATTTCTGGTCAGTGCCTTTACTACGATGTCTACGGTAATCTCAATATGATTTCCGTCCACAATCTCTTTGAGGATATTGACATGCTTCTAAAACCAATGAAAGCAACAGTGTCTTCAAGTCTCGAAAATAAATACGCAAGTTAGGAGGTGAACCGATGCAAGAAGCTTTTGCCAAGCTAAAGGGAGTGGATATTTTCTCCCTAAAGTCCTACATGGAACCAACCAACTTTGGTTCCTTTAATGGGGCCTGGGTTCTGATTAATGAACTCTTCGTTAACCTCTTCTTTTTCATTCTCAATGCCGTCGTTGGCTTCTTTTCCCTCCTCATTCGCATCTTAGAAAAGATTGATCTCTATGCCACCTATAAAAACTATGTCTTTCATGGGGCAAGCAGTATTTGGCACGGATTTACGGGCTCTAATACTGGCAACATCACCAACAAATCACTTGTAGGCACCTTGCTTTTGGTTTTAGCTTTCTACCTGTTCTACCAATATTTCTTTTCAAAAGGCTCCTTTTCAAGAACACTCCTTCATGTCTGTCTAGTACTCCTATTAGCTCTAGGGTACTTTGGGACAGTCGCTGGAACCTCTGGTGGTCTCTATCTCCTTGATACTGTCAATAACGTCTCTAAAGACGTTACCAAAAAGATTGCAGGCATTAAGGTGGACTACGCCAAAGACAAGTCCATTAAAATTGGAAACTCGATGTCAGATAGCTACATTGCAGAAACATCCTATAAAGCCTATGTCTTTGTCAATACCGGCCAAGAAAATGGCAAATACAAGAACAGCCAAGACGGGAAAGAAGAAGCCTTTGACGACAGTAAAGTCCTTGGAACGAGTGATAAGAATGGCAACTTTAAGGCAGTCAAAGCCAAAGACCGCTCCAAGTATTTAGACGATTTAGGAGATGGTGCCAACGATGATGGTGAAAAGAACCGTTGGGTGTCAGCCATGCCAGACTTCATCTTCACTCGGATGTTCTATGTGATTTTTAAAATTGTAGAAGCCTTTGTATTAGCCGTCCCCATTATTCTTATCCAACTCTTAAATGTGGTGGCTCAAATCCTCGTCCTCACCATGATTCTACTGTTTCCAGTAGTCCTTCTCATGTCATTCGTTCCACGGATGCAAGAGTTGGTCTTTGGAGTGCTTAAAGTTATGTTTGGAGGCTTGATTTTTCCAGCAATGACAACTCTCTTAACACTCCTTATTTTCTATATTGAAAAAATGATAGAAAACATCGTCACAAATGGGTTTGATGGTGTTCTAAAAACCTTACCGTCTCTTCTCTTATTTGGTCTTGTCTTCAAACTCTTAGTGTCGGTGGTTTCTAAAGGTGTCATCTATTTCCTCATTTGGAGATTTAAAGGCCAACTCCTCCAATTCATTCTTGGCTCCAAAGCTCGAATGGTTGCGACAGATATTGGGACTAAAGTTGAACATGGCGTCACAAAGACCAAAGAGGTTGCTTCACAAGTCCCAACACGAAGCCTTGCGACGGCTCAACACCTGGGAAACTTTGCATTGGCTGGTGCTGGTTTTGGGACTGGGGTGATGATGAATGCCAAGAGTCATTTCCAAAATGCAGGCTCCTTCTTTACTCATAAGGAACCAAGCCAACCGGAAACTGTCATGCCATCTGATCCAACAGAGGCTCCAATACCCCCAGAAAGTACTGAACCAATCGTTCCTCCAACACAGACACCACCTGATAACTTCAAGCCAATTGAACAAGAGAGCCCAACACCTCCAAGTGAGTCACCAATCATGTCAGAAGGAACACCTAATCCAGAGGACGAATTCCAAACGCTCAGAGAAGAGTGGATGTCACCGTTCAAACAACACCGTATCAATACCCTAGAACGTAGATTGGATGCTTACAAGGATCCTCAAGCCATGTATAAAGCTCAAGGTTCCAATGCTTTCACCCGTGCTTATCGTAAGACCCTGACGCGAGACGATAAAATAAGAGCCAATATCGAGCGACGAGATCGTTTAACTCAACGCCTAAACCAATTGAGAGGAGAATAGAATGAATACTAAAATACGCTCAAGAACTGCCTTTCCAAGAATACTTGAAGAGACACTTTTTACGGCCTACCAAGAAGGGAAACGCTCCGTCGATTTCCTTCTTTTATTTCCAGTCTCAGAAAAAGACAAAGATCAGATCATTGCACAAACGAAAGCCCATTCTGTTGTCTTAGATGCCAAATGGCGCTTTGGGACTGTTCTATTTACAGCCTATATCAGACATTAAGGTGAAAGGAGAGCCAATGAAAAAACTAAAATGGTATCTATTATCTAGTCTTCTTCCTCTCTTTTTTCCTGTTTTTATCATTATCATCATTATGGGAGCCGTCGGAGGAGGTAGCACTGGTGGCTCTTCTCAATCACTAAACGGTGCAACCTACACAGACCACTGGTCAAATGGTGATCCCTATACCCATAATTTACTCGTCCATCGCTATGGTATTAAAGCAGAGCAATTGGACGGTTTTTTAGATACTTTAGGAATCTCCTATGACAAGAAACGCATCAATGGGAAAAAGCTACTAGATTGGGAGGCTAAATCTAATCTAGATGTTCGTGCCATTGTAGCGATTGCCTTAAATGAAAGCTCACTTGGAACAGCTGGAGTTGCTACAAATCCAGGATCAAACATGTTTGGTTTTGGGGCATTCGACTCTAATCCAGAAAACGCCAATCATTTTAACGATGAAGTGGCCGTTGTTGGACTCACCAATCAGACCATCATTGGCAATAAAAATGAAACCTTCAAAGTCCAAGATGACAAAGCGCAAAAATTTGCGAGCGGTTCTCTCAATACGTCAACAGATGGTGGGGTCTACTTCACCGATACCTCTGGCTCAGGAAAAAGGCGTGCTGAAACCATGCAAAAACTCGATACTTATATCGATGAGCATGGAGGTACACCAAAAGCCCCTGAACAAACGACAGGAAAAACCAGAGACGGAGGCGGTGTCACAACTGGGAATGTCCCACAAGGCTATAGCCTCACCAAAGAAATCAATACCTCAAGCTATACAGGACTGTCTTATCCCTGGGGACAATGTACCTGGTTTGTCTACAACCGAGGAAAAGAAGTCGGTGTTAGCTTCGGAGAGTATATGGGAAATGGTGGCCAATGGATGAATGCCCCAGGTTACCAAACAACTCATACCCCTACCGAACACTCCGCACTATCTTTTAGCCCAGGACAAGCTGGAGCAGATCCAACCTATGGCCACATTGCCTTTGTGGAACAAGTCAAATCAGATGGCTCCATCCTTATCTCTGAATCAAACGTTAAAGGCCTAGGAGTCGTTAGCTACCGCACTTTTGATGCAGAAACAGCAAAACAATTTACTTATGTCATTGGACACTAAATTTTTTCACAAAATATTTCATTTTTTATCTATTTTTACGAATCAATAAGTAGGAGGATTAAAAATGAAAATAAAAAATATCAATTTGGAAGAACATCTCACTTCTTCATATGGAGAAGAGTACTGGATGTCTGTAACTGTGAGTTATTATGGAACTATTCGTACAGTCAAACGTTTAGTACTCTTAGATAGAGAGGCAAATAATATTGAAGAAGTAAAATTATTAGTTTATTTGCAATATCATGAAATAGAAGATCATATGAGGCAAATAGAAAAAATAGAAAGAAGAAAATTACTGGACGATAATTTATTTCAATTATTATTCGCAAGTCACTTTTAGAGATTATTTAAGAATTGTTTAGGGGCGTTATTCTATAATCGTGTTAATCCTAAAAAAACTTTTCTTTTCATAATCTCCCTAGTCAAGGTCGCATACCTTGGCTTTTTTGCGTTAAAGGAGAATATTATGCAAGTAACATTACCACAAGAACAAACTCAAGAGATTCAGCAAATGATTGCAACACTA
>ERZ773024.47-NODE-47-length-38101-cov-9.054776_pt1 | contig 38101 bp, 31 predicted proteins | sample MGYA00511667_ERZ773024 | MGnify/ENA primary metagenome ERZ773024 (study PRJEB29015, sample SAMEA2738117) | human oral metagenome | biome: human oral; feature: human-associated habitat; material: saliva | place: China | collected 2258 ... | reverse complement strand
TTTATTTTATTTTAATATAAATACATACTATTAAATTGAAAGAGAAGTCACCTTCTCTATTTTTAATATTTTATATAAAGGAAACTAAAATGGAAATGACCATGCAAACGTTTTTAGAGCAACAAAAGAAAATGTTAAAAGAAGACTTATCTTCTTTAAATAAAGTTAAGTCTAAACTGAAGAAAACCCACGATGAAGTAAATACCGAGTTATGTGTTCAAACGGCTATTAGACCACATTTTGGGATTGATAAAAACATTGAAGCAAAGATTAGTGAATTACGTAGTTTGAAAGCTAAAATACATTCACAGTTACTTGTTATCAATAAACAAATTACCGATATTGAATCTGCTATTGAAAACATCTAATTGTATTTTGTATTTTAGATTTTTTCAAATACATACTATCAAGGTGAAAAGAGAAGAAAATTATTTCTTCTCATTAACTTATTTTACATTTATAGAAAGGAAGAGTATTATGTCAACAACATTCTTTGGATTCGCACTTGCTGATTCAATGTTCCAAGATGACTGCGAGATTACTCGCAAGAGCCTGACAATCGATGAAGTAAAAGCCCTCATCGAGCAAGGCGTTACCCCATGCTTGAACCCATCTCACGTGGCCACTATCTCAGCGATGGAGAAGAAATTCTCCATCCATGTGGAAATTCCAGCTACACCACCACGTGTTGTGGTTAACAGTGGTGATAGTGTAATCGTAATGGGTGTTCGTGGTTTACCACGACTCACCGACCGTCACGAATACACTGACAGCGAAATCGCTGAAGCCACATTTAGCTTCAGTATCTACACTGTTAAGTGATGGAAAACAAACGTTAAGTAAGTAACGGTTAAGTAGCCTAGTGCAGCTATGTTCCTCAATGCACCGTAATAGATTCTTACTAATCTATCTACACAAAACAATTCCAACAACTTAAGGAGACTACTATGGAAACAGTTGAAATTAAAATGAATTCTTTGAAAGACCAAATGGAGCAATCTTTGAAAAACTTCAAAGCCCAATTGGAAGAAAAGAAAGCCTTACACCAAAAGCTTTCTTTGAAAGCCAATCGTTTGATGGATTCAGAGTACACTATCAAAGTGTACGAAGAAGTAACAAACATTGGTGTGGAGAAACATCAACTCGAATGTGATATGGAAATCATTAAATTCCATATCCAGGAAGTAGAGAGTGTAATCCAAGAAGTTGATAAGATTATTGCAGTTGAAAATCTTATCAAAGAGCAGGATAAAGAGATAGCCAAGATGGTTGAACTCTCCACCCAACAACTGGCCGAAATTGAACAAAATTGAAAGGAAAGAAAATGAAATTGAAAATTCGCCACATTCTCATCGCCGCAGTAGCGGCATTGACAATCTACGTAGTATCCCCTAGTGACAGCGATGTCACTATGGGTGCTCGCATGACAGCTGAAGCTAAAGCTGACGCTAAGATGCGTCAAATTGAAGACCTTGCTGATTATTGTATGAAAGCACCTTCATCGGAAGAGTGCAACTAATACAATACAAAAAGAGAAGTAATCCTTCTCTTTTTTTTGATTTAAAAGGAGTATTTTAATGGCTATATTAGTCGATCCAGAAAAATCACAAACAGATAATCTAATGTATCTTTTAGAACAAGCTAATATCCCACAAACTGTTAAGAATGATATTGAAGGATATTCTTGTCTAGCACGTGATAAGACCATTAATGGTAAAAGTTATAATACAGAATTACATTTACATATCTTACCAAACTCACCTACACATTTACGTGAAAAAAATGCTTATGCTGAGAGTAACTATAATCGTGTTCCTCTTGGTTTTCCAGGTGATACATCGTTTAGATTAGAACATGATGAGCGAACAGAAGGATTAGTAGACTTTAGTAATCGTACTGCAATGAATGAAAAGTTAGCAGAAAAGATAAATAGACATCCTAAGTTTTCTCAAGAAGATAGGTTTCCTTTTCGTGTAGAAGTATCTGAAGACTTCCGCTCTATGACTGTATTTCCTTCTCTAGCTTCCCCTTGTTACTACGGAAGTAAACAATATGGATTTAATGTTAGAGAAATGGTTTCTATTAACAGTATCCCTACACAAATCTACGTATCTCGTTACTTCTTTCCTAAAGCTAAAAATCAATTGATTGGTTCATTCTTCGGTGGTTGGAATTTTAACTGGCACTTTCCTTCTAATGAATATCAAGACAATAGTGGTTTTAGGATTGAAAGAGCTTATTCTTTAGATGGTCGTTTTACAGGTAATGAATCCGTAAAAGAGTTCTTTATTAAAATGCTTAATCTTAAGAACAATATTGAACCATTTAATAATAAACCTTTCTTAATTCAAGACATCGATATTGAAGAACAATATATCCCAGCGATTACGACTAAGGTTGTTAATTTTGTTAAAGACCCTGCTATTAAAACATCGGTATACGATTATACTTTAGATGGTTTTTGGGTAAATAATATCTGGAAACGTGGTGCTGCTATTGTTGGTGAAGATGATATCATTGGTTATCGTGTATTCTATTGCGATGATGGTAAATATCATGGATTTAAATCTATTATCTTGCAATTACATATTGGTTCTGTTTTTATCCGTTTTTTAAAAGAAACCAATAGAGAGCCTGGTAAAAGATTTACCATGAAAAATGTAGCAGGTATTAATAATGGTTTAGCTGTAGGTACTAATATTCAACTCCAGTTTACAAAACATTTAAATAAACCTTATATCGATACGAATGAATTTAGAGACTATGCTGGTATTGTTTGTAAACTAGAAGCATTTAATGGTCAACCGACTACTAATGAAAATATGTGGGTTAAGGATTTCTTTTTTGCTACTATTTTTAAAGAATTTAATGAATGGATTTATAGTAGGTTTAATATCAGAGTTAATCCAGGTCATCTAACCAATGAATATTTATCTTATATTAAGGAGACAAATCCTAGAAACTATACTGGATTGAAAAACATTTATAATACACAAGACAGTGATTTCTTCACCATGAATACTCTATCTAATAATAGCCATATGTTCATTGCTGGTTATTTTGGTGTGTTGTTTAAGAGTGTGGTTTAGATTTTAATTTAGGAATAATATTATACTGAATGTACTTATTTAAATAAAGGAATACATTATGGATAGTATTATTCTCCCCAGTAAAGAGATGTACTCTGTTGTTCGGGATGACCTTATTTGTATTGACCATGTATCGTTAATGCTCTCTAATGAGTCTGTATTGGCTCTAGCTTCGATTTTAGATGGTGTTGGGGTATGTCATACCCTTTTGAATAAAGAGGGCTTAGCTCGTCAAACAGCGGTCACTATAGTGTATTCTAAGAATAGATTACCTAAGTATCTTATTAAAGAAGATTTAGAAGTAGAAGCTACTTTTGTCCCTTTAGTAAAACCCGAACAATACGATACATTTATCAATTCTGGTAATCTTAAGTTTCAAACAGTTACTGATGTCCATGGAAATAAAATGGACGTTATTCTTATTAAAACAAATACCTTCATGTTACTACATGAGAAATACATTAATGATTATAATGCCGAGTGGTCTCAAGGTGAATATATGCCATTTATTAAAATCAATTCACCTAGTTACTACGATGGTTCTGACTGGTTTAATACTTTAAGTATGCCAGAAACCAATCAAGCATTAACATTTACTGATGTACGTTACATGAGGTTTGGTGAAAGGATATAATAAATATGCTTTATTCTGATTTAAATGGTTATAAACAAAGTGTTAAAAGATGGATAATCCCTGGATTATTTATTTTTCTAATGTCTGTCATTGTTATCTCTTTGGTCATTATTCAACATCAATCTCGAGCATTAGATACTCGAAAAGAAAAGATTGTGTTGTTAGAAGATGAAGTACGTGATTTGAAAAGAGAATTGGCTCTACAAACTGAATTAGCGACTGCTTATAAAACTGCTGCTGATAATCAGTTAGCATTATTTAAACAAAGTCATGATAACTTCAATAAAGTTAAAGAAGACTTAGAGCATTCTTTAGACAAACACAAAGAATACGAATCTCAAGAATTGCCTTTAGATATTAGAAATATCGCAAATGGTATTCCATCTATCCCATCTATCCCTTTAAAATCTAAGGAATAAAAAATGAAATACTTAATTCTTCCTATTTTACTTTCTGTTGTAGCTTGTACGACACCGACTAAAGTAAAAGAATATGTGGCTTACGATTGTCCTATTCCAAACGTATGTGCTGATCCTATTAAACGCCAAGAGATTAAAACCAATGGTGATTTGGTTCGTGCTTATGTAGAGGTAGTACAAGAGAATGAGGAGTGTCGTATTGTTGTTAATACATTAACCCAATGTATCCGTCAATCTCAAGACATTATTCGTAAGGCTAACTAATTCAAAATAATTTTAAATAACTTACGGTGTGTAACACACCTAAGTCGCCTGAAATATAAAATATTTCAGGTCTATACTATTATAGTGAAAGGGACGACGGTTCCTTTCACTATTCTATCCAATCTTTATATAAAGGAAATTAAAATGAACGTTCAAAATACCCAACAAAATCAAATCTTCATCAAGAAGTTCCAATTCTCTAAATTCTTCACCAAAGCAGTGAAGAAAGTACTGATAGAGAACTTTGGTGATAAAGCATTGTTCAAATTCGATGTGGTGCAAAACGTCCTTATTCAGTCACATACTTCTCGTAAAAGTGAAAATGGGGTAAGTGGGGTGCGCCCATTCCCATTCAAACTCGATGCAAGTAAAACCATTGGCCAAATTCATATCGCCAGTAAAGGAATCGAAACCACACTTGGTGTATTACCAAACCAATGGGAAGAACTTTCAGAAGAAACAATTGGCGCTATCGTTAAATATGTTGATAGTTTAATCGGTCACCTTAAATCTTTAGCACCAGAAATTCAAGTAGAAATTGATGTAACGGTACTCGTTAATATCGATGAGAACAATTACAAATCAATGAACGACCCAGAATCTTTGAGACTGGTTCGTGAACTGGAAGGTAAAGAACCTAAACAATCTAAATCTCAATCTAAAAATGAACTTCAAGAAATTGCTGACAAAATCAGCAAAGAGGGTGTAGACCCTGAAATAGTTTCTAAGATTGTAGAGATTGTTCTGGCTACTTTGCCAATTGTCATGAAGAAGTAATCTAGTATAGGATACTATAGGTGGAATTAACCACCTATAGTATTTTTATTTTTTATCTTTTATAAAGGAAATCAATATGTCTAAAAATAAAGACGCTAAGCGTAAAGCTAAACTTAAAGCACGTAAAGCGAGTACTGGTACAGTAGTGAATCGTAAAAATACTCTTGGTTACGATGCTCATGGCAATAAGAAAATGAATGCTACTGTAACCGGTTCGTTGATGACCGATTTGTTTGAGGAGCAAATCACTCAACGCATCGGTTCTAAAAACATTGAAGAACTCTGTACTACCATGAAATCCAATATGGATAAATTCCTGGTAGGTACACGCGAGAAAGACAGTATGCAAGACTACTGTTTCTTAACAGAGAATGTCTATGTCTCCAAAGTGTTACTAGAACTTATCAATAAATACATTGAGTCTGATGACTTAGCAGACCAAATCAAGATTAATGAAATTAAATCTAACATGAAGAAATCTCTAGAAGACATGGAAGGTTTAATTATTCGTATTTGGCCACAAGCAGTACGTCGTCAAAAGTCTTTTGTATTCGTATCTGAATTAGGTAAGAGTGCTAAACCTATCGTAGATGAATACATTAAATGCTTTAAAGAGATGTTGGGTATTTGCGATGTTGGTATTTTCCAAAAAGCATGTCGTGTGACTATGGCTCGTTTAGGTAATGAAAACTACCAAGAAGAAAATATCAAATACTACCGCATTCGTGAAGGCTATCAGCTTTACCGAGAACAGAAAGCATACTATCTCGACAATTATGTTGAGAGTATTGAGAAAGTAGCTTAATCGAAAGTAGGTAGTGGGCAATAGCTCATTACCTATTTTTTTTTGAATATTTTTAAACCTATACTATTAAAGTGAAGGTACCCTAACGAATGTATCTTATTAACTTACGGCGTATAACGCCTAAGTCGACTGAATTAATATTAATTCAGGTAACTTTTATATAAAGGAATTTAAAATGCAAACAATGACTGTTACTAAATTGGATAAAGAATTTAAAGTAGAAATTCTCCAAGGTAAACCTAAACATTCTGATATTAAGAAATTACTGAAAAGTGATTTTAATTTCATCAAAGGCATTTGTGAAGTATATATCTTAGAACGTCATACTCGAATCACTACAGCTAAAATCCTGTTAACAGATGGTTTTATCATTACTGGTTTATTAGATACTGGTAAAGGTAAAAACCTGGTTAATGAGATTAATAGCTTGGCTATTACAGCGATGCGTCAAATGTACAATTCTGGTTCTTTCTTTATTCCAGACGATATGTCATTTGAGCAGTTTAAGGAATCCTATGCTGATAAGGTTAGTGCTACATTGCCTATTATTTCTAAGCAATTAGAAACCAAGATGAAATATCTTCATTCCAATATTGAAGAGAATATGGAATCTTATCAATTTGTTGCTAAAATAGCATAATTCATTTAGAAGGAAATCAAAATGGAATTTAAACTTAACTTAAGTAAGTATTATCGTAAAGAAAATGACCCATTGTTTAAAGATGGTAAACTCTGTCTTTATACAAATACTAAGTCAGAAGACTATCCAGATGAAGTAATAGAGGCATTTGCAGATACCCTAATTGATTATTATCATCTGGATAGTTTGGATAAAATTGCAGAAAGAATGAATAAGTTTAAACTTCATTCACTCAATATAGAAATAAACAATCATCTCTCAGTTAGCTTCTCTGAAATTGATCGATATGTATATGTTTACGAAGAATACGATATGTATACGGATACTAAAATTGAACTAACAGAGGAACAAAAAGAATGTAATGTACTCTGTGGTGAGTTTAACAAGCTCTATGAGCGTATTCGTGATGTAATCTATCAGAAGACAGGTCTCTATTGTCGACATAATGGTTTTTCTTATTCAGGGTATTGGTACGTATCTACATCTAAATATTCTACAGAAAACATCACTGTGAATATGGGACAGAAAATGGTATCTATTCTAAATGATGGTAATATTTTTACCATTAGAATAGAAAACGAAAATGGTGAATTGTTCTTACCTACATTCGAACCTATTTTAGTAGATTACGATTTTATTGCGCCTATGAGAGCAAACAATATATTTGGTATTAATGGTATAGGATTTACCTTTAAAAAATTAGGTAAAGAGCATACTCCATATTTTAATAATCCAAATATGGTTCTCGGTTATTTAGAAAGGTTAAATTATACTGGTCGTATTGTAATTGTAAAACAGAATATCAGTGACATTATTCGTCTTAGTGATTATATTGCTGGTTATTCTATCAACGTTAAATATGTTGAAGAACCTAGTAGTGATAACACAGTATTAGATGACGTTTATTCTAAAGAAACTAAAAGTAGCATTGGCGATGCTCTTTATAAACTCATTGGTTACCCTAGTTACGATGAAGAACCTTTCCCTAGTACTTTCATTAATTCTAATATATTGTTTACTATGCCTGAAGGGTGTATTTACAGAGAAGATGAGATTTTCAAAGCAGTGAAAGAAACTGCTAAGAAAAATACATTTGAATACAATAAACGTGGTGAGACTACTGATAGTTATCTTAAAGGTGATTATCTGGTAGACTTTAAAGGTGAATTAGTTACTGTATTTGAATTACTGAATAGAATCTCTGAAAAAGAATTCTTAACAGTATTGAATATCCATGCTAATGGTTTAGATAACTACACCAATGTCTCACGTGAATATTTGAATAATGGTGCTATTATTTACTATAATGTAAATAAGGTATTTGGCCGAGGATTTAATAGATTCTTCGAAAACAATATCCGTGAAGATAAGTTGGAAAAATTCAGTCCTAAAGAACTTGAGTTTTTCACTAATATGCACCCTAATGTCTATGCTGTTCGAACAGTAAGGAGGAATACTAACATCATTCGAGTGGATGTAGATGATAGTGGAAATCGCATTGCTGGATTTAAGAAATGTGATTTAATTATTACTTCTAAAGAAGCATTAGGTGAATATTTACATAATACTGAGAACACTGATAGTAGTAACTATTTGCTATCTAATGTAGACCATTATGGTGTAGAAATCAATCTTACCACAGTTGGCAGTGATGGTGAGGTAGTGTATTTTTACGATATCTACCGAGATAAAGAAACTGGTAATATTTATATTGCAAGTAAAGACCAACCATTCTATTACCCTATTCCTCTTAACTTTAAATTTGATTAATTCTTAACGCGTAATTACAGTATGGGTAGAAATACCCATACTGTAATCGCATTCTCTTTTTATAAAGGAAACTTAAAATGAATAAACTTTTTATTTTATTGGCTTTAACTATTTCAGCTTGTGCTACACAAAAGGTAGAATCTACACCAATTGAAGAAACCAATCTGAATGTAGAAGTACAGATTAACGAAGACTCTGGTATCATGTGCAAAGAAAATAACAGTATTGCCTGTAATGAAATTCGTGATTATTGTTTCAATAACGATAAAGACGAAGACTGTAAGGCTTTTGTTAAATTCTCTAAATAAGGAGACTAAAGATGGGTACATATAAATTCATTCGGGACTATGCTAGTCCCAATGCCAAAGATACACAAGCAAAACAAAAAGATAAAAAATACCGACCAGATGACCAACAGACATTGCAAGCTATTGTTGATATTCTTTTTGATGGTAATGTAGGTGAGCATTCAAATATTACCATTAATGGTTTACGTAAAGACTTTAGTGGTAAGTGCCATTTTAAAGTAGTTAATGAATATGTTTTAATTGACTATATAGATATTTTCCATGCTGTACATAAACCTGTAAACGGTGAAAATACACGTAGAGCCATGAGTAAATTTATCGAGCATTTTAAAGATAAATATACCATTAAAGCAGTTAGTCGTTCTGATGATAGTTCAAAATACGGTATTGGTATCGAACCTACTCTTATCATTACTGGTTTTACAGAAGAAGAATTGACTATTCTTCGTGCTAACGCTAAAGTAGTTAAACCAATTACCAATTTTGGTTACAATAACCACAAGTTTGCACTGATTGAAAAAGACGCTAAGCCTGGTTCTACTTATATTATCTTCGATAATATTGAAATCATGTTAAGATATAAAGACAGAATTCAAGAACAATACGGTATTGAATCTGAAGTTTATCACATTGATACAAATGACTTTGATTTAGATAAAGTAAAAATATACGGTAAGCTATACGAAGGCTATTACTTTACATCAGAATCACTACCCATGAAAAAGGTAGAATTTAAACCATTTGATGGATATTCTACTAAATTTATTGGTGAAGATATTGTCATTGTATCTGGTTGTTATCTCTCTGATGATATCGACTATTACGAAGATATTAATAACTTCATTAAAAACCATGGTGACAGTAGTGTAAATGGTTTTACACCTACTTCTATCGATATTAGTTATAGTGGTGGTTGTGATTATATTCTTGCTTATCGCAAACCATTAAATAACCAATCTAAACTTATTCCATTTATCCTATACCAAGAGTTTATTAATTCTAGTGAAACCATTAAACGAGTCATTGACGATGATATTGTTATCTACTGTAGTGACTTGAAATCTGAATTCTTAGAATTTATTAAGACTTACGATAATCCTAAAAACTTATATGGTTTAACTGAAGAAATCAATAAAGTTAAACAATATATTGAAGACTGGATTATTGGTGAAGGATATCTCGGATGCTATATTGAAAAGATGTATGGCTATGCTTGTAATGATGGTAGTAAGTTATATTATACTTATAGTAAAGTCGATGATAAGCGCGTCATCTATTCTAAAGATGCTAACAGTATTGGTATAATTTCAACACCATTTCACATTATTAAAGATGGTCAAGACTTAGTACATGGTGAAATCATTGAGACTAATACTGACTTTGATGAAAATGAAATAGTTGGTGTTTTTATCAACAGTCTTATTGACTACAATGTGCTTATTGATAAACATGCTAATTATCATTACGCTAGTATTGCTTGTAGTGAAAAAATCGCTACAGCAATTGTCGATGAAGGTGATTATTCTGATTTTAGCATTTGGAATGAAAAAGGTCTTAGTACCTATCGTGGTAATGTATTTGGTGTGTGTGAATTTGGTCAAGATAGTGAAACCAGTTTTTCTCATCAAGTTAAATTCTACACGATTAAAGAGTTGTTAGAAATGGGATGTGTGGTTTCCCGTTTAGATAAAACCTCTTATGCTGTTAGTGGTTTTACTGATTTAGACGATTCTTTAATTAAAGAATATCAAATTACCCGTTTGTAATAAATAAAGAGTGTCTGGTTATTCAGACACTCTTTTCTTAGCTTTTATTAAAAGGAAATTAAAATGAATCTTAACACTGATTTTAAACCTGCTACTGACTCCCCAAAAGAACCTGATACTCGACCACTATATAAGGATGGTTTGTTGCACTGGTATTTAGATTCTAAAGTAGATGGTTTGCCACGTGAAATCATTGAAAATATGGTTAATGGGATTATACATCAATACGATCTTCTTGATTTAAACAAGATGTACCATAAACTGGTTCGTCCTAATCCTAATTCTATCGAACTCCCTATCCGTATTTGTTACGATGTTTATTCCATTATGTGTAGTAAGTACGATGATCCTGAAAAACAAGCAGCATTAGAAAAAGAAAGAGAGTTACTAAGTGTATCTGAAGTTGAACTGAAAAAACTCATTCGTGTTATTGTCAAGAGACTGAGAAATCTAACAGGCTTTGGTTTCTTCGTAGATCGTGCTTTCGATGACAGTGTACAGTTATTCATTAAACCTTCAAAATACGCGGCATTTAGTGTAGCTAATTCTATTATCAGACACATTAATATCAATGAATATGGTAAAGATAAGGTTATTACTGTTTGGTTAAAAGATAAAGACGGTGAATTCTATTTGCCTTCATTTACTGTACCAGAAGTAGAATACGAATATCTCGCACCTATTTATCAATACGGACAACATAGTAACGAAAATGTCCAGTTTACTGTAAAACCTGGACGCCGTAGCTTTGTTAATACATTTTCAACCAAATACGATGTTACAAGCTATTTGGAAAATATCGAATACGAAGGTGAATATCTCATTAGTGTATCTGATATCTCAAATGCAGACTTATCTGAACATGTTTTAACTAACTGTTACATTAGCCGTGAATTAATCGAGCCATTGCGTGATGATAATAGTGTTAAACTATTCACTAAGGATTTAGCAAAAGATACTAAATTTATTATTGACTGTATTGATAAAATGTTAGGAAATAAGAATGAAGTAAAAGAAACTACTTTATCTGATTACACTGATGTATTTATCAGCTTAGGTGTTCAATCTAAGATTTATCCTGGGTTGCATAAAGATGCAGTATTTACAGATAACACCTTATTTGATAACATTAAAGAAAAACTTAATAAAATATTTGGTCTTCGTAAAGATGATTACATCTTTAATAGGAAAGGAAAACCTGTTAATGTTGATGAAATCTTAACTAATATAACTGAAAAAGAATTCTTCCATGAATTTAAACATGGTGGTTTCTTCACTAGACGTTACAAAGAAGAAAAAAGAATACATACAATCACGTTAAATAATGATTGTGTTATTCACTATAAACCCAATATGCTTAACTATAAAGATGTATTTAAATGCTTTGCAGGTAAACATATTAACGTTAAGAATATTCGACCATTTAATCTTGATGCAAAACAAGAATATGTGTGGCAGCTTATCGACTTACGCGAAGAGTGTTATTTTGTTAAAGTAGAGAAAAACGAATCTGGTTTGAAAATCCCTTCATTCAAAAGTTGTTCAGAAATATTCTTAACAGCAGAAGATTGTGAGAAATACCTTAAAGAAGCCTTTGAAAATGGTAAAGATACTTCAGGTATTTACTTTGTTAAATCACACTGGAGTGAAGGTTATCATCGTGATTTTTATAAGGATATTTCTACTGGTAAATACTATACAGAATTTAGTGAGACTAATTATGTAACACCTATCCCTATGGATATTAAATTCTAATTTAACTTTTAACCTTAATTACTCTATGGGATAGATTCCCATAGAGTAATTTAATCTTTATGTAAAGGAAATTATTATGTCTAATAATTACGACAACGAAGCATTTGTATTAGAAATTCTTCACAGTGTTTTAGCCATTTCTGAAGAAAAAGTTTCAGGTGTCTATAAAGTAAGTGGTATTAAAACCAGTTTTAAATCCAATAACCGTGCTGTTACTGTTATTGGTAATATTGCTGTGATTGATATTACAGCATATAGTAGCGATCATGAGTATTATGTTGATCCTGATAGTGTTAAATATAACCCAGACGATTTTGAATTGCCAGCCAGTATTGATGTTACACAGATTGGTTATATGTTCATTATAACTGGTTTAGATGACAGAATGTATTCTGTAGATAACAAGAGTGTAGTAGGTCATTCACCGGAAACTTTTTATCCGAATATTCTACGACATCATGGTATCCATGGTTTTAGTAAAAACCACCGTTTTATGGTAAAACTACCTGAAAGTGAAGTAAAGAATAAGGACGATTTTAATCCTGTGTTTAGTAGTTTAGACACTGCCGTAGGATTTCGCAGTGCATTATATAAGCAAAATAAACACAAGTATACCATGTATCTTGAGAAAGAAATTCCTATTTATTACTTTGACGCCATGAGCGATAAAATTAATGATGAAGATTTAATTGAATTTGACCACATGCTATCTTTCCTTAAAGGTAGTGATGGAGTGTCTACTATCCCATTGGATATTGGTAATCATGAATTTTATTACGATGGTATCTGGTTACACCCAGAAGGCATGAATGATGGTATTATGGATTCACCTGATAAGTATTACCATAAAGAGGTATATGAAATTGAAGGTAAAATCTATCAAGCAGATTTCTTAACAGTTAAACGTAATGAATACATTATTCCTAGAGGATTACTAGCTGAATTCTTAAAATCAAACCACCATGTTACTAAAGTAATAAAAGGTGAATGTTTGTTTATTAATTCTTTGGTTGGTTATTTCATTAACTTTATTCGTGATTTCACAGGATGTCGTAGCTTAGCAGAAAAAGCTTACAAAATTCAAGATATGTTACGAGATGGTGCGTTATCTAATAAATTGTTAGCTTACCATTTAAATCTCGGTATTTCTGATAATGTAAACGACCACGGTGCTTTTACTATTTTAGATAACGATACTCGTGAAGATAACGATGGTTTCTATTTAGTACCTAACTGTATGTCTAGCTACGTAAGACCTATGTTACCTTCTGAAGGAAACAATGACAGAAGTGTAGGTAAAGTGTTTGAACCACATGGAGCAATTCAACTACCTGAGGGTGAATACGTACTATTCAAGAATATTTACTTTAAAAGAACTTTAGCTAAGACTGAGGGTATATATACATACAGATACTACCCATTAGAACTAATGGTTAAATATTCTGAAATTGGTAAATATCTAGCTAATAGTTCAGATGAAAATAAAGATACTATTTTCCCTGATAATAAGTTAATTTATTGTAATAAGACATGTGGTGTAGAAACACCTATGTTTAATTATAATACTATAGATGAAGTTCTAACTTATACAGATGTCGTTACTGGTAGTGAATCAAGTTTTAAAAATACCAGTACCCACATCTACAAGATTGCTGAAGGTATTTATGGTCGTACTGATATTAAGTATGAATTTACCGACAGTACTGATGTCGATAATCCATTAGAACCATTCTACGAATATTTACCTAAATAACATAATCTACTCTATACAGTACCTTAACGGGTACTGTATAGAGTAATATGTTTACTTTTGTTTTACTTTATTTTTTAGAACATTTTAAAGTCTTTAATACTAGGAATACCTCTAGTAACCATATCAGGTAAGAAGTGGTCTATAGTCAGTTTAGATACTACTTCCATCTCACCTTTCTTATCACCCATTAAGATACTTACTTGTTCTTCAGACCATTTTAAGATATCTAAGTTTCGTGTAGAAATGTTTTCTTCACCACCTGTATCTAATGTTACTTCGTATAAGTGTACATCTTTAGTTTGACCAATACGATTTGCTCGTTTAACTGCTTGGTCGTAAGTACCAGACCTAAATGGTAAGTTCAAGAAGATTACTGTATTGGCTTCTGTTAAAGGCACTGCTTCTGACAATGTTTTAAATGTCGTAATCAAAGGATTAATCTTACTGTTTTCTTTAAACTGTTTAACTTGATTAGATAGACCAATAGTTGTTGTTGTTTCACCAAAGATAGTAATAGGGTGGAAACCTTCTTCTATTAAGATTTCATTACAACGTTTTAATACGTCTACATAATCTGTAAAGATTAATGTTTTTGCTTCAGCATCACGAATTACTTCACCTAGATTTGTTTCGTAAGTCTCTTTACTCTCTTCATTCACTACAGTAAATGATTTTGCCATCGCTTCTACAATAGCTTTATTACACTCAGTTCTCTTACGTCCAATAACATTACCTAATGTTTCTCCAATAATCGTAAGTTCTACGTATTTATAAACAGACTTAGCTTTTCTAAATATCTTCTTAGTCCTATTAGAAAGAATAGGAATAATTACTTTATCTTCAAAGTAATTACAATCAATAATGTATTGTTTGTGTACTGGTGATGTTGGGTTATATCCATCATGTAACTCTTTAGTTTTAGCTAGGTATTCATCTAATGCTATTTGCATCTTACTATCAAAGTTACTTCCTAGATTAACTTTAAACTCTTCAATACCTTCAAAATACTCTTCAATATACTCTTCTCTAAATTCATGATAAAAAGCAGTACGCTCTCTAATGTATTTTTTCATTTCTTCACGAATAGTCGTTAAAGTATATTTCCAAGCATCAGGTAAGACTACTTTAGATTGATAGGTAAATTGTTCTACACCTGAGCCTTGAGCTTTAATAGTGGCTTTTACTAATTGTAAACGATTTGCCATAACACTAGCAGCATAAACACCAGAAATACCAAATACAGAAGTAAAGGATTTAACCACTTCTGGTGTAAATAACTTATCAATAGTTTCAAACATTGTCATGGTTTCACTACCTAATGCTTTTAGTGGTGTACCTGACATCCATAAACAGAAATAAGGATTAACTATTTTATTCAATTCTCTAAACAATGTGGAGCGTTGTGATTTATAGCTATTTAGACCGTGACAGTTTCCTGTAACAGATACTTTGTTATTGTATCGTACATAAAACATCCCACTAGGAACAGTAATACAATAGAAATCAACAGGCTCATCGTACTTGTTTATTACCTTTTGAGTAACTTGATTATCGACTAATGATAGTTTCATCATGTTAATTCGATGATTATCCTTATAAGTTTCTTTTCTATCGTCTATACTGAGACTTCTTTTTATCCTCACTCCGGCATTTGCCGCAATTAATTGAACAATATCAGCATTAATAGATTCGGTACTAGAGTAATAAGTATATTTATATACTCCGTTAATTGGGAAAGATTTATATCCATCCCACTCTACTAATTCTTCCATAAACTCACTACACCAATCAGATGATTTATCCGATAAATCTACCCAGTTATTTAGATATTTAATCTTCTTAGGAGAACTTTCAAAATCTTCAATAAAGTTTAGCATTTCAAAAGGTATTTTAATTAAAAATCTTTTACAGGGTCTATTAGAGTCTTTATATATCGAATATTCGAGATCAGTATCTTTTAAAATATCTAATAGTCTATCAATTTTTCTTTCTTTAGTTAATTTAAGTTCAATCTTTATAAACTTATTGGCTTCTGAAACATAATTAATGGAACCATCGGCTTGAATTGCTATTAACAATCTTTCTAAAGGGGTTAGTTTTGTCTTACCATTATTTTCTAGGAATCCAGACACAATAGTTTTATAGTGGCTTCCTGGGTTAAAATCTTTTGACAATTTTTCTTTAAGAATTGGTATTCCAGCTATACTACGTTGTTTCTTGAAAATCATTCTATGGTTAGGGGTGACCAATTGTTCCCATTTAGAATTAATATAGTGATGTGATTCTAACGTAGGTTTCTTAACGACTCTACTAGGATTAACCCATGAATTAGTTCCATCTGGATTGTATTGTAATACTGTATCCTCTGTCGTAATATCTTTAATTGGTTTAAAACCAGTAGGTGTAAGTACTTCAGTATCTGGATGCAAACACTCATCCAGCACGATCCCATATCTAGCGTTAGGTATATTTCTTAAACTAGCTACTAATTTATCCAGTGCTTCAAAGTGACAAACCATGAATTTACTATCTAGAGAAAAATTAGCTAATTTAACTTTACCACCCTTGACAGAATCAATAGAGAGATTATAAGTCTGTGGTTTACTGTAAATACGATTAATAGTCTCTTCCCATACGTCGATAACTGCTTTCTTAGGACATACGACAATAATCTTATCTGCGCCTAATAGTTCCATTAAAGCAATAGAATTAATGGTCTTACCTAAACCAGGCCCTGCGTCTAATAGATAACCTCTTAAGTCCATTAACTTAGATTTAAATAAACAGTTATCGATAAACTTATCTTGATGTTCAAATAACTTAAATCCTGGTACGAATAGATTCTTTAAAATAGATTTATTCACACTAGGAATATCTTCATCTTTGGTATTTTGAATTAATTTAATATTCTGTACCAAAGGAATAGTCTCAAACAATTCTTTTAATTTTTGTAATTTAGAACGAGATACAATTCTACGTTTAAATTTATCATTGTTTAGTAATTCTAATACTACATGATACATGTCAGGTAAATAAAATTTCTGGAATTTCATTTCCCATCTACCTGACTTATCTAAGATATTATAGAGCATCTTAGAACCAATGTATTTCTCAAAATCACGATATACTAGTTTTAGATTAATACCCTCTACAATGATTTGATTTTTAGTAGTATCTTCTTTAATAGTCGGTGATTTAAATACTTCAAACATTTTATTATTCCTCTTTACTATAAGGTTATTCATATCTTTCCATTGTCCTTTATACCTTAATCTAAGATAATTTAAATAACTTACGGTGTAACACACCTAAGTTGCTTGAATTATAGGATAATTCAAATCTATACTATTAAAGTGTACAAATCTATTAGATAGTACATCTATTTATTCACTTATTTAAAGGAACTATTAAAATGGAAAAATTTGCATTCTTTGCACTAGGTTGTTTAATCTTAATTGGGATTGTATTCTTCGTAGCAAACTTTATTGCTAAGTTGGAAAAGTACAGTGAGGTACTACCTCACGATAAGAATATCAAAATCATCAATAAGATGATTAAAAATCCTAACATGATTAACAAACATCGTATTAAACGAATTGCTCAATCTTCTCAAACTAAATCTGTAACAGGTATTACTAATCTGGAAGAACAAGATCGTACTGGTTTAGTACGTCGTATTCTGATTGATTATTTCAATAAGAAAGAATTTAAGATTGGTACATTCCGCGATTATCGCTGGGGTGTTGACTTGACTTCTAAATTTATTGAAAAAGTATCTGATTCAGAAGCTATCGAAGCATTCTCTTTGTGTCTGTTAAGTACTGAATTTACCGATGATGGTAACTTTGGTAATACACTGATGGACACTCATGTGGTACGTAAACTCGTATTAGATGTATACGTATGCTATAAGTCTGTAGATTCTGAATCTAAACAATCTGATACGTATAAAACCTATGACTTGGATACTAACGTCGAATTAATAGAAGTAGTAACAGGTGGTGACATCCTTTTAAACGGTGTTTAACTTGAGTTAAATAATGTTTAACATAAAGCTACGCTACTCCCGCTGGATATCCAGTGGGAGTAGTATAGTTATTGTGTATTTTATTTTTTAGCCTATATCGTAGAATGCTAATTCTTCTTCACCATTTTCATTTCGTGTTGCACCGAAACGAGACAGTGAAGTATCACTTCCATTAATATCGTATCTTAAACCACCTACTGGTGCAAATGGTAAAATAAATACTTTATGTTCTTCTGGTGTATCGTTTTGACCACGGTGTTTACCACGTGCAAATACTTGATATTTAGTACCATTGTCTTTTACAATATCTACAGCAATCTCAAGTTCTGGTTCACGATATAAACCACGACAGTCAGCATAATACGAACCATCTGATACTTGTTGTGCTAACATCTTATTACCTTGACGTTTTAAATCCAATGCATCGCCTGATAATTGGTGTGGTGTCAATAAAGCAATATTGTGTCCTGCACACATAAAGTTTTTAGTACGTCTAAACAATTCCTGTACATCAGAGTCACCACGAATATTAGGTAAACCATTTTTATTAGCCAGATTCAAATAGTCAATCAGACACATGTGGATTTCATATCCTTTAGATTCTAATTCTAGAATCTTATTCTGAATTTCAATATAAGACCATTCAGATGGATTAATACGAATCAGTTTTACATTGTATCCTGTAGACTGTAGTTTATCTCTTACGTACATTGCAGCTTCGTTTTTATCTAAGTTTCTTTTATCTTCGTCTGTTACGACGACATTATCAAAGTTACCTTTTAATAAAGTGTAGATGTTAGATAATACGATTTGCATGTCATCTTCAAAAGAAATCAATACATTCATTGGTTTCTTTTTTGGATTGGTTAATAAGTCTTTAGGATTATTAAACATACAAGCTGAAATAAACATAGACAAACACACACCTGTTTTATTATTGTGTGCTAAACCACCCACTATAGTCAGTTGACCTAAACGTAAACCACCACGTGTCATTCTATTCATTGCTTGCCATGGCATACGAATAGTACGTGAACCATCTGATTCTTTCTTAATTAATTCGTATTGTTCAGCGACTTGTTCGATGTTATTTAAATCTAGTTCGATTACTACACCTGGAATTTCTTCACCAGCGTAATTTACTAAATCAATCGCATCTGTTAATTTAGTAGCCATGTAACCATCTAAGTCATCTACTTTATCTCGATTGAATTTTAAATCGTAAGTCAGTTTCTCTAAAATATCTTGTGCTTTTTTATTTTTTAGATATTTACTTAATTCAAAACGATAAGATAATACAGAACGCTGTACTTCTTGAGGTGTCAATTCAAATGCAATATTATCCTGAATACTTTCAAAAAGTGTGGTGTCTTGTGCACAAATGATTTTTAAATGTTGTATTAAATCATTATAAGGAATAGGGTTCTCTCTAGAAACCATATCCAATACTAAATCTTTTAAGTCATTTAAAGTAGAGTCTGTCCCACTGATGTCTCTATTATTAATCTTTAAAGAACTAATAATATCATTAACCAGTTTAGAGGAATCTGATTCTTCTTCTAATTGAGATTCTCTGTATAATAAAGAAATACATTTTGCTAATAATGCTTTAATGTTCATGTCGGGATTTCTTTCTTTATTTTTATATTGTTAATAAAATAAGTAACGGTTATAACGTATGTTAATATGAATTATTCGGTTAGTATATATTAGCTTATTGAGCTATTTTTTACATAGATAGTCAGGGCTAAAATCTAAATAGAAATCTACCAACATATAAAGGATATCACCCATGATTGAGTTACCTAAAAAGACAGAAGCTCAAAAGTTATTGGATCGTTTTATTGATTCTGAAGAAAACCCAGAGAATGCTATTAGATTAGTATTTGTACCAGAAGAATTATATAGCGACTTAAAAGATAAAGGCATTAGCCCTGTTGACTTACTTTATTATGATAAAGCTGTCGCGTCTGTCGGCTCACACGCTTTAAAAGAATTAATTGCTCTAAATGCTTTATCTAAATCCTCACCTTTAGATAAAAATAGAGTACACGAATCTGTAGAGATGTCTGAAAAACTTACCCCTTTGATGGGTGAGGCATTGGATATTCGCCTACTGTGGCTTGCAAATGCTACTGATAAAGAAGCATTGTATAGCCAATATTTTCCTCAGGAAAATGGTGAGTATACTTTTGATGAAGAAGTGTTTAATGTAACACGTATTCTATCTAAAGTAATGACAGGTATATGTAATAACATTTACCAACACACTAACGAAAACTGTATGTATGAGAGTATTGACGTGTCCCCTAGTGGACGTATTTACTTTATTTCTGTACCTACTTCAACGGTAGAAGGAAGCTACAGTGAACATACATTGAAAACTTATGTATTAGAGAAAATTCGTGATGTAATGAGAAAGTCGTCTATTTACCACTCAGAACAGACCATATCAGCTACAGCATTGTTCGGTAATTATTTACTACTATTAGATAATTAATAATTATTTTCGAAGATACTATAAGTTATTCTTGTCTTGATTTAAATTTTAAAGGTATTGAAAATGTCTCAAAAAAATATTTTCGGTAAAGAGAAAAAATCCTTTACCCCCCGTTCAAATACACAAGTTATTGCTGACATCGTAAAATCACGTGCTCACGATATTTCTCTTAGCACTGAATCTGCTAAATTGCTTGGTAAAGCATTCTTGTCTACTGAAAGCCTGAACCCTTCTGAAGCTGAAGACCTGAACGCCATTACTAACAGCCAAAAAACTGTAATCGATGGTATCGTTGCCGACTATGAAGAAAGCACTGGTGCTACTCTGACTGAAGACCAAGTGGATAATCTGTCTGAATCTATCATCATCGCTCAAAACCCTGATGAATACTACAATGCTGGTGCACAAACTGAACCTGGTACTGTGGTATCTGCTATTGGTGGTGGTGTTGACGTTGGTGTTGTAGGTCAAGAATTGGCTACTGAGTCTTTCGAAGTTCACGGTATGATGAATACCCTGGCGATGACTGTTTCTTATAACATCCGCCCTGAAAAACAATCTAAAGCTGTAGAATTGTTCTTCCCTACTATTACTTTGGATTCTACTCAAAACAACTACACCATCGACGTACACCTCTCTACTGTATTCAACTCTAAAGAATACGACTTGGGTGGTAAAGGCGACGCATACCGCAACCAAAAACACGTAATCAAAGCATTGCGTAAACACGATATCTTGAAATCTAACTTCACTGACATCGTTCCTGTATTCCGTAAAACCATCAGCGAAGATTCTTTCGTAGACAGCACTTTGTTGCCTCCTTACGTTGTTCGTACTGACTTCGATGAAGACGTACAAACCTCTTTGCTGAAAATCGGTAAAGAAATTAAACTGACCCACATCTCTCAAACTGACCGTATGGTTACTTTGGGTATGTCTGATGATACTGACCAAATTTCTGCTAACCCACGTTTGAAAACTCTGGGTCTGAAAGTCGGTAACGATGTTGTATTGTTCAAAAACTTGCAATACCATCAACAATCTACCTTCACTTACTCTCCTAATGGTGACCGTGAAGGCATCCAATTGATGTACGATGTAAACACTCACTTGGTAAATGCTGATACTATCGGTGAAATCTCTCAAGCTCTGCCTACAGAATTGAAAGCACTGAAAGACAAAAAATTGGAAGCTCTGTTGCGTTTTGATATCTCTGGTCGTGGTAACACTGACTTGGGTACCATCACTCTGAATGCAGCTGGCGTACAAGTACGCGCTGTACGTAATGCAGAAACCAAAGAAGTATTGTCTATGGAAAACCCAGATGTTAAAGCTCTGGTTGCTGAATTGGAAAAAACTTCTATCGTAGGTTACGAAGTAGACGCTACTCGTACTAACAGCAACTTGCGCGAACATGGCCTGCTGTTGGATGACCGCGTACAACGCATCATCTACGGTGTTAAATTGCACTCTCCAATCGCTATCCGTCGTCCTATCGATGACAAAGACACCGTATCCGATTCTCAACGTATTGATAGCCTGATTCGTCTGTCTTTCATCCGTCGTACTAACGCTGGTGTATCTGCTATTTACGATATCCTGAATATGTTGAAATCACAACCTCAACAACTGGATACTGCTGAACCATTTAACTATACTTCTGTTGGTGTGGGTCAATGGTTTGCTCGTACTTACGTTAAAGATGTAGAATTGGACGTTTACAAAACTTGTCAATCTCTGACTACTTCTGACCGTTTGAATAACGTGTCGTCAGTAATGACTAACTACATCCTGGGTGAAATGACTCAAGCTTACTGTTCTTCTGAACTGGCTGCTGGTTACGAGTTGACTGACATCGGTGGTAGCTCTTTCCGTCCACACGTGATTGCTATTGCTGACGCATTCACTAGCAAATTCATCTTCCGCGAAGGTGATGCTCGTACTCTGGGTGATGGCTTCGACTTTACTATTGAAGAATGTTCTGACGAACGTTTGGTATTGGATGAAAATGGTCAAGCGAAAGATGGTGAAATTGGTACTATCTTCTTGTCATTCGGTAAACCACGCAATGGTAGCCTGAGCGTACCTCTGTGGTTCGGTAACACTCTTGACAAACGTGAAATCCCACGTATTGTTAGCCGTGCCCGTGGTAGCAAATACCAACACGAAACTATGGTTCAACCATGGTTCAGCCACATCTGCCACTTGCCAGTATTAGTACGCATCAAAGTAACTGGTCTGAAACGTTCTATCCAAGAACGCTTGAACTTCCAAGTTTCTAACGAAGTAGTTCAACCTGCTAAACCTGCTGCTGGTGCTGGTGCTGCCCCAGGCGTTGCGCCTTAATCACTAGTGGTTAAACAGAACTGATTAATTTAAATAATTAATTAAAGATACCCTCTACTCTACTACCTATACTGGTAGTAGAGTAGTAGGTGTATCTACGCCTTATTGTATTTTTTCTAAAACATATAATATTAAATTGGTACCGAATATTATATTGTTTCCTTAAGGAGAAAACAACTATGCCTAACGAAGAATATCAAAATGGCTCTGCTTTGTTCAATATACGAAATAGAAGTAATAGAATAAAATACACAAATGATGATTTTTCATACACCTCTCAAGATATTGATTTTGTTAATGCTGAACACTCTGATTTGATTAATAACAAACCACAATCTATTATTATTAAATCAGAAAGTGACTTTGGTAATAAGATACGTGGTGTTTCTACTAAACATCCATCGCTATTATCAACATCAATTGAATATATTAACATGTCTAATACTGATATTAATATCAGTAATCGATTCGGTCACGTTTATCGTTTAAAACCTGGTTCAGAATACAGTTCTTTAAATAGCTTATCAGAAGACGAAAAGAATCTAGTATTCAGATACGGTTCTGGTTTATATATTATTGTTAGACACTTAAGCAATTTAGAATCTATTATACCGACTGTTGGTTTACTAGATAGTGTTGAGAATAATTATAAAGAAAACAATCTAGAACCAAATGATAGCTTATACGGTATTAGTGAAAATAGACGACTATTTGGATATTTGTTAAAAGACAGAAAAGATTTAAGTAATAAAGTCAGTGATGTCATTAAATCCATTACTGGTGCGTATTGTACTAACATCTGTCTTGGTAATAGTGAAATGGCCATGATGTTCTATTATCCTGAAGACATCATTCGTAAAAACCAAATTATATACGATAAAGAATTAGATATTGTTATTTCACCAAATGTAATCAATTATTCTAAGATATTACATCCTGCTTTCTCTATAGAAGATTCTGAATTGCATAAATCAATTAAAGAAGAATTAGATAAACAAAAAAGAATAGAATCTATTAAGTTTATTACTAAGAAAAAAGAAGGTAGAATCTATCGTAAGATAGGTGATAAGATTCAAGTGATTAAGGGTGAACAACCTACAAATGATGAATCACCTGGATTGTATATTTACACATCTTATCTTAACGATGATGATGAGATTGATACACAACATTTCTTTATTCCTTATCGTGATAAAATAACATTGCAAGAACATGGTTATTTTATTACAGCAGATGAAGCCAGAACATTTAATTCTGAAATTGAGATTCGTAGATTAAAACAACAGGAGGCTATTTTAAATAATCAATTTAAAGAACAAGAGCGTGAACACGAGCTTAAAGTTCGAGAATTGAATGAGAAGATTAACCAAAAAGAAAGAGAGCTTAAAGAACTTAAACTTAAACTAGAACATATTGAAACATTAAGTAGTCATGAGAACTCTCGTGAAGAGAGAGAATTTAAACAGGAAGAAAGGACATTTAAACGAGAAGACAGAGAAACCGATAGAACCTATAAAGAAAGAGATAGGATTCTGGATTTGGAAGAAAGGCTAATTGAAGAAAGAACTAAACGAATTAAAGCAGAAGAACACACTAAAGCAACAGAGAGTAATAATAGCTCTAAGAACATTGGTGCAATTGCAGGTATTATCGCAGGCGTGGCGACGATTACCAGTGCATTAACCAAGATATTTATAGACCATAGTGTAAAAAAGGATAAAACTGAAACATTTATTAGACACGCTAGTACACTAGGTGATGTGTTAAAATCGACATGCAACTTTAGTGCAATCACTGCAGCTTTAAGTAAAGTAGCATTACCTTTAGGTATTGCAGCTCTAGTAGTTGGAGCAGGTTACTTAATTTATAAAGGAGTAAAAGAATATAAAAATTCTTATACAATTGAACTTATTTGAGTGAATTATCTCTTAATAGATAATTTAAGTGTTTTATTATTGTTAAAAGAATATCGCGAGTCTTTTATCATGGTAGAATATACTTTAATAATTATACAAGGAAAACAAACATGAATCCTTTATTGATACAACGGATTAAGGAAGATACTCCACATATTGACGAGAGAATTGGATTAGGATTGTCTTATCACGACAATCCTAATATTCCTCTTTATGTGGATAGATTGTTTCGCATTAACTCGAAACGATTTCCTAAAAAGTTAAAGTATCTTGGTTGTGAGAAAGTCCCTCCAAAAGAGGGTTATCAATACATGACCAGAATCAGTAACAACAACACGCGTAAATACGATATCAATAAAAATGATATCCGACTTTATGCTTTTAACTTTGACTTTGATGGTCAGCCGATTCGTAAATATATCTATCTTCCATTTATTCGTCGACATGGATTCATGTGGATGAATGGTGTAAAATACATGGTTGCACCTGTAATGGCAGATGGTATCATTACCATTAAACCTACTGAAATCTTTGTTAAACTGATTAAGATTAAGCTGTGGTTTGAACGTATTCGTAGCGTGAATATTTTTGTAGATGGTGTATCTGAATATACATCTATCTATCATTCTAAAATCCACAATAAGAAAGACACTGGACGCACTGATAATTTCATTAAAATGAAGTGTACGCTTGTACATTATCTGTGCTGTAAGTTCGGGATGACCAAAACATTAGAAATGTTTGGTTTTAAACCTGGTTCTGTTCAGATGTTAAATGAAGATGACTTTGAAACAGCTGTCGACTTATCAAACCAATATCCAACAGAAGATTGGGTAATTGTTAAAAGTAATGGTCGTAAGCCACCACACAGTTATCTTTATCCTTATTACGAACCTACAAAGATGTTCTTTGCAGTACGTCGTCATGAATGGGAAACCATTCGTTCAGCTAAAACGGTTATTGGTACATTGATTTACGTATTAAGTCACTATACTCGTTATAATCGAATGAATCCAGATATTGTAGATAATACAGAAGCATGGCGTAGCATGATGGGTGAAGCCATCTGTTCTACATCTGACCATGCGTCTATTATTCAAGACAATATTGACAAACACATGGTTTCATTAGATGGTTATGTAGATGACATGACTATCGATGATTTCGAGCGAATTGGTTTAGGACATATTGACAGCATTTATAAACTATTCGTTTATATTGTTGAAAACTTTATTGACTTAACCAGTGAGATTTCACAAATTTCTAAATCTAATACTCTGTATGGTAAGCAATTGCAGATTTGTCAATTCTTGTTATTCGATTTAACTAAAGCGATTAACAATGCTTACTTTAATCTTAGTACATTGCGATTAGAAGAAGACAGAAATCCTAATGTACCTGTTAAGTACGAAGCTGTTAAGAAAGCAATTGAAAGCATTCGTGCTGAAGTGGTTATGCAGATTAAGAACCATACTGAAATTATCGTAGTAGATGACCCAGCTGATTTGCCTATCTTGAAAATGGGACGTATTGTTATCCCACAAGAGAAGTCTGATAAAGCCAGAACATCTAATACGCAGTTTAATGTAGAAGACCCATCTGTAGCACTACATGAATCTCTATTGGAATGTGGTGCGGCATTTGACATGTCTAAAGCAGACCCATCAGGTCGCAGTAGATTAAACCCATATGTAACTATCACTGACGATTACACCATTGTGCCTAATCCCGAACTTGCCGATAAAATCGAAGCCGTTAAGAAATTGTTATACGGTGAAGTAGATAATAGGCATGATATTGAAGACACAGAGTAATTGTTAAAGTATATTTTAAAAAGGAAACTAACATGAATATCGATTTGTATCAAACAGCACCTCTGCAACAAATGGTTGGTGAGATGTTGGCACAAGTGGTTGATGAAACACTATATGCTGGTCCTAACCAAGTATCATTCTTCCGTGGATGTGCTGCTGAAGCATTGAGTCAAAACAATAATTTGTTCTCTGAAATCTACGTGAATATCTTGCAGATTTTGGAATTAGAATATTTGTCTAACCAAATCAATCCTAATAACCAAAACCAAGTATTCAACTTAGTAAGTAATTCCTTTGTTGATGCTGTACCCTACATCTTCTTGAACTATGGTCCAATGAACCAATTAAATGCTCAAGAAGCACATGGTGTACGTAATGATGCTAGTAAGTATTGTTCTTACATTAATAATATCCAACGTCAATTGGCACGTCATTACAGTAATGGCAATGGCATGATGTATGGTAACAACAATGCAGGTAGTTTCGCTACTCGTGGTGGTATGACCATGCGTAATAACAATGTAGGTAATGATGGTGGTTCTCGTTGGGGTAGTGTTCGTGGTAACAATGGTAATAACTTTGGTGGCATGAATGCTAATCGAGTAGATAATACATTTAGTGCTTCTAACACACAAGCACATGATGTGTTCGGTCGTGGTGGTAATAACACGAATACTACACAGCAAACTGATACCAATGACTACTTTGCCATTAAACGTCGTAAATATGTTGAAAGCATTGGTGGAAATCAACAAAACCCACAACGCCAACAACAAGATAATTCAACATACAACGAATTGGTTGATGAATCTTCTGTTATTGGTACACCTACTGTTGTTCACGGTAATGCACGTCAATACGAAGAGCGTTATGATAAACCTAACACCAATGAAACTATTAACGTAGACAATCAGACTAATGTTCAAGTCGAAGTCGAAGAAGATGGTTTCCCAATTGTACCAAATAGTCGTCGTAAAATGGCTATTGGTCGTAACTGGTTAGTAGGTTTGTGGATTAATACTTCTACCAAAGGATACGAAGATATTAATGAAGTAAAAGTACGTCGTAAACTAACACCTGAATACTTATATCCGTTTGACTATACTAAACATCGTGAAAAACTGTCTGAAGATAAAGATGGTTTGTATTTTGAATACTACGACACCTATGGTCTGGTTCAACGTGAGTATGTATTTGCATTTAATGCAAGTAATAAACTGTGGCAATCCTACAACTATCTGAATAAACGTTGTATGATTGAATTAGATGAACATGGTTTACCTTGTCAGGTATTGTACGATTTAACTGAGGAAGAAAGAATGGAACTTAAAGACCATATCATTCCTGGTAAAACACCAGGTATCTTAGGTAGCGCATTAATTCCTAATCGTGAGAATCCACCTAGTCTGGAAGAAGAGATTAAATATCTGACCATGACTGATGAGGAACGTCAATATCAGGAAGCCGAAATCCTTGCAAATGGTGGCGAAGTAAATGAATACAATGTAACCATTAACGATAACGAGATTATCGCTGATAATTTACCATCACTGGTTACAGAAATCATTGACGATGTTTATACAGAACACAATGGTTCACGTTTGGTTGAAAGTGATGTCACTATCATGAATCCTATTGCTACTAAGAAACGTCAGTTAGAGGTAGTACGGAAAATCAAAGAATGTAAAACATTTGACGATTATCGTGATAAAATCATTAAACCACTGACTAAAGCACGTGAGTTTGTCCTATTGCGTAAACTTTCTGAAATGATTGATATTCAGTTTAACAAGATTCTTCTGTGTCTAGACTTGACTGACATCAGTGTAACTGAGATTGTAGAATGTTACACTGATTTGGAAGAGCGCGATGATATCATCACTAAGTCATCAAGACAGCAATACGATACACTTGTAGAAGAAATGTTCGCATCATTCACTATTACCAATAATGATGATGAATATTTGTCAGACAGTGATACACCGACTATTGTAAGTAATACAGCAACTGTAACTTATGTAGACCGTAGTGCTGGTGAGTTAAATATCACATTGGATGGTTCTGAAAACAATCAAAATGGTTGGGTATGCTTAGTTCGTGATACGAGTTCTGAAATCAGTAATTTGATTACTGCCTCTCTAGTACGTCGTAATCGTAAATCAAGTAAACCTACTCGTGACACTTATCTGTTAACTTCAGATGGTGTACTGATTGAGTTTATTCCAGCCAGTCGATTTGATATTAACCATGTATTCTATCGTATTTGCAAATTAACGCAATAAAAGGTAAATAGAGTAGAGAGGGAATTCCCTCTCTACTCTAGATATCCTTTATGTTTTTATTTTTTAGTCAGGTGCGCCGTCTACGTCAGAGTTTGGACTACCTTCTCCTGAAGACTCTCCACCTTCATCGAAGTCAAAGTCGTCTTCACCGCCTTCGCTTCCTTCATCACCAAAGTCACCGAAACCATCGTCACCACCTTCGTCCGAGCTATCACCACTGTCGCCACTATCGTAGCTACCACCGCCGCCTTCGCTAGGTTTAAGGTCGTTACCTTCCATAAATCCAGTAGTAGATTTAACAATGTTTTTAGACTTCTCAAACATATCCATCATGTTCTTAATAGTCTTAATAGCAAAGTCGCGCATAGAAGCATTCTTCTCGTAAGTTTGGACACCATCATCACTAATTGTAATGAAGTCCATAACTTCAGTACCAAATCCAGATTCAATTAAGAAATTACGCATAATCTCTGCTTTAATCAAACCACGGTATTGGTCAATAAAGTTAGCGGCTTCTTCACCCAATACATCATTTGGTAATGATTCTGGTGAATAGATATAATCTAATGTCTTATCGATACGAGCTTCCATTTTACTGATTTGGTCGTTAATCATCTCATCATTATCATTAGCTTTCTCTGGTAGTTTAACTACTAACCCAGCAATGAATTTATCCGTGATGTATTCAATAATTGTTCTAAGTGAATCATCACTCAGAGCAGTTTTATCAATTTCATCATCTGATGCTTCATTCAATACATCAAGAATATCATTTAAGTTTGACTTAACTGTTTCTTTAAGTTCTGTTCTTAACGTAGGAGAAGCTAAGATAAGTTTCTTAACAAACTCTGTAAAGTAAGGATTTTGTTTGGTTTGAATTTGTTTAACGACCATGCCTACTAAGAAGTTTTGTTGTAATACTTCTCGGGCAAAATCTACACCATAGGAATTATCGACTAATTCTGGAGGTAAGAATGTACCCATTTGTACTAATCTATTAATCAATTCAGCAGTATCATTATCAGGTGCTGGGATATCAGCAGTATTTCTTGTGATATCGTGACCAATATTTGGTACTTTAGGATGGTCTGATTCAATTGCTAAACGAATGTTTGATTGATTAATTCTGTCTTCAATCGTTTGTACATTAGATGCGCCTACCATTAAACCAGCAGTTAATCTGGTTTTTAAAGTAAGTGCTTGTGCAATCTGAATCGTCTTTTTAGGGTCTGGGTCTTTTTCATCAATTCTAACGGTAGCTACTGTTTCAGGAATAGAATTAGCAATACCCGCACGTACTTGTGCTAACATGAATTGAATACGTAAAGACAACAATACTTTCATGTTATCAATTAAAGAACGCCCCATGCCTTTATTATCGAAGTCCTGAGCCATATAGGTCATAATGTCTTTAGGCATGAATAATACACGTGTTCTTTGTCCTGCCAATGCACGATAGAACATAATCCTAAATGCTTCAGTAGAATCACCAATATCTAGATTTTTACCATATTCACCTTGACGTGTTCTTTCGATAATCTCTTTAATAATAGCATTACCATGAATACGAGATAACATTTCAATTTGACGAGCTTCATCAATCATTGAATTCATGCCATCGAACATCTCACGTCCTTGTTGAATAAGTGAAGATGCCATCTTAGAACCACTGGTACGACTATTAAATGTATTACTTAAATCACGATAATAGTTAACAGGTTTTACCTTAGATAAAGGCGCACCTTCTTCATCGTGTAATACTAAATAACCAACATGTTCAGAAGGAGTACCTGGTTTATAAATAGGAATGATTGATTCTACTGGGTATTCAATCACCAAAGGCTCATTCAAATCTTTACGATATGTTTGACGATTGTTCTTCAATACTTTAAGATTATTGTCATCTCCATAACCTGAATTGACAAAACTATCAATATTCTTAAATAATTTGTCTAGGATTTGTCTATCAGAAGCATTGGTTCTATCGATATAGGATTCACGAGATAAACCCAGTGTACCCTTAACTCGTTTATCAGTAGCTTCTTTACGGATATATCCTAAACGAATCATGTTCAAGTCATCTGAATATTCAATAAGTGTTTCTTCACCAGAACCTTTTAAATCAACTGTCCATTTACCTTCTTTACTTAATGTAATTTCGGTATCTTTTTTATCTTTTTTAGCACCATCAATATCGAAAATCTCTTTAGGAAATTCGTATTCAATTTTATCGTTTACTTTAATTCTCGTATCGATTAAATGATTTACCGTATTATTAAATACAGTAGAATGGTTTGTTTGATAAAGTGTAGGGGAAGAGCCATCTGTATTACCAGAAGTCACTTCAACACTATTGAAATTAATAGAATAAGATTCGGTAGAGAGTGAATTATAATGTTCTTTTTTAGTTTCTGTTCTTTTACCAGCAAAACCAGCACAAGGTCGCATGTAATCGTTAAGTTGTTTATCAATTTCTGCAATAGATTGTTTACTGCTTTGATAAGAGAATGATTCTTTAGCAATTTCTGGATTAATCAATTCATCTAGACTTGACTCTGGAATCACAGCAACACAATAGGCACCTTTGGTAAACAGAATCTTATACATGATGTCGTATAATCTACCATCTAGATTAAAACCAGTAGCCATATAGTTTTTAATTCTATCTACCATCTGTACACCTGAGTTTTGTGTAAACAATCCAGGTGGAGGCAGATACTGTAATTCTTGGCCTGATGTAATATAAGTAGGTGAGAGGACATAGGAAATCAAAATTTGAGCAGCACGTTGTAAGTCAGGTAACAACTGCATGATTGCTTCGTTATCATCGATATCTTGTGCCTTGTCTGATGCCATCCCTAATAAATAATCTAAACTAGGTGTAGTTTCAGTAAGTTGTCCATTGTTTTTAAATGACTCATCATTACGACTACGAATAAGTTTTGAAAACAACGAATAGCTGGCTGGATTTCTTCTAATGTCTTGTTCATCTAACTTAACAGGTTTTCCTTTTAAGTGTTCGCTCAATGCATCTAACAATGTGTTATCATTTTTACCACTCATTTTTGATTACCTCTTTAAGTATATAAGGAATTTCGATATGATTAATCAATACGATTATCACTATAAAGTATATATCGATAAGTGTCTAGCCTTAGTATCCACCATGATTATTAAATCGACAAAAGATGCTAGGGACATGAGTAATGAATTATTTTACCGCACCTTACATCGATACGATGAAAATGACCCATCTAGTTGGATATACTATAAACATATCTCTGGTGAATATCACGTAACAGACGAACCTATTTACGTTATTTCTGTAGACACTACGGAAAGAATTATTTTCAATAAAGAAAATTTAAAAATACATAAAAATACTCGTAAAGAATACTCTTACGGAACTCATAAGTACGAGGAGCTTGTTGCTCGATATCCTAATAAAGAACTCTTAATTAAAGGTATCTTAAATCCTGTAGATATCGAAACAGCCATTAATGCCGAAGATGGTACTATTCTTTCTTACGATAAACGTTTTGTAGAAATTAACGAATATACGTTAATTGAAAAACTACAAGACAGAATATACGGAATGATAGAAAGATGGTATCAAAAACAATATAATATTGATAATACTTATTACAATATTACCTTCATGGGTGTTCTTTATCAGAAGTTATTAGAAGCTGTTATGGAAATACGAATGGAGAATTGCTTAACCAATGAAGCACATTCTTATCACTATCGTCGTTTCTTAGCTTCACATGGTTTTCTAGATTTCTATCTTGAACATTTAACCATTAAACAAGCTATTATCCTTTATAAGAATATCCGCTGGGTAGAACGTTATATTGGTCAAAGACATACTCAACGTTGGTTGATTAAACATATCATGACCTTGCGTAGTTTACCTATTGCAGAGTATAATGTTATCCAAGTATATAACGATATTGTTAAGGATGTTGAATCGATTGCTAAGTTTGAGAAAGTATCTTTAAATGGTTTAGAGAATATTGATAATACTACTGATACATTATCATTAAAACAAATGATGGATAAAGAAGATCCATTAGCTCCATTTAACTTACGTGAACGTGAGTTTGAAGAAAAAGATGCTAAGAATCTTTTAGGTTCTTCTCTGTCTTCTGAACTAAAAACTAAGATACTAGAATCTAAAGCCATTGACTTTACCGATTCAGAAACCCATATTTTACCTAATATGTTATTAGACTTCTGGATTGAAATGGCACACAAGAAAACCTATAAAGCTTATATTACGATTACTCATCCTTTAAATGGTGAGACGATTCCATTAAATAGTAAGAATGCTTTATTGCTTTATACTTACGCTGTTTATAAGTTAAATGGTATTACCGACCCATGTATTCCTGATTACACGATTGGTTTAGTACCTAATAAAAAACGACCTACATTAAAACAGTTAAAATCTGTTATTCCAGATACGACTTTAGTATCTAATAAATGGTTAAATGAATTAATTGAGACTTTCTCTCCTATCCATCCTATTATTAATACGATTGATTTCTACGAGCAAGTCTACGAACAATTTACTCAACTTAATTATTTGTTAGATAAAGCCAAGACAGATGAGCACTTGGATGCAACGACTTATAAGATTGCTACAGTGTATCAAATGTACCATACTGAGAATGTGTCATTTAGAACCAATGATTTAAAAACATTCCCGCAGTTTATTTCACAATTGTCTTTTGATGAAAAAGGAATGTTAAAACAAGACTGGTTAAAAATTGCTACAGATATTTGGAAGAAGATTACTGGTTTAGATAATGTCAATATTAAATCGTTAAATAATACTCATCGCGCTATGGTTGGTTTGATGACTAAGTTATCTAGTTATTCTGTACATTATATTCGTGAGATTAACGAAACGCCATTGATTGCTACTAATTTTAGAAGTGTTAGAATTGATGGTGGTAATAACAAGAAAACCAAACATGTGACTGATTCAGCCTTCAGTAATTATGCTACTGAAATTATTGATGACGATACTGTAGGTAAACAAGATATCTACGAAATCAGTGATGACAATGGTATTCATTCTGATGATGGCGGTATCCGTATCTTTGTAGAATTCAATATCGACCCATCTGTTAAGACATTAGACGACCACCTAACTCGTGCTAATCGTATTAACACAGATAGCCTTGTTCGTGTGGGTTTGTATAACTGGGCTGTAGGTGATGCTATTGAAGGTTTAGAAAACCCATTGTCTTTACCTGCTCTACCTGGTATGCAATCTTGGATTAATATGCCAAATGAAATGAAAAGAAAAATCATTGACCAGTTTGGCGGTAATTTGGATTGGTCTGAATACGATAAAGATACTAAGAAAGCCAAAGAAGCGCTGGATTGGAATATTCGTAATAAAGATTTACGTGGTTTGGATTATAACAAATAAAACATCTGACTGGGACGATTACTGAAATGTAGTCGTCTCAGTTATGATGCTCCTACAGGATGATATTCCTACGGAATAATGTTCCTACAAATTTTGCAATTAAAATATAAAAGGATAAAATATGGCAACAACTACTATTGTACCTAATAAGCGTACAGTGTTTGAATCGGTTCGTACCATTATTGGTAACGAAAACCAAATTCGTCGTGAGTTAGGTTTACCTTATAGCATTACTCCTAATTCTACATTGAATGAATATCTTAAAATTAACCAAAATGTAAGTCCTCCTTCTACTACTATTCCTACCATTGGTTATTACTGTATTGGTTACGGTGGTATCAGTATGCAAAACTGTACCAATAACCAAGATGTATTGCCTTTCCCTAAAGTATTCCAACATCGTGCAGATGATACTGGTCTATTTAAAATGGTTCCATTTGTCATGCGTGAAATTAATAACGACTTGACTCCTCAAGAACGTGCTAAGTACGCACTACGTCGTGAAGAAAACTTCAAAGGTGTAAAATACTATGCTTATTATTTAAAACGCCTAGATTTGTCTCGTACTCAAATTTCTACGCAAATTATTACCAAACAAGCAGATGGTTCATTTACCAATACTGAATTCACGCCACATGACAGTAATTTGAAACCACAACCACAAGAACTGACTGTAGGTGAAGAGAATGTGTTGAAAGCGACTTATGCGCGTTCGGTTGCCCAAGTACCCGTTAACTTTGGTAAACAAGACGTAGAAGAAATCTATAATGTATTTAATATTCTACATGGTGACCCAATGACTGCGGTGATTTCTGAAATTGGTTTGGTCTCTGGTGTGGATAAGACTGTAGAGGTTGTAACCTCATCTGGTCGTTCTCAATTTACAGAAGTAATCGCTGCACAAATCGCCCACATTAACCGTACCATTCAATATCTTGGTGCAAACACTGGTGGTTTTGAATCTATCTTCAACTTAGGTATTAACGAGCCTATTTGGAATATCTCTCAAAACCAATAAATCATTTAAGGTTTTATCATGACTTTTGACACCTCTGACTGGGTGTGTAATCTAATGGCTATTGACCCAGGCTCCAGTAGTCTGGGTGTAGCTATCTACGAGTTGAATTTGAAAACTTACGATATTATTCAGACAACTGCATTTACTGTACACGCTACTGAATTGTCTCAGTATTCAAAACACGCAAGTAATCAATATGGTGATAGACTCGCTCGTTTTGCAGCAATGGAAAATGAGTTAATGGAATTATTTGAATCCATTCGTCCATCTATTGTTATTTGCGAATCTCCATTCTTCAGTAGATTCACACCTTCTGCATTCTCTGTATTAACAGAGCTGGTTTCCATTATTCAGAAGACATTGTTTGATTTTAATAATCAAATACCATTCTTTAAAGTAGACCCACCGACTGCTAAAAAAGCCATAGGTGCTAAAGGTAATGCTAAAAAAGACGATATGACTATTGCTTTAGAAAAAGTAGCTAATAAGTTGAAATTGGTGAATCCTGTCACCGAGTTAGACGAACATGCTATTGACGCTTGTGCGATTGGTTATCACGGTTATAAGAAATATGTCTTAGATGGTGGATTAAATGGGAAATAAATTATATCTAGATATCCTAAGATATATTCGTGTAGGATATAAAAGAAACAAAGATAACTTGGTTTATTTCTTTACTTTACTTATTATCTTTTTACTTTGTGCTGTTATTGCAGGAAAGACTTTAAAGATTGCTCGTTATAGTAATCAATTAGAAAGATATAAAAATGAAAGTGAAGTAAGTAACGAATCGAGAATGAAATTATATGAAATTATTAACTCAGGCAAAATGCCGAGTTATTTAGACGATTATACGGGAGAAGATAATGGCCGTTAGAAATTCAGAAATGATTACTAAGGGTCTAAAGAACATCCGTAATGATTTTGTATTAAATAACAGAAAAGAAGATGATGCAGGTTTAACTCGTCTGATTGACGAGTATAACAATATTGCTAAAAAGAACTCGAACTACTCTGACATTACTGGTGAGATGACTGGTAAGGAAATTAAAGAAGCCATTAATAAATTAACATTTGAAGAACAAATGATTGTGATTTATGGTTATCTTTGTGGTTCTGGTAAAGTCAATGAAATACTTGACTACGACCAAGAAGTTAAAAAGTTTAGAATTAACTTTCTGTGGTGGGCAGGTTATGCTTTTCTTTTCTTGTTTATTGCTGTCATTGGTGGTGTAATTACTGCTGGTATTATTAGAAACGATATTAATACAAATGAATTACTCAGAATCTTTATGTCTTTAGTAAACAAAATTACAGATATCTGGTTTGCAGGTAAACCAGTCATTGAATAAAAAGGATTAAACTCATGAGTTTATTTGATTTAAATTTCGCTAGTATTTCTCGAGAAGCAGCTCTTCAGATGGCTGATCAAGAGACTGAGCAAAAACTAAATGAAGAGATTGAGAATGTCGGTAAAGCAGTACGTGAAAAAGAACATACTGTATACGCACGTATTCTAGATTTCTCTCAACTTAAGAAAGCGGATAAAGCAGAAATCCAAGAACAACACATCATTCCTGTTGAACGTACTGATAAGAATAGAGGCAGTGGTAAAATCCGTATTCGTAAAGTAACTTCACGCAGTGGTGATGTACGTTACGAACTGACTACTAAATCTGATGTTAAAGAAGGTAAGATTGAAGTTACTGTTCCTACTACTGAAGAAAACTTTATTCAATTTAAAGTCATGGCTTCTGTCTCTATGTTCAAACACCGCTATACCTTTACAGATGAAGATAGTGGTTTAAAATGGGAAGTAGACGCTGTTCCTGATGGCAATGGTGGTTACTACCCATGGGTTCGTGCTGAAATTGAAGTGAAAGACTTAAATGATAAAGTACCTGAATTCCCTATTAAGACTGAAGAAGTCATTTATCCTCCTGAACTATCTGAAACTTCTGAAGAAGAATACGGAGAAAAAACTGATAAATTAAATAGTCGTTTCTTTGTTAAAGGTAATGTTTACCTGGATGACAATAATACTCAAAACCAAACTGAGTTAAAAGGTGATGCAGATAAAGTAGTAGAAACTAAACCTGAATCTGATACAGAAGATACACCAGATGCAGAAGAAGCAGATAAAGAGAAAGACGCTAAGGCATCTTTATCTGTAGATAACATCACTGATGATAAAGACAAAGCCGAGAAAGTAGAAACACGTGGTGAACAAATTAAAGAAGCCCGTGAAGAAGTCGAAGGTACTGATGAAGACTCAGGTGACGATGAAGAAGCTACTACTGATACTGAAGAAACTGATTCTGGTGAAGAGGATGGTAGTGAAGGTGAGTCTGAAGGTGATGAAGAATCTAATAAAGATGAAGACTCTGGTGAAGAAGATAAAGGTGATAAAGAAGACGGTAAAGAACCTGGTTGGGACGAGCCTGCTAAAGACGATAAAGAAGTCTCTAAAGAATCGTTTGACAACTATGGTAAAAACTACGAAACCAATGGTCAGGTAGACATCAATGGTATTGTAGAGGTTTCTACTGAAGAACAACCAACTGGCATTCAAGATGAAACATTTAATTTCATTACCAGTGAAATTTCTCAAGAAATGAGAAAGTAAATTAAGTACCTATACTACACAGGAAACCCCTGTGTAGTATAGTATTTTTTATCTATATATTATTAATGTGATATATCTTTATAAAGGAAACTTTATGTTTGAAAATTTATTTAGTCCCAGTAGTCTAGCAGTTATATCTTATTGTCTAT